>Ga0316193_10000885_pt1 | contig 19435 bp, 15 predicted proteins | sample MerIslsedime2_MG_FD_207735 | JGI IMG/M metagenome (GOLD analysis project Ga0316193, IMG submission 207735) | Coastal sediment microbial communities from Maine, United States - Merrow Island sediment 2 | ecosystem: Environmental > Aquatic > Marine > Coastal > Sediment | place: USA: Maine... | reverse complement strand
GACGTCGAGCGCCGACCGCACCGACATGAAGGCGCGGGCGCCGTCGAATTCGGGAGCCTCGATGTCATAGAGCATCGACGTGTCGGCGCTGCTCGGCTCGTCTCCGAAGAGGTCCTTCCGTTTTGCCGCCAGTCTTTCGGCGTGTTTGATCTCGTTGTCGGCCATGAATCGAAAGAAATTCGCCGTATCGGGGTTGCGATGGGCGTCCATCTGCTCGGCGAAGTCGTCGTAGCGCTCCTTGGCCTCTTCTTCGATGGAGATGGCGAGGTCAAGAGTGTCGCGGAGTGAAAGTTGGCTGAAGTCGATTGCTTGGCTCATTGGCCCTCCGGGCGTCGTAGTTTCCGAACCGCCACATTGTACTCGCACCTTCGCCGCGCTCAAAAGCGAGTGAAGAGTTAAGGGTTAAGAGTTAAGAGGAATGCGGAAACTGGGGGGTTGGGCGGGCTTTACTCTTCACTCTTTACTCTTGACTTGCTTCGGGGGAAACACTGTGGGGTTGACGTCAACCTTGTCCGAATCGTTTTCTTTCCCAGAGCTTGCCAGCAAACCAACCCACCAACATCAGCCCGAAAAGCATCCCGGTGTGCCAGACCAGCACGTGGCGCAGATCGGACATTGGACACAGGACGTGGTTGATGGCGTCGGCGGTGACGGCGGCGCCGGTGCCGCCGAGGAGACCGGCGATCGAGGGCCGCAGCGGCAGGGCCCGGAAAACCAGCCACAGGGTGATAGCCAGGGCGGGGAGGGCGAGTGCCAGGTCGTGAGTGGAACACGTCACACCGGCCTTGAGACCATGGCCCTTGATCAGTGGCATGCCGGGGCTGTGCATCCAGGTGGCGACACCGACCAGGATTTGCATCAAAACACCGGTGCTCACGGCCAGTGTGACGGCGCCGGCCGGTACACCGCTTCCGGGCACCGCCTCTCGCAGTGCCATGCCCACGAGAACAACGCCCACAATCAGCTGGAGAGCGGTGCAGCCCCAGCTCAGCCACATCGGTAGCTGTTCCATATCAGGCCGGAGCGAGAGCTTGAATGCGGCAACAACCATCGCCAGGCCCGCGGCAGCGACGGCGACTGCATAGAGTGTGCGTATCCACGCCGGTGGCAGCGGCCGCACCGGAGCGAGGTCGTTCGAAATGGTCTCTCGCAAGCTTTCGGGAAGCAATTCAGTGTTCATGCATCACCTCCCTCTTTTTCGCCAAGCCGCTCACGGAGTGCCTTCAGCGCCCGGTGAGACCGAACCTTGGCGGTCCCGGAGGCGATCCCGAGGATCTGGCCGACCTCCTGAAAGCTCATGCCGAGCAGGTGGTGCAGCATCAAGACCTCCTGTGAGTGATGGGGCAGCTCCGAGAGCATCTGGTGCAGGGTCGCCCTATCGGCAAACTTCTCCATCTCCGGCGGGACCGGAATCTCCGGCAGCTGGTCGTCGGCCAACATTTCCTTACGGCGGCGGCCTGAGCGCAGATGCATCAGCGCCACGTGCCGGGTGATGGCGTAGACCCAGGGCCTGACCGGCCGCGGAGGAGTATAGGTCTGGCGTGCGCGGTGAATCTGGAGAAAGGTGTCCTGGAGCAGGTCCTCGGCCATCGTGGCGTTGCGGACGAACGTCCACAAGTATCGCAAGAGAGGCTGCTTGAGAGCGGCATAAAGCCCCTCGAAGTCATCCATGTTCCCTTTCTGGTAGCCGATCATCAACGCGATCAGCCGTTCTTCCTCGGCTTTTCGATCGACTCCCATGGATGGCTATGCCTCCCGTCCCATGTTCGTTACCCTTGCGTTTTGCTCGACCGGCATTATATAGCGGCCGAACCACGATGTACGATGTGGGTTGTGTCATTGCAGAATCTTCTTGAGTGGTATCGCGCGCACGCCAGGACGCTGCCCTGGCGGCAGGAGCCGCGTCATCCATACCACGTGTTGGTGAGCGAGTTCATGCTCCAGCAGACTCAGGTCGATAGAGTCGTGCCGCGATTCGAATCCTTTGTCGCGCGATTCCCGTCGTTTGATGTGCTCGCCGGAGCGTCTGAAGAGGAGGTTCTCGAGGAGTGGTCGGGCCTTGGCTACTACCGCCGCGCGCGCATGCTCCACCGGCTGGCGCGAGAGGTCATCGAACGCCCAGACGGATTCCCGCAGACGGCTCGCGAGCTCGTGAAGCTGCCTGGGATCGGGCCCTACACCGCGGCCGCGGTGGCGTCCTTGGCCTTTGGCGAAGCCGAACCGGTGCTTGACGGCAACGTGATGCGGGTCGGGGCGAGGATGAAGACTCTGGAGGCCGATCCCAGAACCGCCGAAGGACGCGGCCAGCTCGAAACATGGATTCACAGCCTCATGAAGGGAGAGTCCCCGGGCGAGATCAACGAGGCGCTGATGGAGCTCGGTGCGACCGTATGTACGCCAGCGGAGCCGGGCTGCGACACATGTCCGTTCGATTCTGAATGCGGGGCGAGGAAGCAGGGACGGCAACAGGACTTCCCACAGCCGCGCCGTCGACGGGCGACGGAATCCCTGCGGTGGGTCGCTGCGTGTGTCGTCGACGAGGAGGGCTCGTGGTTGGTGCGAAGGATCGACGAGGGACCCATCCTCCGCGGCCTGTGGCTGCCCCCGCTGATGGAGTTCGAGGGCGAGGTTGACCCGGGACAGGGAGCATCAGGACTCGTGCCGTTCGGCGCAATGTCGTCTCCGAAATTCGGAGACACCGTCCGGCACAACATCACCCATCGCAAGATCGAGGTCACACCACTCTATTTCAAATCGGCCCGCATCGAACCACCTTCCGACGTCTGGCGCTGGGTGGAGCCGAAGAACCCGGGCGTCCCGACTTCGTCGCTCCTCGCAAAGCTCGTTGACGCGTTGCCGGACTAACCCTCGAGCGACTTCGCAACCAATTCGATAACGTCGTACGCGGAGGCATCCTCGTGCCCGAGCTCGTTCTGGGCGTCGGACAGCATCGAGAAGCAGTAGGGGCACGCCACGGCCACTTCCGAGGTGCCACTGGCCTCGAGCTGCGAGAACCGGGTCTGGTTGATTCGCTCGCCGATATCTTCCTCGAGCCACATCCGTCCGCCGCCGGCGCCACAGCACATCGAGGTCTCGCGATGGAGCTCTGCCTCTCGCACCCTGACGCCAGGGATGGCCTTGAGCAGGAAGCGCGGCGCGTCGTACTCGCCGTTGGTACGGCCGAGATAACAGGGATCGTGGTAGGCCAGATCCAGACCCAGGTTGCCCGTCAGCTTGACCTTGCCCGCTCGAACGAGCTCAGCCACCAACTGGGTGCCGTGCACCACCTCGTAATTTCCACCGAACTCGGGGTACTCGTGGGCAAGCGTGTTGTGAGCATGGGGACAGTTGGTGACGATCTTTTTCACCCCGTAGCCGTTCATGGTCTCGACATTCTGCTGGGCCAGCATCTGGAAGAGGTACTCATTGCCAAGTCGCCGCGGCGCATCGCCGGACGAAAGCTCCTCGGGCCCGAGGATCGCGATCTTGATGCCAGCGGCCTTGAGGATCGTGACCAGGGCCCGGGAGACCTTTTTGCCATGGTCGTCATAGCTGCCCGGGGAGCCGACGAAGAACAGGTAGTCGAAATCACCACCGGCCGCCGACGCCAAAGGAACGTCGAGATCTGATGCCCAGTTGCCACGCTCTTCTGCCGGCAGCTGCCACGGGTTGCCGTTGACCTCGTAGCCGCGGAAGGCCGGCTGCGCCTCTTCGGGGAACTCTGCCTTCTCGAGCACCAGATTGCGTCGCATTTCAACTAGCTTGTCGACGTAGGTGATGTCGAGCGGGCACGCACGCTCGCACCAGCGGCAGGTCGTACAGGCCCAGATCACCTCCGGATCGACAATCGCCGGCACCAGTGCGTTCTCTGATGTGTTTCCACTCTCGCCGGGTGAGCCGAGGATCGCGGACTGCTCGCTGTAGAGCTGATCGCGTACCGATTTCAGGAAGAGCACCGGCTGCAGCGGTTTGTGGGTCAGGGTCGTCGGGCAGAACTCACGACAGCGACCGCACTCGGTGCAGGTGTACATATCGAGCATCTGTTTCCAGGTGAAATCGGTGATGGTCGAGACCCCGAAGGTCGTGTCCTCGTCGATCTCCTCGAGATCCATGCTCGGCAGCTTGCCGGGAGCATCGAGGGTGGCGAAAAAGGAGTTGAATACCGAGGTGTAGACGTGGAAGTGCTTCGAGTAGGGCAGCTCGTTGGCAAAGACGAAGAGCGTGATGAGGTGGATCCACCAGCTGGCGCTGTAAATGACCTGCAGTTTCGCGATGCCGATGCCGGCGAAAGCGCTCGCCGCCAGAGAAGAGATCGGCAGGAAGGAGCCGTCGAGGTCACCTGCCGCGATGCGGGCGCCCTCCGAGACGAGGTCAGTCACCATCAGGATGGCGATCAACCCGATGACCAACCAGGCGCCCCAGCTCTGGATCACCCGCTCCTTCTTCTGGACTCCACGGCGCCAGACGGCGACGACGAGGCCGAGGAGCACCAGGAGCTCGAAGATATCTTTCGAGAAAAGGTAGGCGTGTCCGATGGGCGAGTGCAGGAGAGGCAGCTCCCAACCCACAAAGAGACCCTCGAGGACCATTGTCACCGTGCGCACGCTGACGACCAGGAAACCGTAGAAGATCAGCAGGTGGTAAAAGCCCGCGACCGGGTCGTCAAACATCTTTTTCTGGCCGAAGGCATAGACCAGCATGTGCTTGAAACGCGCGCCGAGGCGATCGAAGCGATTCTCGGAGCGACCCGCGCGGAGGAGCTGGAATCGTCGACTCAGCGAAAGAACGACGGCACCGACCCCGGCGATGGTGAGAAACCAGAACAAGGCGAGCCCTGAAATGCCGAGAAACGACCAGGCCGTAGCGTGTTGCAGCATGATGCCTCCTTCTGCCTATGATCAAAAAGCCGCCGGGATGAAACCCCGGAGGCAATGAAATTCAGTCATCGTATTGTCGTCGGAAAGCAGCGCCCTGCGCCAAATCATGCGGGAGAGTATAGACGGAAGAAGTAGGAATTAGGAATTCGGAATTCGGAATTACGGTCCGCCGCCAAGTTCAGGGCGGTTGGTGGAAAACTCAAAACTCATAACTCGACTCTTGGAGACTGCGACTGCCCTGCTCTTTGTTCTGAAGTGCATTGTCAATCGAGTATCAGGTCAACGCGGTTGTCCGGTCCCTCCCACACACTCACAACCAACAGCTCTCCGCCGATCTCTTCATACTCCGGTGCGAGCTTCTCCGAAAGAAACTCGGCAACTCGCTCGGCGGTCGGGGAGGGTGTGCCGATCTTCGGGTGATCGTTGAGATCGCTGCGGTCGAGCGGAGCGATCGCCTTGGCCAGCAGATCCTGGACCTGGTGGAAGTCAAGCGCGTAGCCCTCCGCGTTGAGCTCGGCGGCGCCCACTCGGACCTCGACCTTCCACGGGTGGCCGTGTGAAGATTCGCGCGTTCCACGATAGCTGGTGAGGGCGTGGCGCGCTTCGAACGAAGCCTGTGCGTGGATGACCCAGCGGCTCATGAGACGACTGCCTCCGAAGGTTCCTCTTTCGATCCCCGGTTCTTCGTGCGTGCTTCCAAAATCAGCATCTCGCGGGTCACCGGAATCCGGGCGATCCGATCTTCAGCAAGGCCGAGGGCGAGCAGGACCTTTTTGACAGAGAGCAGAGGTCCATCCTCCTGGCGGGCGTTGAGCTCGACAAGCAGGGCGCCATCATCGAGGCGCTGCCAGCGGCGGACTCCTGCACGGGTCGTTTCATCGAGCTCCGACGCCGACTCCGGCCACGGTTCGACTCCGTCAATGCGATAACGCGCCGCCGCCACCAGTCGGCCCAGCTTGGGTGCACCCGGGAGCAGCGGCCGGGCTTCGAGGATTTCGAGCCCATTCGGCAGAAGCGCGTTAGCCCTTACGAGATGTTGTTTCGTGAGCGGCGCCGTGCAATCGACATCGAAGTTCTCAGCAAGGCCCTCGAAGCCGACCGGCAGGGCCGGTCCCATCGACAGGCGGATGTGGGGATTGAATCCTTCGGTGTATCGTACCGGCAGGCCCGCAGCGCGGACCATTCGTTCGAGGGCGTCCATGAGTTGTCGGTGCGACAACCAGCGAACGTCGCCCGTCTTCGAGAACACGAACCGGTATCGGCGATGGACGGGCGGCTGTGGCCGTTCGGCAACCGCCGGTGGGGTGCGCGGTTCGGGCCGCAACCGGTAGGCGGCGACCTGTGGCTGATCGCTCTCGGGCAAAGCATCGCCGAGAACCGGAAGCGTCGTCGAGGCAAGCTTTGTATCGTCTCCGTCTCCGGGAATGCCACAGCGGTAGCAGTGTCCCCACTTGCAGTCCTCGGTTTCGGCCTCGCGTACGGCGCGGCGCCACTCGCCCTTCAAAAACCCTTTTCGCACGCCGGCATCTATGAGATCCCACGGCAAAGTGTCCGACAGGGCTCGTTCTCCCAGCTCGCGGTCGACATCCACACCCATGTCGTCGAGCGCCTGGCGCCAGGCGTCGAGGTTGATGTAATCGGTCCAGCCATCGAAGACCGCACCCAGGTCGTGGGCCCGCTCGATAGCAGCGCCAAGGCCGCGACTGCCACGCGACAGCAAAGATTCGAGGGCCGCCTCCTCCGGGTCCGACCACGTGAGACGGGCGCCGCGAACTCGGCGGAAACGTTGTCTGAGTAAGTCGATGCGGCGGCGAAGCTCGTTGACACCGGCGTACGGCTGCCACTGGAAGGGGGTCCAGGCCTTGGGAACGTAACATCCGACCGACACCTTGACCTGGACCTTGCGGCCGCCCGTGACCCGACGTCCGGCGGAGAGGATATCCTCGGCCAGGCGTGCCAGCTCTTCGAGGTCCTCATCGGTCTCGGTCGGAAGACCGATCATGGCGTAGACCTTGATGAGCTCCCATCCCTTGCTGAACGCAGCCTCGGCGGCGCGCACCATTTCGGCGTTGGTAAACGTCTTGTTGATGACCCTGCGGAGGCGGTCCGAACCGGTCTCAGGGGCAAAGGTGAAGCCTGACTTCCGAACCCGCGAAACCGCCTCGGCGAGACCGACCGAAAACGCATCGGCACGAAGTGACGGCAGGCTGATGGAGACCCGTTGGTCTTGTAAGCAATGAGCCAGATTGTAGACAAGCGGCTCGACCTGTGAGTAGTCGGCGGTTGAAAGGCTCAGCAGCCCGACCTCTTCGAAACCCGTTTCGGCAACCTGCCGCTGCACTCGGTCGAGGACCACCTTCGGGTCATGCTCGCGCGCCGGCCGGTACCAGTAGCCGGCCTGGCAGAAGCGGCATCCCTGGGTGCAGCCACGCATGATCTCCGTTCCGAGGCGATCCTGGATGACGTCGGCGTAGGGCACAATCACCGACTCGGGCTGGTCGTTGCTATCGAGCTGATCGACCCATACGCGTTGGACCGGGAACGGAGCACAGTCGTGTATCGTCTCCCATCGGGCCCCTTGGTCGCCGGCCGCATCGTGCCACCGGTAGAGGGTGGGAACGTAGACGCCCGGAACGGCGGCCAATCGGCTCAGAACCTCCTTGCGGGCGGTGTTCCCGGCGCGAGCGTCGCGCACCGTGTCGAGGATCTCGTCGAGTGCCGCCTCGCCGTCACCGATGAGAATGGCGTCAAAGAAGTCGGCCACTGGCTCCGGGTTGGCGGTACAGGGCCCGCCGCCGATCACGAGAGGCTCGTCCTGACCTCGTTCGGCCGCGCGTCGCGCGATGCCGGCGAGGTCGAGGAGGTATGGGACATTGATGTAGTTGAGCTCGGATTGGAGCGAAATGCCGACGATGTCGAACTCTGCCACCGCGCGGTAGGTCTCGAGGGTGAAGAGGGGCAAGCCGGCGGCCCGCAGAGCTTCGGCCATGTCCGGCATTGGCGCAAAGGTCCGCTCCGCCAGAGCGTCGTCACGACGGTTGACCAAGTGGTAGAGGATCCGTGTGCCCTGGTGTGACATCCCGATCTCGTAGGCGTCTGGGAAGGCGAGGGCAACGCGCACGTCCACGTCGTCCCAGGGCTTGCGCACCAGGTTACGTTCGATGCCGAGGTATCGGGTTGGCTTCTGGACCCCCGGCAGGATCTCGTCGAGCGCCGTCCGAATCTCGTCCGGCGAGGGGTTATTCATGGGCACGCTCCGCTTCGTGCGTTCAAGAGAGTGAATGTATACGAGTTCTCAATAATTTCCAACCGCCCACCCTCCCAACCAGGGCTTGAGGCTTGAGACCTGAGGCTTGAATCCACCCGCCCGACCCAAGGGCTCGAGACCTGAGGCATGAGGCTTGACATTCTCGATCCCCGTTCCGAACTCTTGTAGCCCCAAGCCCCAAGCCCCAAGCCCCAGGGTGGGTGGTTGGACCGTGATGAGACCGAGACTTCGTGTACACTCGTGCGCTATGAAGGTCGTCTTCTTCGGTACCCCCGAATTTGCCGTGCCCACCCTCGAAAAGTTGGTGGAGAGCCGGCACGAGGTAACGCTGGTTGTCTCCAGACCGGACCGGCCGGTTGGAAGGCACCAGGTCCTTACCCCACCGCCAGTCGTCGAGGTAGCCCGTTCACGTCAGATCGAGTGCTTGCAGCCCAAAAGCCTCAAGTCGACCGAAATCGACGCGAATCTCAAAGACAGTGGCGCTGATGCTGTCGTTGTGGTGGCCTACGGCAAGATGATCCCTGGCCGTCTGCTCGAGATCCCGCGGCACGGTTTCGTCAACCTGCATCCGAGCCTGTTGCCGCGCCATCGTGGACCATCTCCGATCCAATGGGCATTGGTCTGTGGTGACCGCGCCACCGGCGTCACCACGATGCAGATCGACGAGGGCATGGACACCGGCCCCCTCCTGCTCCAGAACCGGGTGCCGATCGAACCCGGCGAGACAGCCGAAATGTTGGCGCCTCGGCTTGCCGAAATCGGCGCAGTGCTCGTCGTGCGGACCCTTGATGAGCTTGAAGAGGACTCGTTGACGCCCCGCCCGCAACCGACAGATGGCGCCAACACAACGCCCATGTTGCGCAGGAACTTTGCCAAAGTGGACTGGTCGATGCCCGCTCGCCAGCTGATCAACAGGCTTCGGGGCTTTACGCCGTGGCCCGGGCTCTACACCACTTTCCGGGGCGGCCGGCTCAAGATCTTCGGACTTGAGGAGGTCAAACCACCTGCGAGAGGCAAGGAGAAGCCGGGAACGGTCGTCGCGGCGGATCCGGACGGAGTGGTCGTTCGCTGCGGGAAGGGCACCGCTATTAAGATCACCGAGGTGCAGCGGGAGGGCAAACGGCGAATGCCGGTGGACGCCTTTTTGATCGGCGAACGGGTGAGCCGCGGTGAGGCTTTCGGCTGATCGGTTGACCGCGGCGCGCATGCTTGTGCGCGTCGAAGAGGGAGCATTCTCATCGCGAATCCTCTCCGGGGGAGGAGAACCGGCGGTCAGAGTCAGGGTGCTCGAGGTGCTTCGCTCGATGCGCGCGCTGGATGCGGTTCTCCAACCGCGATGCCGACGGAAGCTCCGCAAGCTCGATCCCGAGGTGAGGGCGGCGATGCGCATCGGGCTCGTGGAGACTGTTCGTCTGGACTTTCCACCGGAACTGGCGACTGACGGTGCGGTGCGGTTGGTGCGGCGGCTGGGACGGTCGTCCGCTTCCTCGATGGTCAACGCCGTGCTGCGAAAAGCGACCGCCGACTGGCGCGAGGTGCTGGAGCGCTCTCCGATCGGCGTTCGCCTCTCACACCCGGAATGGCTCTGCCGCCGCTGGGCCGAGGTCTTCGGCGATGAGGCGTCTGAAATCGCCATGGCGTCGGCCCAGGAGCCGGCCGTCACCTGGGTGTGGTTTTTTGACGGAGAAGGCCGTCAGAAACTGACCCGGAAAGGTGTCGAGCTGGCGTCTCATCCCTGGTGTCCCGGCGCCTGGACAGCGCCCGAGGACGTCAAGAGTCTGATCGAGATGGTGAGCAGTGGCGTTGCCTACGCCCAGGATCCGAGCTCTCAAATGGTGGCGCATATCGCGAGATCGATCGCCTCCGCGGAACGGCGCGTCCTCGATCTCTGCGCCGCACCGGGCGGCAAGACGGCGTTGATGCTTCACCTCGGACACTCGGAACGTGCGGTGGCGGCGGATCTCCGATTGAACCGTGTACGTCTGATGCGTCCGGCTGTCGCGCGGGCGGGGGGCTGCACGATCGTGGCCGCCGATGCCAAGAATCCACCGTTTGCGCCTGGCGGTTGGGATCTCGTGCTTCTTGACGCGCCCTGTACCGGCACCGGCACCTTCCGCCGTCACCCAGAACTCAAGTGGCGGCTCGTTCCGGAGTCGATCGGCGAGCTGGCGGAGATACAACACACAATGTTGACGGCCGGTCTGGATCTGGTCGCACCCGGTGGGGCGCTTCTCTACACCACGTGCTCTGTGGAGCCGGAGGAGAACGAGGGCGTGGTGGCAGATCTGCCGGACGGTTTCGAGGTCGAGAGCCTCGAGTCTCACCTGCCCATTGGCGTTCCGTGGATCCCGACTTCCGCCGGCGGCATCCGCATCCTTCCCAACCCCGACGGCGACGGCTTTACCATGCACGCCGTACGCCGCGTCGCCTGAATCTCCTGCCCCGTCCGAAAAACCACAGAGGCACAGAGACACAGAGAAGTCACAGAGCCGCCCACCCACCCAGTTTGCCCGCAGATCACGCAGATGACGCAGATCCACCCACCCGCCCAATAACGCAAAGGCGCGAAGACGCAAAGACGCAAAGGAGCCGTCGCTGGGCTTGAGAGATGGTTCCGCTTATTGACGGCAGAACGACAGGCGATCTGGAATCGCCTGTCGCCGGTGAGAAGCCCGACGACTCCGGATGCAAGCATCCATCGCCGCCGGTCTTCTCACTGGCCGACGTGCCTTCGGCGCGACGGTTCTGCCTCTCTTCTGTATTCAAGGGGAGGTGAGCCTCTCTCAGCTATTGAATGAAGAAGAGGGGTGGCGAGGTCCCGGCCGTCTGAAGACGGCCGGGACCTCGCCACGTGGATAAAAAGGCGAGAATACCCATCTGTGTTTATCTGTGTGATCTGTGGGCTTTGGTTGTCGTTGGAATACTCGAGGCCGTTGGCGAAAGCGGTGGTGCAAACCAGCTGGCAATCCTATCTGCGTCTATCTGCGTGATCTGCGGTTTCTCTTGGGTGGGTGGGCGGCGTCGATGTCAAAGGCCACCGTTTTCAAGCGATGCTTCGATCTCTTCCCATTCGGCCATGAGCTTTTCGAGGTCGGTCGCGAGCGAGTCGCGTTCCTGCTGCATCGATCGGACCTTCGATTCGACTGTCTCCTCGAAGAAGCCTGGCGCGCAGAACGCCTCGTCAATCTCCTCGACGCGCTGTTCCGCCTTCTCGATGGCGGCGGTGACGACGTCCCGTCGCAGCTCGATCTGCTTTCGCTTTTTCGCGTCCCCATTGCCACCGGCGATCTTGTCGGGATTCTGGCCGCCGCGCTTGCGGGCGCGCTTCTCGCGCCGAACCCGCAGGACGGCGGCGTCGGCATCGAGGTGGTCGTCGCCGCAGCTCTCCAGATATTCGTCGTAGGTCCCGGGATAGTCGTTGATTCCGTGCTCGGTGATTTCAATCACCCTGGACGCGAGCTTCGACACGAACCAGCGGTCGTGCGAGACAAAAATCAGAGTGCCGTCAAAGGCCGCAAGACCAGCGACCAATGCCTCGATCGCTTCGAGATCGAGGTGGTTGGTCGGCTCGTCCAGGACCAGGACGTTGGGTTCGTCTACTGCAATCCGGGCAAAAAGGAGCCGCGCCGCCTCCCCACCGGACAGACTCGGGACCTTTTTCTCCACCTCGTCGCCCGAAAACAACACCTTGCCGAGACGGCTTCGCACAGTGCCAGTGCTTTCGCCGGAACAGGCGGCGCCGAGCCAGCTCTCGACGGTGGCGTCGATGTCGGCAAAGGCCTGTCGGTGGTCCTGGGCGAAATAACCTGTTCGGACCTCGTGTCCCCATTGCGCTACGCCCGCATCCGCTCTCAGCTCGCCGACCGCGATCTTGAGCAGGGTCGACTTACCGATGCCGTTGGGTCCTATGATGGCCAGGCGATCTCCGCGGCGCACGTTGAGGCTGATGTTGGACAATACCTGGTTGTCACCGAACGCCTTGCTGACCCCTTCGACCTTGAGCGCCTCCTTGCCGCTTGGGCGCCGCTGGCGAAATTGAAAGACCGGATAGCGACGGGATGACCGTGCGAGGTTCTCGATGACGATACGGTCCATCTGCTTGAGCTTGCTCTGCGCCTGACGCGCCTTGGTCGCCTTGGCCCTGAAGCGGTCGGCGAAGGCCTTGTGCTCGGCGATCTTTTTCTCCTGGCGCGCGATTTCACCCTCTTTTCGGTTGCGCTCCTCGACCTTGGCGGTGGTGAAGGCGGTGTAATTCCCCGAGTAGAGGGTGACAGTTTCGTAGTCGATATCGAGGATGTGGGTGCAGACGTTGTCGAGGAAACGGTGGTCGTGCGAAATAACGACCGCACACCCCTGGTAGGTGGTCAGGAATTTCTCGAGCCAACGGATCGACAGGATATCGAGGTGGTTGGTCGGCTCGTCGAGGAGCAGACAACCAGGGTCTGCGGCCAGAACCTGGGCCAACAGAACTCGTAATTTGAAGCCGCCGGAGAGGGTGGAGAGCGGTTTGTGGTGAAGCTCCGAGGCGATGCCCAGCCCCTCGAGTATTTCACCCGACCGCGCCTCGAAGCTGTAGCCGTCGAGGCTGACGATCAGGTCCTCCACCTCGGCGTAGCGATCGCCATCGAAATGCTCGGTTGATGCTTCGAGGATTCGGTCCTTCTCAGCAAGGGCCTGCCACAGCTCCTGGTGACCCATCATGGTCACGTCGAGGATCGGAGTGTCTTCAAAACGGAAGTGGTCCTGGGAGAGGACGCCGAGCCGTAGCCGCTTGGGAATCGCGACCAGACCGTCACTCTGTTCCTCGTCGCCGGCGATGATCCGGGCGAGCGTGCTTTTGCCGGAGCCGTTGGCGCCGACCAGCCCATAGCGGCAGCCCGGGTTGAGCTGGAAATTGACATTGGCAAAAAGGACCTGGCTGCCGTAGGCCTTGACGAGGTTGGTGACCGCAATCATGGGGAGGGAGGATAGCAGGGTGTCCCGCCCACCCGCCCGATTCTGGATGCTCGATGCTGGATGCTCGATCCGCTCGCCAACTTGGGAGGCGCATCGAGTTTCGAGAATCGAGTATCGAGGATCCCTATCACTTCACGGTTTTCGGGCACCGAGACGGAGACGGGTACGGGCAGGGGATTTACTCGAACATCTCCTGCGTGTACCAGAAGATCTCAGGATTCTGGAGATCGATGCTGTCGACGCTTCGGAAGGTGATCGAGGAAACGCTGACGTCCTTTGGGTCTTCGGGCCAGTAGAGCCAGCCGAATACCTCTGACCCGCGAGACCACCGCATAAAAAGAGACCCGGCGATTACGGCGCTGCGTCTTTTCTGTTCATTGGTTTCGCCGGCACCCGTGCTCGCGGTCTCAAAAGCACCTGCGGTCAACGGGGCCGCATTCCACTCGTATTCAATCCAATAGCCCCATATTGGGGCGTCGACGACCCGCAGGGCCACCAGCTCCTGCTCGACTCTGAAGAGCACGACCGCGCCGTAGGGAATGCCGACGCCTCGCTGGTTGACGGCGACGCGTTCGAACGTCGGTCGCTCGGGTGGGCGGGGCGGCCCGCCGCAGCCCACGACCGAAACGATTGCGACAGCTACGAGCAACTGGGTAATCGCTGAATGCGCGAAGATTGAACCCCTTTCCACCCTTCAAATGTACTACGCGATGCGTTCGGAAGAACGGGCAATACCGCAAATCTCGCCGGCCGCAGCAGGAAGCTGGTGAGATATTCGGTGTTTGTTGGTGATTCGCGGCGGTGGGGGTTATTATCGGCCAGCGAATCTCATGAAGGAGGAGTCTTGGAATGAAGCGAATACTAGCTGCTGTTGGAATCGTCTTTTTTGCGGCGGTGCCGCTGTTGGCGGGTGATGGCGACGCCATTCTCGGCGTCTGGGCCACCGATCCCGAGGGCGAGGGGGGTCAGGCCCACATCGAGATCTACGCAGTGGGGGATCTTTACTCTGGCAAGATTATGTGGCTTGAAGAGCCTCTCTACACCTCTGAAGACGAGGACGGGGAAGAGGGTGAGCCGAAGGTCGACAAGAACAACCCGGATCCTGCCCTGCAATCCAGACCGATTATGGGCCTCGAACTCCTGAAGGGCTTCAAGTTCGACGGCAAGGGTGCCTGGAAGAAAGGCACGATCTACGACCCGGACAACGGAAAGACCTACAAGTGTAAGGTCCGAATCGGCGACGATGGCGAGCTCAATGTTCGCGGCTTTATTGGCTTTTCGATGATTGGTCGCACCTCGCTGTGGACGCGGGTCGAAACAGACAATGAGTGACGGATCTCCCCGGAGAACGACTGTTTCCGACACGTGTATCATGCGCCAATAGGAATAATCCGTGGGCGCGATAACACTGCAACGAATACTGCTTGCCGACGACGAGCCGGACATTCTCGAGATCTCGAGAATTGCGCTTGAAACGGTTGGAGGGTTCGAAGTGTCGGTGTGTTCTTCGGGTAAAAAGCTCCTCGAACGGCTCTCCGAGTTCGAGCCCGATCTGGTCATCGTCGACGTGCTGATGCCTGATATGACGGGCCCCGAAGTTCTTGAGGAGATCAGGCGACGACCGGAATTCGACGCGGTTCCGGTGATCTATCTCACCGGGGTGATCCAGGAAGAGGAGCTCGAAGACCTGCGTAAAACCGGCGTCGCGGACGTCATCCTCAAACCTTTCGACCCTATGACCCTCGCCGATCGCATCAACGGCGTCTGGAAAGGCTCCCATGGAAGGTGAACGAGAAATCAGTGTTGCGTCAGAACAGCTCGAAAAAGAGCTGGCGAGGCTTCGCGGTAATTTTCTCGAAAAGCTGCCTGCGAAGTTACAGGCCCTGGTCGAGGAATGGAATGTGCTCCAGGGTGACAGTTGGAGTCAGGATGGTGCCCGCGCTCTCCACCGATCGGTCCATGGTCTGATCGGCACTGCCGGCAGCCTCGGATTCGCAAAGATGGCCAAAACAGCTCGCCGCCTGGAACGCCGTTTGGTGGCTCTCCTCGAAGGTACGCAGCCGCCAACACGGGATGTGAGTACTGAGGTCATCGAGTGGTTCGAGCGAATGGGAGAGGATGCCACCTCGGAAGCCAAAAAGGCGTTCGATCCCAGCTCATTTGAGAACATGGCCGAGTGGGGAACGCCCCTCTTCGAACCTCGCAATCTCATTGTCGTCGTCGAGCAGGAGGATCCGTTTGCGCGCGAGCTTGCCCTCCAGCTCGGCCATTTCGGATTCGAGCTTCAGATGTTCAAAAAGATCGACGAGATGGTTTCCGGCAGCGTCGAACGGCGCCCGGCGGCCGTGATCACGGACCTCTCCTCCCCGGATGGCGAGTTGACGGGTGAGGAGGTGGCAACCAAAGTGCGGGATGCTCTCGGAGAAGTCGTGCCGCTGGTGCTTGTCTCCAACCGATCAGATATCGAGGCCCGGCTCGACGCGGTCAGAGCTGGTTGCAGCAGCTATTTCATCAAGCCGGTCAACTTCTCGGACGTACTCGAAACCCTCGATCGGTTGACGCGAAGCGAACCGGAACCATATCGCATTCTCATTGTTGACGACGAAGCCGACACGGCCGACTTCCACGCCACCAGTCTCGAGTCGGCGGGCCTCGAAACCGTTACTGTTACTGACCCCCTCGAAGTCATGTCCCAGATTGTGGAGTTCCAACCGGACGTGATTCTGATGGATGTTTATATGCCGGGCTGTACCGGCCTCGAGTTGGCGATGGTGATTCGCCAGGAGGAGGCGTTTGTCGGTGTGCCGATCGTCTTCCTGTCGAGGGAGACTGACCGTATGAAGCAGATCGCTGCCCTCGGCGAGGGTGGCGACGATTTCTTCACCAAGCCGGTACTACCAGAACAACTGGTGCCGGCAGTGTCGGCTCGCGCCCAACGGGGCCGCACGCTGAGGCTGTTCATGGAGAAAGACGGTCTCACCGGGCTCTTCAGGCACAGTCGCATCATCGAGCAGCTCGAGGTCGCGGTTCGCAGGGCCGATCGCCAGCACGGAAAACTGGCCGTCGCGATGTTGGACATCGACGGCTTCAAGGAGGTCAATGACGAGCACGGACATCTGGTGGGAGACCAGGTCTTGAAGGCCCTTGCCTATCTCCTGCGCCAGCGCCTCCGCATGAGCGATGTGTTGGGCCGTTTCGGTGGGGACGAGTACGTCGTGGTGCTCCCTGACACCGACGGCGAATCAGCGATGGAAAAGATGGACGATATCCGCCGTAATTTCGCCGCCATCGATCACGAAACGGGCCACGGGACGTTTACCGTGACTCTGAGCTGCGGGGTTGGCGAGTTCCCTGCGGCCCTCACAAGTCACGAGCTCATCGCTGCGGCGGACGAAGCCCTTTATCGCGCCAAGCGGGGGGGCCGCAACCGGGTCCTCCTTGCGGGTGACGAGGGCTGAGTCGTGGCCTCTCGTCTCGTTTCTGGACTACTGCTGGCCATGGCCGTTGGATGCGGGCAGCCCTCGGGCCCGCCTCCGTCTGCCGTCGCGACTGCGCCACCGGTTCCGGCAGGCGTACTCACTATCGGTTCGGTGTCGCTCAATCCGACCCAGGAGTACGAGGTAGTGCGGCCCTTTGCCGACTTCTTGGCCGCCAATCTCCACGACGTGGGGATCGGCAGAGGCCGGGTGGAGATTGTCGGATCGCTGAATCAGATAGTCGAGGAGTTCCGGGAGGGGAGGGTCGATCTTTTCATCGACAGCCCGTTCCCGGCGGTCTTCGTATGGCAACACGCCGATGTCGAGCCGATTCTCCGCCGTTGGAAACGTGGGTCAGACGTATACAGAAGCGTGGTATTCACCCGAGCCGACAACGGTGTTGAATCAGTCGACGACCTTGCCGGCAAGATCATCGCTTTTGGTGAGCCGTTCTCAACCTCGGGCTTTTTGATGCCCAAAGCGGCGCTTGTTTCGGCCGGTCTGCGGCTCGTCAATTACGAGGACCCCGCAGCCTCGATTCCGAGGGATCGTGTTGGCTATGTTTTTTCGAACGATGCCGAAAACACCATGTTCTGGGTCCTCAAACAAAAGGTCGTGGCGGGGGCAGTCAACGCGGACTACTACGAGGCGCTCGCCGGTGACCGGATCAGCGAGCTCCGAATCCTCCACACGACCGAGGCCGTGCCCAGAAACGTCGTCTGCGTGCGGAATAGCCTCGATCCGATGGTGGTGCAGGCAATCGAAGACCTGCTGCTCGAGATGCACCTGAGCGACGAAGGAGGTGCGTCGCTCGAAGCCTTCGAGGAGACCACCAAATTCGAACGATTCCCGGGGGGTGCGGAACAGGATCTTGCGCTTGTCATGACGCTCCTGCCGCATGTCCAGGAGGATCTCGGGCCGTGAGGTTGCCACGGTGAGACTCGGTCTGAAGGGTCGCTTCGTCGCCTTCGTGTCGGCAATCATCATCGCCTTCGGGGTGGTTCTGACAGCCCTCTCGGTTCGCGCCCAGAACGAACGTTTGCGCCACGAGCTCGAGGACCGGGGCAAGCTCCTGACGACCGTGATCGCCGCTAACGCGGCCGACGCTCTGGCCATGATCGAGGTGAGAGAACTGCGGAAAATGATTTCCGAGGCGCGAGATCAGGAGAATGTTCTCGATGCAGTTGCGTTTGACGAGGATGGGCGGGTGCTTACTGACGGTACGCTCGTCAATCCCCGGCGCCACTTGTTGATCTCCGAGGCGGCGCTGCGTCACGTTTCGGGTTCCGAGGCGTTGCTGGTTGAGTTTGATGGCGACGCTATGACGGTGACCAAACCGGTGCATCTCGGAGGCCGGGTGCTGGGTGGAGTCCGCCTTCGTTACTCCTTGGCCAGCCTCGCCGAAGATCAGGCGTCCCTCGCTCGTCGTACCGCCACGGTCGGCGTCATCTTCGCGCTGATGGGCGTTCTTGCCGCGGCCCTTCTCACGGAGGCCGTGACGCGTCCACTCAACGAGGTCATTCGAGCTACCCGGGCATTGTCCAAAGGCGAGCTGCCGCCACGGCTACCGGTTCGCACCGCGGACGAAGTCGGAGAGCTCGCTGAGGCCTTTAATGAAATGACGCGTAAGCTCCGCGATACCACCGTGTCGCGTGACTATCTGGATCGCGTTCTCGAAACAATGGGCGAGTGCCTGGTCGTGACAGGTCCGGACGGGACCATTACCAGAGTCAACCCGGCGGTGTGCAGCCTCTCAGGAGTCGGCGAGGACGAGCTGCTGGGTCAGAACTGCCGGGACCTCTTTCGGGCGCCGCAGGGCCACGTGTCGCTGCTCGACGCGTTGGGGCCGGATGGATCGGCCCACGGCCTGGAAACCGAGCTCCTGGCGCGGGGCGGCGAAGCGGTGCCGGTGATGATATCGGTGGGTGCAATGGAGGAAAGTGCGGGAAGGACCAGGAGCTACGTCGTCGTCGCCGCGGACATTGGCGAGCGCCTCCGTAATGAGCAGCAGAAGGACGAATTCGTAACCATGGTCCATCACGAAGTTCGAGCTCCTCTGACCGCTGTGCGCGGCGCGATCGGCCTGCTCGCGGGAGGCGTTGCAGGGGAGCTCGGCGAGCGGGGACAAGAGCTGGTGGAAATTGCTCTGCGCAACAGCGAGAGAATGGGGCGACTGGTCAACGATATCCTCGCATCGCGAAAACTTGACTCCGGCCGGATGGAGTTTCATTTCGAGAAGCTCGAAATGATGCCCCTCGTCGAGCAAGCCATCGACAGCACGGTGGCATACGCCACCAAACACCAGGTCCGCCTCGAACTCTCCGAGCGCGTTCCCGGCGCGATGGTGCGAGTCGACCCGGACCGGATGATCCAGGTACTGACCAACGTGCTGTCCAACGCCGTCCGTTTTTCGGCCGCGGACGACGTGGTGATCGTCAACGCCAGTCGGCGCGATCAAATACTGAGGGTCGCCGTCTCTGACGCGGGACCGGGCATATCCGAGGACTTCCGCGAGCACGTCTTCGAGGCCTTTGCGCGAGGCGAGCACGAAGACTGGCGTCACCGCAGCGGTACCGGCCTCGGCATGAGCATTTCCAAGGGCATCATCGAGGAGCTGGGCGGCGCGATGAGCTTCGAAACCGAGCTTGGAGTGGGCACGACTTTCCTCGTCGATATCCCGGAAACCGCGTGACGGACGAGGACAAATACCCGCGAATAACCCCCTCAAAATCGACAGCGACGGCCCAGTGGGATATTTTCGAATCGAGATGAGTATTGCCCGCCCGGTATTTTTGTCGATAACATCGATTTCCGTGAGCCCCCATTTCTCGGAGTTGAGGTCTGTGTGGGTTGACCGC
>Ga0316193_10000884_pt1 | contig 19435 bp, 18 predicted proteins | sample MerIslsedime2_MG_FD_207735 | JGI IMG/M metagenome (GOLD analysis project Ga0316193, IMG submission 207735) | Coastal sediment microbial communities from Maine, United States - Merrow Island sediment 2 | ecosystem: Environmental > Aquatic > Marine > Coastal > Sediment | place: USA: Maine... | reverse complement strand
TCCAGAAACTATGATGCTTCACAGGGCGCCAGTTTCCAGACCTACGCGGGCATCCGCATACGCGGCGCCATGCTGGACGAGATCCGCCGCACTGACTGGACGCCTCGTTCTGTGCACCGCAAGGCACGACAGGTCGCCGAGGCGGTACGCAAAATTGAGAACGAGGAAGGGCGTGATGCCCGCGACGTTGAAGTTGCCGAGCTTCTCGGCATCGATCTGCATGAGTATCACCGAATTCTGCAGGACGCAACGGGTTGCCGGGTATTCAGTATCGATGATGCTGGTGTCAATGGCAGCGAGCCGCCTCAGCCGGTCGCTGCGGCGCCGCACAACGAGCCGCTGGACAAGTTACACAAATCGGATTTCAAGGTTGCTCTGGCAGAAGCTATTGCCGGGTTGCCGGAACGGGAGAGTCTGGTGATGGCGATGTACTACGACGAAGAGCTCAACCTCCGGGAAATCGGTGAAGTGCTGGGCGTTAGTGAATCCCGCGTCTGCCAGATTCACGGACAGGCACTGATACGTCTGCGCTCACGTATGACAGAATGGACCAGCGATTGACAGCCTGTAACAGCAAACAGAAACCAAAGTATATGGACAAGTACAGTATAGCGGGAGGCACCCTTGGATACTGATATGAAAATCCTCATCGTGGACGACTTTTCCACCATGAGACGTATTATCAAGAACCTGCTGCGTGATCTCGGGTTTAACAATACCCAGGAAGCGGATGACGGTAACACCGCATTGCCGATGTTGCAGGGTGGAAGCTTCGATTTCCTCGTCACTGACTGGAATATGCCGGGCATGACAGGAATAGATCTGCTCAAGAAGGTACGTGCCGACGAGAAACTTGTCTCGTTGCCGGTGCTGATGGTAACGGCGGAGTCCAAGCGGGAACAGATTATCGAAGCAGCACAGGCTGGAGTTAACGGTTACATCGTGAAGCCGTTTACCGCTGTAACGCTGAAAGAAAAGATCGATAAAATCTTCGAACGCATTGAAGCGACGGCGGTGTAAACATGGAGCCTGCAACCAAACCTGCTAATACTGCGTTGCTCGATCAAGCCCGGGCACTGGTGCAAGAACTGGAGACAGGCAACATACCTGCTGCCGAAGGCCTGATAGAACGACTCAGCCAGATCCGCGAGCAGTCTCTGTTTCAGGAGCTGGGAAAAATGACGCGCCAGCTACACGATTCCCTGAACAGTTTTGCGGTGGATTCGCGTATGCAGTCACTGGCCGAGTCGGATATTCCCGATGCCAAGGCCAGGCTTAATCACGTTATCGAAATGACAGAAACGTCCGCCAACCGGACGTTGAACGCCGTTGACGATACCTTGCCGATTGCGGCGCAATTGCAGAATGTTGCCAATACATTACATGAGAAATGGGGGCGCTTCCGCAACAAGGAGATGAATGTCGAAGAGTTCCGCGGCATGAGCAGGGAGATAGACGAATTTCTGAGTGTCACAAGGGATAACGCCGGCCAGATTCATACCAACCTGTCTGATGTCATGATGGCTCAGGAATTTCAGGATCTTACCGGCCAGATTTTGCGCCGCGTGATTACCCTGGTGCAGGAGGTGGAGGACAATCTTGTTGAACTGATCCGCCTGTCCGGCGGGTTGGAAACAGAAACCGGGTCCGATTCGACCGCTGTGCGGGAAAGTAAAAAACCGGAAGACATTTTGCAGGGTGTCGGCCCACAGGTGCCCGGAACGGGGGACGACAGTGGTGCGGTATCCGGACAGGACGAAGTCGATGATTTGCTGTCCAGTTTGGGTTTTTGAGGAAACAGAAGGATGAGCCTTGATAGTGACGACGAAATTCTGCAGGACTTTCTGGTTGAGGCTGGAGAAATCCTGGAGCGGCTGAACGAGGAACTGGTCGAGCTCGAGCAGAGCCCGGACGATAACGATCTGTTAAATGCGGTATTCCGCGGCTTTCACACCATCAAGGGTGGTGCCAGCTTCCTGAGTCTGGACGGCCTTGTTCAGGTCTGCCATCGCGCAGAAGATGTGTTTAACGTGTTACGCAACGGTGAACGTGCCGTTGATACGGATCTGATGGACACAGTGCTGCAGGTGCTGGATATTGTGAACAGTATGTTTGCAGAAGTGCAGGGTGGCGAAATGCCCACCCCGGCGCCTGCGGAATTGTTGGCGAAGCTTGAAGGTCTGGCAGTGCCTGGCGGAGCCGAACCGGCAGCAGTTGAGCGAGCAGCTGCTGCCACGGAAGTGTCCTCCAGCGATGATATGGATGCCGAGTTCGAGGCGATGCTGGACCAGGCAGCGCAGAGTAGTCCGGTTGCAGACAGCGACAGCGCGGCTAACGTGTCCGGCAACGATGATATCACTGAAGAAGAGTTCGACGCTTTGCTGGATCAGCTGCACGGTGAAGGCAAAGGGCCTGCGGCAGAAACGGGAGCAGGCGTACAGAATACACCGGAGGCTGGTTCTGTAAAGTCTCCACCGACAGCTTCAGCGGCTGACAGCGACGAGATTACCGAAGAAGAATTTGATGCGCTGCTGGACGAGTTGCATGGTCAGGGCAAGGCGCCGCTACCGGCCTCCGCCGGTAGTGGTGGACCGGAAAAGGCTAAACCAGCTGCAACAGTAAAACCGAAACCTGCCGCGACAAAAAAAGCGAAGGCACCCGCGCCGCCCGCCAACAAGGCGGAAGCAACGGTACGCGTCGATACCGGCCGACTGGACGAAATCATGAACATGGTGGGTGAGCTGGTGCTGGTACGGAACCGCCTGGCGAATCTCAAGGAGTCACTGGCCAACGAAGCGATGTCGAAGGCTATTGCGAATCTGGATGTAGTCACAGCCAATTTACAGAACTCGGTGATGAAAACGCGCATGCAGCCGATCAAGAAAGTTTTTGGCCGCTTCCCGCGCGTGGTGCGCGACCTGGCGCGCAGCCTGGACAAGGAAATCAATCTGGAACTGCAGGGTGAGGAAACCGATCTCGACAAGAACCTGGTCGAGGCGCTGGCTGACCCGCTGGTGCACCTGGTGCGCAACGCAGTTGATCACGGCATTGAAATGCCTGATGAACGCGAGGCCAAAGGCAAACCGCGTGCCGGTACCGTGATACTGGCAGCGGAACAGGAGGGTGATCATATCCTGTTATCCATTGAAGACGATGGCGCCGGTATGGACGCTGATGTACTGCGTAAAAAGGCGGTGGAAAAGGGCCTGATGGATGAAGATGTCGCCGCGCGCCTGGATGACAAGGATTGCTACAACCTGATTTTCGCGGCCGGATTCTCGACCAAGGAGCAGATTTCCGACGTCTCCGGTCGCGGTGTCGGTATGGACGTGGTCAAAACCCGGATTGGTCAGTTGAATGGCAGCGTCGAGATAGATTCTGAATGCGGCAAGGGCAGTCGTTTAATGATCAGAGTGCCACTGACACTGGCTATCATGCCAACCCTGATGGTCAACATCGGCGACCAGCCCTTTGCTCTGCCTTTGGGCAGTGTCAGCGAGATATTCGACCTGGAAGAAAGCCGTACCAATGTCGTAGACGGTCAACTGGTCATCATGGTGCGCGAGAGGGCGTTGCCGCTGTTTTATTTGCGCGAGTGGCTGGTGGACAAATCATCGCAGGCCGATGTTGACGTAGTCAGCCACGTGGTTGTGGTGCATGTTGGCAGTCAGAAAGTTGGTTTCGTGGTCGAACAGCTGGTTGGTCAGGAAGAAGTGGTGATTAAGCCGCTGGGCGCCTTCCTGCAGGGATTGGCCGGATTCGCCGGTGCAACCATCACAGGCGATGGCAGAATTGCACTAATTCTGGACGTACCCAGCTTGATGAAAGCTTACGTCCAGCATAGGTAAGGGCTGTAACAGCATGGACGGGCTTCAGAGCAAGAGTTCCATGGTGACGCGCGTCCTGGTCGTCGACGACTCAGGGTTTTTTCGCCGGCGTATTATCGAAATACTGGAAGCTGACAAGCGCATCAAGGTCGTCGGTAGCGCTGCCAATGGCAAAGAGGCCATCGAGCAGGTGGCAAAACTGAAGCCGGATGTGGTGACCATGGATATCGAGATGCCGGTAATGGACGGCATCACCGCCGTTCGCCACATCATGTCATCCAACCCGCTCCCGATACTGATGTTTTCCTCTCTGACGCACGACGGTGCACAGGCAACGCTTGATGCCCTGGAGGCTGGTGCGGTAGATTTTCTGCCCAAGCGCTTTGAGGACATTGCAAAGGACAGGGAACAGGCCAAACAGTTGTTGCGCAACCGCATTCGTGCGGTGGCGCGCAAGCAATCCATAACTCCATCCGCGCCAGCGCGTCGGACTCCGGTCAGACCCGCTGCGGCACCGGTTAGCGTCAGACGTGGGAAATTCCAGCTAGTTGCCATTGCCAGTTCAACTGGTGGACCGGTAGCGCTGGCGCAAGTGCTGACAACATTACCGTCGGATTTTCGTTTTCCGGTGGTTGTTGTTCAGCATATGCCTGGTACTTTCACCCCGGCATTCGCGGCACGCCTTGACCAGCAGTGTGAGGTCAAGGTCAAGGAAGCACACGACGGTGATGTGCTTGCGCCGGGCGAGGTGTTGATAGCACCAGGCGGTCGGCAGATGACCTTTAAACAGGTGGGTGGAGCAGTGCAGGTCATTATCAATGATGGTGACACTGGTTTGCATTACAAGCCGTGCGCCGATGTCACTTTTGAATCCGTTGCGTCAGTGTACGGTGGAAAGGCGTTGGCCCTGGTTTTGACGGGAATGGGCGCGGATGGCCGTGAAGGTGCGCGCACACTGAAAAAGCAGGGTGCAACTGTGTGGAGTCAGGATGAGGCCAGCAGTGTTATTTACGGTATGCCAATGGCTGTGGCGGAAGCAGGCCTGAGTGACCAGGTGCTTTCACTGCGCGATATCGGGCCTGTGCTGGTAAAGACGGCGGGTGGCTGAGCATGGATATGCTGAGCATGACCGGGATCCTGCTGGCGACAGTTGCCATACTGGGCGGCAATGTCCTCGAAGGCGGGCACATGTCTTCCCTGGTGCAATTGACGGCATTCGTTATTGTGGCTGGCGGTACGCTGGGCGCTGTCATGGTCCAGACCCCGATAGCCACCTTTGTACGTTCCATGAAAATTGCTGTCTGGGTATTCGTGCCGGTGAAACTGCAACCGGAAGAGGCCGCGGAAAAAATTGTCAACTGGAGCAATATAGCCCGTCGTGAAGGCTTGCTGGGGCTGGAGGCGATTGCCGAGGAAGAACCCGATCAGTTCGCCCGCAAGGGGCTCCAGTTATTGGTGGACGGTAGCGAGCCGGAAATAATTCGTTCCATTCTTGAAGTGGAAATCGACGCCAGGGAACATCAGGATATCCAGGCCGCCAAAGTTTTCGACGGCATGGGCGGTTATAGCCCGACCATCGGAATTATCGGCGCTGTGATGGGGCTGATCCACGTCATGAACAATCTCGCGGACCCCTCCAAACTCGGCGGTGGAATTGCGACAGCCTTTGTTGCAACTATCTACGGCGTAGGGTTTGCCAATCTGCTGTTCCTGCCAATGGCTAACAAACTCAAGAGCCAGGTGCACAGCCAGACCCAGTTCAGGGAGATGATAGTCGAGGGTGTTATCTCGATTGCCGAAGGAGAAAACCCGCGCAACATTGAGACCAAGTTACAGGGTTACTACCAATAGAGCCGTCAGGACGATGCAACCTCAATCAGGTTACAGTTACCACGAGCGGAAATATATGGCGAGAAAAAAGCGCACTGAAGAACACGAAAATCACGAGCGCTGGCTGGTATCCTACGCGGATTTTATAACCCTGCTGTTTGCGTTCTTCGTCGTCATGTACTCCATTTCTTCGGTCAATGAAGGCAAGTACCGTGTTCTGTCAGATTCCATGGTCGCCGCTTTCAGGGATCCGGCGCGCAGTCTGGCACCCATCCAGGTTGGCAACCCGCTGCGTTCGCCATCGCAGTCGAAATCTATTCTTGATCACAACAAGCAGATCATGGAGATATTCAAAGTACCTTTACAGCGTGAATCAGCGCGACAGGCCGAGGATAAAAAGTCACCATTGGAACCGCAGACAATGCGGGATGATACTGCCGATGAAGAAGACATGGACGAGGCTGCGCAACAACTCGCCGATGAGATCGAGGCAGCGATGGCAGACCTGGTGGATGATGGCCTCATCGACGTGCGTCGCGACAAACGCTGGATTGAGGTCGAAATAAAGTCCAGCATCCTGTTTAATTCCGGGAGTTCTGAACTGTCTGCCAAATCCGAGCCGTTGCTGCGTGAGCTGGCAGAAAAAATACAGCCACTGGACAATGTGATTCATGTCGAGGGGTTCACCGATAATGTCCCGATCAATAACTTCGAGTTCATTTCCAACTGGGAGCTGTCTGCATCACGTGCGGCAAGTGTTGTACATTTGTTTACCCGGCTGGGTATAGATCCGCAACGTATGGCAGCAATTGGCTATGGCGAATTCCGTCCGATAGCCGGCAATGCTACGGCGGCAGGCAGGGCAAAGAACCGTCGTGTCGTGCTGGTTATCATGTCAGGGTCTGACGCACGCATCAGTCAACGTATGGATCATCTGCAGACGACGCGCGAAGGAAAACCCGAGCTCGTAACCGAACCGGAGCAGCAGCCCGACCCTGTAGCTTTGCAGGCAGACGGAGCCGCATCGTGAATATCTGGACAGTTTCCAATCAGAAAGGCGGTGTGGGTAAAACCACCACCGTCGTCACTCTGGGTGGATTGCTGGCGCAGCAGGGCAAACGCGTACTGTTGCTCGACCTGGATCCGCAGGGCTCCATGACGTCGTATTTTCGCCTCGATCCCGATGGCAACGAACGCAGCGTGTATTCATTGTTCGAGGCGTGTGCCAATCATACCCGGGTTGAGCCGCTGGAGATGCTGTTACATGGCGCCGGAGTGGAAGGTCTTTTTCTGTTGCCGGCATCGACCGCCATGGCCACCCTCGACCGGCAACTGGGTACGCGGGAGGGTATGGGGCTGGTTATCAAACAGACGCTGGCGCGGCTTGAGTCACAGTTTGACTACGTGCTGATGGACTGTCCGCCGATGCTGGGTGTTCTGATGGTCAATGCGCTGGCTGCGTGTCAGCGGCTGTTGATCCCGGTGCAGACTGAGTTTCTTGCCCTGAAGGGGCTGGATCGCATGTTGCATACCCTGCGGATGATTACGCATTCGCGCGGCGGAGTGCTCCCATACACCATCATTCCGACATTCTTCGATCGCCGTACCCGTGCTTCCATGGACGCACTGCGTAGCATGCGTGATCAGCACGGTGAGTTCCTGTGGCCACGCGTGATTCCGGTTGATACCCAGTTCCGCGAGGCCAGTAAGGCAGGGAAACCGCTCTGTGTTCATAATCCCGCAGCGCGTGGTAACGAGGCCTATGCATCCCTGCTACGCAGCTTGCAGCAGCAGGATGCGCCAGTGGCAGAGGCGGTGTCGTTATGAAGAGTGACACCCGCAAGGAGCAGTTGCTGGATCAACAACTGGCTTTGAGCGCCTATCTCGACGTGATGCTGCAAGGCGAGCTTGCGCTGCAAGCTGAAACCCCGGCGCATGTCCAGGTTGTAGCGGCAGCGCCTGCCGAGTTGACACCCGCTGTGGAACAGGCGGAGGGGACAACGACCCGCTTGGAGAGCGGTGTCCCTGGCTGGGCAACAACACGTTTCCAGGCTTTGCTGTTCGAGGTGGCCGGGCTCACGCTGGCGGTGCCGCTGATCAAGCTGAAAGGGGTGGTGCCCAATGAAGCAGGATTGACGCCCATGCCCGGACATTCTCCGCTGTTTCCAGGCATCGTGCCTTACCAGGGTGCCAACGCCAGGGTCGTTGACACCGCACGCTTTATCCTGCCACAGGACCGCACTGAGCAGCTGGACGCCGATTTTGCGGAGCGCAGTGCTCACCTGGTGATGATCGATGAGGGGCGCTGGGCGCTGGCGTGCGACGCAATTGGCGAAGTAATCGAACTGGAATCAAAGGACGTCAAGTGGCGCGGTGCTAGTGCCAGGCGCGCCTGGCTGGCCGGTACGGTAATCGAACAGATGTGTGCACTGCTGGATATCGACGCGTTGACCGAAGAATTGGCCAATGGTCTGGCATGATTAATGCTTTTTTTCTGGTATCCGGGCAGTTGACCGGTTTTTGACACCGGACCTTAATTTACGACTCACTTACCCGAGGTTTCGATATGGCGAATGTGGCTGCCAAGGCAAATGAAAATGACGCAGTAGTTCAGTGGGTTACCTTCCGGCTGTCGGATGAGACCTACGGTATCAATGTAATGCAGGTACAGGAAGTCCTGCGCGTCTCGGAAATCGCGCCGGTGCCAGGCGCGCCGCATTATGTGCTCGGTATTATCAACCTGCGCGGCAATGTTGTGACGGTTGTGGATACCCGTATCCGGCTGGGTCTGGCAACCAGCGAAGTGACGGATTCTACGCGGATTGTGATTATTGAGGGCGAGAAACACGTCGTTGGCATCCTCGTTGACTGTGTCGCCGAGGTAGTGGACCTGGCTGCTTCCGAAGTGGAGTCCGCGCCCAACGTTGGCAACGAGGAAAGTGCCAAATACATCCAGGGCGTCGCCAGCCGCGGTGACGAACTGCTGATTCTTGTCGATCTGAACAAACTGCTCACCGATGAAGAGTGGGATGAACTGGCCAGTCTGTAACTGGCTGATTCCTGATGCGGTCCGGGGGATGCAATCATGGCCGAAATCGGACAGCTACCTCCTGCCTATCGAGTTCCACCCAGCCTTCCCGCCAAGGGAACCGGGGAGGGTGACCGGGGTCCACAACGCAAGCCGGAGCGTGAGCGTCGGCAACCGGATCAGCGACGCCAACCTGGGGACAAAGATGATGACGGATCCGGTATAGACGAATACGCCTGAGGTGTTACCAATGATCAGCCAAATCCTGAAAGGAATAAGCGCACGCACAGTATCCGGCCTGGCAGCGATAGCCGCTCCCGGTCGGCGCTCCCGGCCGGGTGAGGAGAGCCTGCTTGAGGAGCTTCAGGCTACACAGCAACGTGTCCAGCAGCTGGAGCAGGAGTTGAGTGCCCTGTGCAGCGCTTCATCGGGTGTCGGAGGTCATGTGGTCAGACTGGAGCAGCAGGTGCAACGGATCAACGAGCGGCAGAACGTTCTCGAACTGCGTACCTGCGGTAATCGCCCTTACAGCCAGGCAAGCCAGCTGGTACACAATGGTGCGGATATCGAAGAGCTGGTGGGTAGCTGTGGTCTGACCCGTGGTGAAGCCGAACTATTGGTAATGATGCAACGCGGCTCGGGTTGACAGCCAGGGAAGCTCTGACGAATCTAGGGTTGTTGCGGTGCTTTACCTGACAGGTGGTAGGCAAAGGCAATCACCTGTGCAACAGCCAGATACAAAGCCTCGGGTATTTCTTCCCCGAGTTCCACACGCGCCAGCACGGCTGCCAACGGTTCATTCTCCTGCATGGGTATACCATGCTGACGCGCCAGTTCGATAATCTGTTCAGCAACACGGTCATGCCCTTTGGCGGTTACCCGCGGTGCGCGTTCGCCATCGTATTGCAGCGCTATTGCCAGTGGCGTGGCCGGTGTTTTTTCTTTCATACTGTTTCCCTTATCAGGGGCTGTTCAACGCCGCTCCTTGCAGCGGGTCTGGGTCCGCGCTGGCACTCCAGCTCACCGACATCCAGTCCGGCCGTGTGCAGCGCTTCACGCAGCTCATGCATGTGTTCGTGCAACAGCGGTAGTGTGTCTGTCTGTTCCGCCCAGAAGCGTGCTGATACCTGTTCATTAGAGAGTTGCACCTGTGCCTGCACCGGACCCAGCCCGGGCAGATCAAACGCCAGCTGCACCGTCCAGTGCTGCACCGGTTGCGCAGCCTCGTGCTTTTGTTCGCCACTATCCTGAAGCAGGCGCATCGACCATAAATCAATATCGTCCCCGCGGCGTATGGGTAGTTCAAACAGCCATTCCAGCAAACCGCGTTCACCTTCCCTGGGCACAGCGGCCAGCTGATGCAGCTGTATTCGTGCCAGTGCCGCTTCGGCTTGCAGCAGCAGGTCGGTACGGAAATTACCCATGCGACTGATCAGCTCCAGGCTGGCCTGGAGTGCAGACTGTGGAACCGGCAGCGCACCACGCAGCGGAGCAGGCAGCTCGCCACTGAGCAGCACGGCAGGCGAAGCTCCGCCAGTGCCGCCGGCCGGGGAGGGTGTCGCCGTCGTTGCCTGCAGCGAAGCTGCGCTAGCCGGCCGGGCTGCGCCTGCTGTGGCGCCGGGGAGGCTGGCCCGGGCCGCGCGCCGGGTCTGGTCAGGTGTTGCTGACTGTGTCGCTGGAGCAGCGCCTGGCGGGTTGGCGGGTAGCTGCTGAGCGGGTGCTTTTGCGGCGCCTGCTGCGGGTACTGGTACTGGTGTCGGTGTGCTTGTTCCCGGTTTCAGGGTGTCCGGCGTGGATGACGCTATGCCGGTTGCTGGCGGCGGTGGGACAGTGCCTGTCCGCGCGCTACTGCCTGGCCAGTTGCGCACCATCTGTACCAGGCGCAGCAGGTTCGCCTTGAAATCGGTCTGCACAGCAGGTTGAGCAGCGCTCGTGCCGGTGCTTTGCAAAATCCGGCTCTCCAGAAAAATGCCCGAATCGCCGATAGCTTTCTTCAGGCCCTGTTGGGTCGAAACAGCCTGGACATCGGGCATCTGGCGGAGGGTGGAGCGTACCAGTTCGTTCAACAGTGGCGGTGTGGGCGGATTGGGAAGGCGTGCCAGTTGGTTCATATTGGCCAGTAACGGTGTCAAAGGCCCCTGTTTGGGCAGCAGCAGGCGCACCATGCTGGAGAGCGGCGATTCGCTCTGTGTCGAGATGATCTTCAGCAGTGGCTGTTTGCCCAGGCTGTGCACCTGCAAGGTCAGCTGCTGGCCTTTTTCCAATGGCAGTGAAGTCTGGGCGCTGACCTGCCGATTACCAATAGCCAGCAGAACTTTTCCGATACTGTTATCGGTTACGGTCGCTTGCAGCAACTGACCCGTTTGCCACCGCTGTATCGCGGCCGGGGTGCTGGTTGCGGGCAGGCCAGGAAGCCCGGACGTGGGGCCAGTGGTTACCACGGCTTAGTGGTCAGCGGGTGAAACATGACATCTATACTGCACCATTTGCATGCATAAGGAAACGACGAAACGTTTGGCATGAAAACAGCGAAGTCACACAGAGTACTCTGGTCTACGCGCAGGAATGGCATAGTGCGCGGACCTTACCCGGGCAGGCAGGTCAGCCGTTATATTCTGCTGGGACGCATTTGTGAAAACGACGAACTAAAGCCGGATGATGGCGACTGGGCATCACTATCCGCGTATCCGGAACTGATCCCGGAAGTGATGAAACTTCCGCCAAGCGAAGAAAACCTGCAAAAGCTGTTAATGGCGCGCATGCACGAGGACGAACGTCAGCCCGGTGATCGCCGTGAACGTGCGCCCAATCACGACTCAGCCGAGTTAAGGGATAAACGTAGTGGTTGTGAACGCCGGCGCAGCGAGAGTGAAGAAGAACTGCATCATCGCCTGCTTAGATACCGGTATTCACACGAGACGCAGGCGAGCCGCAAATTATACCGTTATCCGCTGGCAGCAAGTGTGCTGGTGCTGATCGGTTTAATGATCAGCTACGTGCTGGAACAGATTGAGCCTGAACCGGTTTTACCTGACTGTGCCGCCATCGCGCGACCGGGTGTGAACTGGAACAACTGCAACCAGGCAGGCATGGTGGCCAACCAAGCAGATCTGGTCGGCGCGAGCATCAGCAATGCACACATGGATGCGGCACAATTGTCTGGTGCGAAAATGACGGGTGTGAATTTCGAGTACACCAGCCTGAACCTGAGTAATCTTCGCCAGGCGGATCTGAGTCATGCCCGCCTGGTGGGGGTAACCCTGCGTGGTGCGGATCTGCGCAACAGCACGCTGGTTCAGGCAGACCTTTCCTACGCTAACCTGAGCGGCGCCAGTATCGAGGGTGCGAATTTTACCGGCGCGATCCTGGATAACGCTATCTGGGTTGATCAAAAGCCCTGTGTGCCCGGTTCATTGGGGGCGTGCAAACGTTACCGGAAAAAATAGCTGCGCTTGTTCAGTCCCCGAAACATTCCGTTGTATAACGCCAGATCTCAACAGTGTCAGACCAGTGATCGGGCGGCAGGCCGGCCTTGATTCTCAGCTGGCGTAGAAAATCCTTGCGCCCCGGCAGTGATTCCCAGACTGTGGGCAGGAAGGTGCCGCGATTCAGGCCGTCCTGGAGTATCAGTCCGTCCAGGCCCGGCCGGATCTGATCCAACAGGTCCTGTTGCGATCCGAATTCAAGGGCTTCAGGTTTGCCGAGAACGGATATATCGAGGCTGATATCCTTGAGTTCAGCCTGTCTGACAGGCGCAAAGCGTGGGTCACGAAATGCCGCAGCGAATGCGTTTTCAGCGACATCGTTGATCAGCGGACGGTAGGCCTCAAGGGTGCCGATGCAGCCGCGCAATGCGCCCTGCCGGTGCAGAGTGACGAAGCTGGCGCCGGCTTCAGCGAGTGGGCTATCGAAGTCCTTCGGGTCTCCTGTCAGCGATTCGCCATGAGTAATGCCGTGCCGGATCGAGCGCCAGGCAGTATCCAGCAGGACTGCGCGCTGTTGCTCAGGAAAAGGCATAGGCGCCGTAACCTACCACCCGGTCACGTGCGCCTGCGGTGTCGCCGGAGTTGCGCAGGTCCAGGGTTGTGGTGCGCAAGCCGTGATGGCGCGCCGCGAGTAACAGACCGTTTACCGGGTTGCGGCCGCAGGCTTGCTGGTGATCGATGGCTTGCGGATTCAGTTGTTCGATGGCGGCTGATGTTGCTTTGTCGATGCGTTGCGCAGCAGTGTAATCGAGGTAGTGGCTGAGGTCGGAGCTGATCAGCAGCAGGGTTTCAGGGCCACCCCAGAGCATCTCAAGGACTTCAGCGACTGCGCTGGCCGTTGCGTCACCTACCACCAGGGGAACAAGGCCGAAATCTTTTTTCAAAATCATTTGCAGGAACGGCAACTGGACCTCAAGGCTGTGCTCTTCCTGGTGCGCAGCGTCGTATACGCGTACCTGTGGGAGTAACAGAATGTCATCCATCGCCGACTGGTCGATTCGCACCAGGCCCAGGGGTGTTGAGAAGTACCGGGCACTGGTGGCGGCAAGCCCTTCGAAACCTACCCGATGCGAAGGACCGAGCAGGACCACGCGCTGAATCTGCTCACGTATTGGCAGCAGTTGCAGGTAGGCGCTGGCGGCTATGGGTCCTGAGTAAATGTACCCTGCATGGGGAACAATCAGGGCCTTGGGGGCGGGCCCGGGTGTGATCTCCCTGTCCAGCAGGTCATCGAGTTGCCGCTGAAGCAGTACCGGGTCATCCGGGTAAAACAATCCGGCAACAGCGGGTTCGCGGGTCTGTGGCACGGCAGTCTCCTCCTCAGTACGCACTTCCTTGAATACTAGATAAGGCCACGCGGCTCAGAATGCAAGTGCAGAGGGGGAAGACGGCGACGTATTCCATGTTATAGCTGAGTATCAGATTCTGTCAGGCCTTGATTATAATCAGGCCAGCCAGCGGCGGCACATCCAGAACAATAGAATGTGGCTGATTCATCCACGGAACCGACTCGCTGTGGTGGCTGCCCTGAACCACCATGTTGCTGCCGCTGTAGAATTCGGCATCCGAGTTCAATACCAGGCTGTAGTCGCCGGGCGCTGGCACGCCCAGCCGGTAGTGCAGGCGCGGTACCGGTGTAAAGTTCAATACCACGATGGCTGTTTGTCCACTGCCCAGCCGGTAGTAGCTGAGTATGGAATTGTCCGCATCATTACAATCCAGCCAGCGGAAACCATCCGCTTCAAAATCGTATTCATGCAGTGCTGGTTCCTTGCAGTACAGCTGGTTCAAATCATGCACCAGCTGTTTCAGGTTGGCATGGCGCGGGTCTTCCATCAGATGCCAGTCAAGAGCACTGTCGGAATCCCATTCTGCATACTGGCCAAATTCACTACCCATAAACAGCAGTTTCTTGCCCGGGTAGCTGAACATATAGGTGTAGAGCAGGCGCAGGCTGGCAAAGCGCTGCCAGGTATCGCCGCTCATCTTGTCCAGCATCGAGCCTTTGCCGTGTACGACTTCGTCGTGGGAGAACGGCAGTACGAAGTTTTCGTTGAACGCATACAGCAGCCCGAAAGTAAGCTGGTTGTGGTGAAACTTGCGGTGTATCGGTTCCAGGCTCATGTACTGCAGGGTGTCGTGCATCCAGCCCATGTTCCATTTCATACTGAAGCCCAGGCCACCGCTGTCGACAGGACGGGTGACCTGGGGCCAGGCGGTGGACTCCTCGGCAATAATCATGCTGCCCGGCTGTTCGGCGTGGGTAACTTCGTTCAGATGACGCAGGAAGTGGATGGCGTCCAGGTTTTCCCGGCCACCGTATTCATTGGGGACCCAGTCCCCCGGGTCGCGCGAGTAATCCAGGTACAGCATTGACGCCACGGCATCGACGCGCAGACCGTCAAGGTGCATTTCCTCCAGCCAGAAGACCGCACTGGACAGCAGGAAATTGCGCACCTCGTTGCGGCCATAGTTAAAGATCAGCGTGCCCCATTCGCGGTGTTCGCCACGACGCGGGTCTTCGTGTTCGTACAGCGGGGTACCGTCGAAGCGGGCCAGCGCAAAATCGTCTTTGGGGAAATGACCGGGAGCCCAGTCGAGGATTACACCAATGTTATTCTGGTGGCAGTGGTCAACAAAAAAACGGAAGTCGTCCGCGTTGCCAAAGCGACTGGTTGGTGCAAAGTAACCGGTTGTCTGGTAACCCCAGGATGCGTCAAGGGGGTGTTCAGTAATCGGTAATAATTCGATATGTGTAAAGCCCGTCTCCTTGACGTAGTTAACCAGCCATTCCGCCAGCTGGCGATAGTTGATGAATTGTCCGTGTTCGTCCCGCTGCCAGGAGCCCAGGTGAACTTCGTAGATCGACAGCGGGTTGTGCAGCCAGTTCCTGTTGGCACGCGCTTCCATCCACGCTTTGTCGTTCCAGGTATAAGTCCCGGGTCGATGGGTTACGGATGCTGTACCCGGCCGCAATTCAAACGCCTGGCCGTAAGGGTCGGTCTTCAGATGGATGCTGCCGTGCTCACGATTACGGATTTCATATTTGTAGTAGCTGTGGGGGCCAATACCCGGTATGAACAAAGCCCAGACACCGCTATCGCCGCAGGCTCTCATGGGGTGCTGCCGGCCGTCCCAGTGGTTCCAGTCACCGACCACACTGATGCGCTCCGCACCGGGCGCCCACAGCACAAAGCGGGTGCCTTCTATGCCGTCGATTTCACACAGGTGTGCGCCCAGAAACCGGTAGGCGTGCAGGTGCCGGCCTTCACCAAACAGGTGCAGGTCAAGGTCGCCCGGTTGTGGAGCAAAGCAAAAGGGGTCGTAGGCCGAGCACTCAAGACCATCCTGATCAATCCAGGCCAGTTGATAGTGGTCTGGTACGCTGCCCGTGGCGCCGCGCCACTCGAATAGATCGGTGCCTGCTATGCGCACAAGGGGGGCGTCGGTCTCCACGATGCGGACTTTTTCACTGCGGGGAAGAAAGGCCCTGACGAGTTCCTGTTGCCCCTCCCGGTGTTTCCCCAGAACCTCGAAAGGGTTGTGATGGCGCGCTTCGAGAATGCGGATAAGGGGTTCGGGCAGTGAACTGTAGGGAGTTTTTGAACCTGGTACTTGTAACGTCATAGAAGCGATGTCTCTATTCATAAAAATGTTAACTTTCCTGCAGCAGTACAGATGGTACCATAGTAATCTTAATAGTCAGGATGTTAGTTCTTAATCCGCAGCTATGTTGATGGACCACTGGGAGATTGGATGAATTCTGTAGCTACACCGCGTTTTGTGAGCCGTCTGACCCGCGATACGCTGGCGCTTATTCTGGCAGGTGGACGCGGATCCAGACTAAAGCAACTGACATTATGGCGTGCCAAACCGGCAGTCCCGTTTGGCGGGAAATTCCGTATTATCGACTTTCCGCTCTCCAATTGCATGAACTCCGGTATTCGCCGGGTCGGTGTCCTGACCCAGTACAAGGCGCACTCCCTGCTCCAGCATATCCAGCGCGGCTGGGGTTTTCTGCGTGGTGAGTTCGGGGAATTTGTTGAACTGTTACCTGCCCAGCAACGTATCCAGTCCTCCTGGTATGCCGGTACTGCCGATGCTGTCTACCAGAATCTGGACATCATACGTAATCATAAACCGGAATATGTCCTGATTCTTGCCGGGGATCATATCTACAAGATGGATTATGGCCCGATGATTGCCAGTCATGTCGAAAATGGAGCTGACATGACGGTGGGATGCCTGGAGGTGGAGCTTGATGTAGCACGTTCTTTCGGCGTTATGACAACCGATGTGGACGGGCGGGTTCAGGAGTTCAGCGAAAAGCCGGAGTCACCCGCACCGATGCCGGGAAGTGATGATAGGGCACTGGCATCGATGGGCATTTACGTGTTCAACACCAGCTTCCTGTACGAACAGTTGATCAAGGATGCGGACAACAATAATTCCAGCCATGATTTTGGCCACGACATCATTCCGTCCATAATTAATCAGTACCGGGTATTCGCTTACCCCTTTCGCGACGTGCAGAAAGGCCGCCAGGGCTACTGGCGTGATGTTGGAACTGTCGATGCTTTCTGGGCAGCCAACCTGGAGCTCATCGGTGTCACCCCGGAGCTGAATCTGTACGATCAGGACTGGCCCATATGGACCTACCAGGAGCAGATGCCGCCGGCCAAGTTCGTTTTCGATAATGAAGTGCGGCGTGGCATGGCGCTGGATTCCATGGTATCCGGCGGGTGTGTGATATCCGGCGCAACAGTTCGTCATTCGCTGCTATTTTCTAACGTAAAGGTGAATTCCTATTCGCTGTTACAGCACGCGGTGGTGTTGCCAGACGTCAAAATAGCACGTAATTGCCGTATTCAGAATGCCGTGATTGATAAAGGCTGCCGTATCCCGAAAGGTTCGGTTATCGGTGAGGATCCGGTCAAGGACGCCGAGCGCTATCACGTAACGCCGGGAGGGGTGGTGCTGGTAACCCCCGAAATGCTGGGTCAGGAATTACATTATGCCCGCTGAAAGCGGTCTGAGTGTGGTGCTGTGCTGGCACATGCACCAGCCGCAGTACTGTGACCTCATCAGCGGCGAGTACAAGCTGCCGTGGACTTACCTGCACGCCATCAAGGACTACGCCGATATGGCCGCACACCTGGAAGCGGTACCTGATGCCAAGGCGGTTATTAATTTTGCGCCGGTATTGCTGGAACAGCTGGATGACTACGCTGCCCAGGTAAGCGGGTTTGTGCGTGACCACAAGGCCATACGCGACCCGTTGCTGGCGGCGCTGGTGGTACCCGTGCTGCCGGCCCACCCCGAACAGCGGCTGGAGTTGATCAATAACTGTATGCGGGTCAACCGCACGCGTATCGTGGAACGCTTTCCGGCTTACCGGCGGCTGTTCGAGCTGGCCGAACCTTTTCTGCAGAATTGTACCGACCTCCTGTATGTCAGCGACCAGTTTCTGTCTGACCTGGTGTTCTGGTATCACCTGGGCTGGTTTGCCGAGACCGTGCGGCGTAATGATCTGCGCATACAACGCTGGCAGGAGCAAGGCAATAATTTCTCGCTGCACGACCGCCGAGAACTGCTGATGTTGATCGGTGAGCTGCTGTCCGGTCTTATCGACCGCTATTCCGACCTTGCCGATCGTGCTCAGGTCGAGCTGGCGGTATCACCCTACGGCCACCCGATACTGCCCTTGATGCTGGATTTACAGTGCGCCCGCGAGGCTATGCCGGATGTTCAGCTGCCTGAGCTGGAATTCTACCAGGGCGGTGAGAAACGCGCGCGCTGGCATCTGCGTGAAGGCATCAATGTCTTTGAACAGTATTTTCGCCGCAAGCCCGCGGGTTGCTGGCCCTCGGAAGGCAGCGTCAGCAAAGCAACGCTCGAATTACTGGAGGAGTATGGATTCAGCTGGGCGGCGACCGGTGAAACCGTGTTGCGTAACAGTCTGCGAGCAGCGCAGGGTGACGAGGCAGCAGTGGCTTCCGATGCCGTGCTGCAGGCTTACCGCGTGGGTGACGGTAAACTGGCATGTTTTTTTCGCGACGACAACCTGTCTGACGAAATCGGCTTCAGCTACTCAACCTGGCATGCCGACGATGCGGTGGCAAACTTCATCCATAACCTGGAGCGTATTGCCAAAACGCACAAGGGACGCAAGCTGGCGCTACCCATTATCCTTGATGGTGAAAACGCCTGGGAGCACTTCCCGGAAAACGGCTATCACTTTCTACGCGCCCTCTATGAAAAGCTTGCCGAACATCCGACGCTGAAACTGTCCACCTTCTCCGAGTGTCTTGATGCAGGTGTGGAAATCGGCAACCTGTCCGAGCTGGTCAGCGGTTCCTGGGTGTATGGTACCTTCTCGACCTGGATAGGGGATCGCGACAAGAACCGTGGCTGGGACATGCTGGGTGATGCCAAACGCGCATTCGACAAAGCCAGCAGCGAGGGTGCGCTGGGGAGCGATCAGATACTTGCCGCACAGCTGCAGTTGGCAGTCTGTGAAGGTTCCGACTGGTTCTGGTGGCTTGGTGACTACAACCCGGCCGGATCAGTAAGCGATTTCGAGAGCCTGTTCAGGCTGCACCTGTCCAATCTGTATCACCTGCTGGGAGTGGAGCCCCCCGAGTACCTGGCGCACACCTTCGCCCGCGGTTCCGGTGACCCCAGCCTGGGTGGTGTCATGCGGCACGGCCAGGCAAATGACTGAAGCGTAAATCCGGTAGTAGTGCACTAGATATGGACCTGTTTACTCAACGCCGAGCCGGCGTATTGTTGCATCCGACGTCCCTGCCGGGCGGTGCAGGTAATGGTGATCTGGGGCCGGAAGCCTACCGCTTTGTAGATTTCATTGCTGATTGTGGCCTGCGTCTCTGGCAGACCCTGCCGCTGGGCCCGCCGCACGAAGATCTGTCTCCCTACCAGTGCCTTTCCGTTCACGCCGGTAATTTCCGTCTGATCAGTCTACAGTTGCTGGTAGATCAGGGCTGGCTGGATGATGCAGTACTGGACGAATCCGGCGACCTTGATGCGCAGCGCAAGGTGCGTTTGACGGCTGCATACAACGGTTTTCAGCGCAAGGCCAGTGAAGAAGAGCGCGAGTCGTTTGTGCTTTTCAAAAAGGACCACGCCAGATGGCTGGATGACTTTGCCCTGTACCAGGCGGTGCGCACCGGGCACGGTGGCAGGGCATGGTATAACTGGCCAGACGCACTGCGTGACCGTGACGCCGATGCCCTGGACGGAGAACG
>Ga0316193_10000882_pt1 | contig 19444 bp, 16 predicted proteins | sample MerIslsedime2_MG_FD_207735 | JGI IMG/M metagenome (GOLD analysis project Ga0316193, IMG submission 207735) | Coastal sediment microbial communities from Maine, United States - Merrow Island sediment 2 | ecosystem: Environmental > Aquatic > Marine > Coastal > Sediment | place: USA: Maine... | reverse complement strand
TGGAAACCGCCGGCAAATTGGGTCTGCCCCAACTTATCTCGACTTGCAGTGTAAACCACATGACCCCGGCTCGATCCAGGTATAAACCCGAATATCACGAACGACGAAAGTTCGATCTGGACAAACTTCGGACCTGGATCCGGCTGTCGCCCGAGGAACTCAAGGCGGTGGCCGGGGTCTTTGCAGAAAAACTCAACCAGTCCAAGGGACCGGTAACCGTCATAATCCCTCTGAACGGCTGGTCGTCAGCGGATCTGCCCGGCAACGACACCCATGATCCAGCAGAGGATCGTTTATTTACCCAGGTGCTGCGGGAAAAACTCAACCCTGATGTTGAAATAATAGAAGTTGACGCCAACATGGAGGATCCCGAGTTTGCTGCAGAAGTGGCTAAAACGGCTTTGAAAATCTTTTAGAATAGGACACAGATTTGTACCGACACACACGGATTTTAGGAACTCTTTGTCTTGAATCATAAGTAGAAGTGTATATCAATCTGTGCAATCCATGTCCCAAAATAAGAAAGCTCTAATCAACCAGATAAAATAAACAAGAGGAAACCCATGCCAAAACGAATCGTCGTCGGAATATCCGGTGCCAGCGGGGTAACTTATGGCGTCAGATTGCTGAGTGTACTTAAAGAAACAGACTATGAAACGCATTTGATTATTTCAAAATCCGGTGAGCTGAATATTGAAATCGAAACGGATTATGATCCTGCTGATGTAAAGGCAATGGCCGATTATGTTTACGACCACAAAAATGTGGCGGCATCCCTGGCCAGCGGTTCCTTTTTGACCGCAGGCATGGTGGTGGTGCCCTGCACCATCAAGACGCTGTCGGGAATTGCCAATTCCTACAATGAAAATCTTTTGGTGAGAGCCGCCGATGTAACCTTGAAAGAAAAGCGCAAACTGGTGCTGGTCGTTAGGGAAACCCCACTGCACAAGGGACATTTGCGTTTGATGACCATGGCGGCTGACATGGGCGCCCATATTCTTCCCCCGGTCCCCTCCTTTTACCACATGCCCAAAACCATCGATGATATCATCGATCAAACCATCGGAAAGATTTTCGACTTTATGAGCATCGAACACGATCTCTTCAGACGCTGGGGAGACGATTCGAAAAATCACCCCAAAAATGACTCCTCGTTGAAGGCGGTTTAGGAAGCGGACGTATCCTCAGCAGCTTTTTTTTCGGTCAATCCCATCTAATGAAAGAAACATAAGAGTTCACCGCATCTGAGCCTCCAAATCAGCAGCCGTTTTACCTGCTTCCGATACCCGTTTGGCGGCTTTTCTGCTCTTTATTATGGCCACTTCACCGGCCTCAATAAAATCGACGGCCTTGACGTCACAGAACCGGACACACTGCGGATCGCCGTCACAGACGTCGCACTTGAGGACCCGCCGATCGGTGGTATTATAATTCATGGCACCGAAAGGGCATACGCTGACACATGAACGGCAGCCGATGCAGGTATTGTAGTCAACGCTTACACGGCCCAACTGCTCATCTTGTGAAATGGCCTTGACCGGGCAGACATTCAGACAGGGTGCATCCTGACATTGCTGACAGGTCATCGGGATATAAAGACCTTCGGCCTCCCATTTCAACACCCGGATACGGCTGCGGGCAGGATTGGATATCCCATCATGCGAAACAGCGCACACAAGCTCACACAGTCGGCAGCCGGTGCACTTCTCGTGATCTATGTATAAAATCTTAGCCATTTATTATCTCCTAATCCGCCGCGGCGGATTTGTTTATTGTTATTAGAAATCTGCTCACATTCCAGAGTTCGAATCCATCCCATTGGTGATTGAGCCTCTGATGGTTAATGTTCCGCATATCGATTAACCGCAAACCAAATAACTAATAACCAACAACCAAATTATAGCAAATGGGAGGGTTCGTTTTCCAGGCCCAGGCTTTGCAAGGTCTCCGGTTTAGGAACACCGTTTTTATCCAGCCCCTGATGTCCGTATAATTCATCTACCATCTTGATAAATTTTTTCTTATCGATCATGGTACCGACGACATCGAGCGCACCCCTTCTGCAGGGCTCATCGAAATAGCGGTGGTTCAACATATCGCCTTTTTCCAGATCGTTTCGTTTCAAGCCCTCCCTTAAGTTGAAGAGCCTTTCGATCATGTTGCACCGTCGTGAGGCCTGCCAGATCTCCTCGGGCGTCATTTCGATGCCGGTATTGTAATACAGCACCTTGGACCATTCTTCGAAAGTCGGCAGCGTGACACCCAGAAATACGGTATGATACTTACAGATACCCAGACAATCGACCCCCATATATAAGTTTTCCTGCCAGAAAACCTGCCACGGTTTGCCGATGTATTCCGTATGCTCGGAGCTCAACGGCCCGTCATAGGAGACCGGATTGCTGTAAATCTTTCTGAGAACCTCTTCCGGCAGATGATAAAGATCAATGGCCGGCCGACTCCTCAAATGGTCCGATCCCCTGGATGCCGTGGCAACATTGAGTGCCAGGGCGGGCGTCGCCCTTTCATCTGAATGCAGATTGCTCATCCCTTTGACCTGGATGAGATAATCAAAAGATTTTTTACCGATCTTTTTTGCAGCCGGAATCCCGCCATCGGCCAAGGTGTCTCCCAGCCAGCCTTTGCGGTAAGCGATCCGTTCGACCATTTCAAGAACCGCCTCGTCATTGCCCCAGCTCAAATCCAGCCCATCGGTCTGCTTGTCAGTGATAATGCCCAGCTCGTATAACTCCATGGCCCAGGAAATCAGGCTGCCGGTTTCGAGATTGTCCATTCCGAACTGATCGACCAGGTGATTGCCGGTGAGAACCGTCAGCGCCCGGGGGGTGTCCGTTTCCGCGCCGAAAGCACCCAAAGAGGTGTATTCCGGACCTTCATCATATCTTCCCGCCAAGGGGCCGTGCGGAATTTTATACTGCGCCCGGCAATGCACCTGGCAGCCGAAGCAGCCCGTCATGTGATAGGGCCCCATAGTCTCTTCACAAATCTCATCGATGTGCTCCGGCTCGATATCATCAGAGTATTCACACTGGTTGTATTGAAAATTGCGGGTCCTGACCCCGCCCCAGGAATTGGTCGCACCCCAGATAAAGGGCGTTCCCAGGGTGCCCTGGGTTTGACTCACCTTGGCGCTGGTAATCTGCTCGATAAAGCGTTTGTTGTATTCCAGCGCTTCGACCGGGCGGGCAATCTCGATGTCCATGGTGCCGCGCGCCGCCACGGCTTTGAGATTCTTGGATCCCATGACACATCCCATCCCCGTTCGGCCGGCGGAATTTTTAACCCCCGTCATGACGTTGGCAAACCGCACCAGATTCTCTCCGGCCGGCCCACACACGCAACTTTTGACTTCCTCATCCCCCAGTTCCTGCCGGATCGCCCACTGGGCGTCGGTCACCGATTGACCCCAGATGTCATGGGCCTCGCGAATCTCGATCTCGCCGTTGTGGATATAGATATAAGAGGGATTTTTGGCTTTACCTTTGATGACCAGGTGGTGAAAACCGGCCCAGGCCAATTCAGGTGCAAAAAAACCACCCATATTCGCGCTGCCCAACATGCCGGTCAAAGGCGATTTGGCCATAACGTGCGTTCTTGAGGTGGCCGACGCACAGGTGGCCGTCAGAATTCCGCCGCTGATAATAAGGGCATTGTCAGGACCCAGTGGATCACAACCTTTCTTGGTGTGGTTGTAGAGCAGGTATGCATCCAGACCCCGGCCACCCAAAAACTTCTTTCGGACCCCAAGCGGAATCGGTTTTGTCTGAACATCACCTGTGGTCAGATCGATATATGCTATCTTCCTGTTTAACGCCATATCACAGTACTCCCTTTTCTTTTAATTTTGCTTCCGCCAATTTCCGGTTCACATCCCAGACTGGTCCTCGAATACGGGGCAGCGTCGGGTTGACCCAGTGCACCCGGTATTCCATGCCGCAGGTCGGGCATTTGGCGGTCTGATGGCCCTTCTCCGGCTCAATTCTTTCCATGCAGCTGGGATTGTGGCATCTAAACTTGCCATAGGTCCGCTTCTTGCGTAGGCCTTCGGCTGTTGACTGGTCTTTGGTTGCCATGATCGCCTCCTTTATGTCTTGTTATCTTCGATAAGGTTCATTATCATGAACTCAATAATCCAGGTCAAGGCATATCATGGTGAACCCTTTTGATCAAGTGGAAATATCGAATTTTTGCATTTTTATGGCAACAGTATAAATTCAAATGTTTGTTGACAAACATCGATATGGTATATATCCTGCAAAAAAAGTTTACAATGGTGAACGATAAACATGAAAAAGTATGGCGCTCCCTCCGTAAAAAAGGCCTTCGCAATTCTCAGTGCCGTCTCTTCATCCAAAGAGGGGATGGGCGTGAGTGATCTGGCCAAAAAACTCAAAATAGCCAAGAGCACCGTTCATGGCATGACCTCGACCCTGGAAGAACTAGGGGCCGTTATGCGCGATCCTCTGACAAAAAAGTATAAACTGGGTTTTACCCTTCTTGAAATCGGTCGCTCGGCCTATTCCCAGATCGATCTGCAAACCGCCGCCAGACCGGTCACCGAAACACTGATGGAAAGAACCCGGACATCGGTTTTTCTGGGTATCCTCAATTGGCACCAGGTGACCATCCTGGACATTGTCGAATCGAGACAGGAGCTCAATATTACGGCACCGGTAGGCTCAATCATACCGCTGCTGGCCGGAGCCGTCGGCAAGGTCTTTTTGGCAGCCATGTCCGAGCAACAGGCCGCAAAGATTATCAAATCAAAGGGACTGCCCCGCTTTACGGACAATTCCATTGTGGATCCGGATTTGTATTTCAGTGAGCTAAACCAGGTCAGGGAAAAAGGCTATGCCGTTGACGACGAGGAATACATTCTGGGGGTCAGGGCCGTGGCATCACCATTGACGGGGTTGGGCCAATTGCGATCTGCCATTTGGGCTGTCGGATTCAAAGCAAGTCTGGATGAAAAAAAAATGCAGACGCTTACCACCGAAACCCATAAAGCGGCCCGAACCATCAGCCGGCGGATTCAACAACAGCTCCTGGGTAAACAATAGGGTTGCATCTCATAATAATTATTAGAATTTCACTTGATCATTAGGTGGTGTCGAGTCGTTGATTAAATGAAATTTCAAGCACCAAATAACAAATCCCTGGCCCAGACCGGACAAACACCTACCGTATTTTGTACCTCAAACTGAAATCCCGCCGCGAATGATGGTTCACAACAATCAAGTCGCGACAGGGCGGGCCCAAACAAATCCCAAAAATTCAAACATTGACTTTAAACCACATATAAATCGAGTCAAATGCAATCAAATCTTACCTGGAAACCCGCCTAACCACAATATATTGAGACGCGTGGAATTATCCTACGATCCAAAAACTTTTATGACGTCCATTTTGAAACATGTACTTTTAACATAGTTTGGTCTATGGCAGAATCCGGCTCCGAGATCATCCTAAATTTTGTTCGAATTCTATTGATATCAAAGCAGTACCCGAACCGTTGTTATTCTCAGTATATTTCCAACTCGACAATTAAAGAGCAGACTCACGATCTTACTTCTCTTATGTGTGAGGCTTGACAACTGGAATCCGCAACCTTAGTTTTGAGATTAAAATATTATACTGTGCCAAGAATACCCCGTTCCCTACCTTCGACCACGGATAACAATCCCAGTTTAAGCCATTTCTTCACAGTTTGGTGATTAGATTAAACAGTTTTTCCAATAGTTTACGTATTAATTTTGGAATCGGTTGGACGATCCTAAGTATTTATTCTAACAATTTGAAAGGAGGACAGCGTGAAAAAAGCAACGGGAATAGCTATCTTTATCGTCATTACAATGACAATAACTCAAGTATGGGTTTCCAAGCCGTCATTGGCCCAGGACAAGCCCAACATCGTCATCATCTGGGGTGATGATATCGGTCAATCCAACATCAGTGCTTACTCGATGGGCTTGATGGGCTACCAGACTCCAAACATCGATCGCGTCGCAAAAGAGGGGATGATTTTTTCCGACTATTATGCCGAGCAAAGTTGCACGGCCGGCCGCGCTTCCTTCATCACTGGACAGAGCGGATATCGAACCGGACTGACCAAAGTGGGGTTGCCCGGGGCCGACCTGGGCATGAGAAAGGAAGACCCCACCATCGCCGAACTGCTTAAGCCGTTGGGCTATGCCACCGGCCAGTTCGGTAAAAACCATCTGGGCGATAAGGACGAGATGCTGCCCACGAACCATGGCTTCGATGAGTTCTACGGTAACCTGTACCATCTGAATGCCGAGGAAGAGCCAGAGCATCCCGACTATCCTAAGGACCCGGAATTTCGGAAAAAGTTCGGACCGCGCGGGGTGATGCACAGCTTCGCCCTACCCGATGGCAGGCAAAAGATCGAGGACACGGGTCCGCTGACCAGGAAACGGATGGAAACGGTTGATCGGGACATTGCCGCAAGGGCTGCCGGTTTCATTGAAAACGAGCACAAGGCCGGCAAACCGGTTTTCGTCTGGGTGAATTTTACTCACATGCACTTCAGAACCCATGTCCCCGAAGATATCGTGGGACAATCAGGGCGCTGGCAGAGTGTCTATCACGATGCCATGATCGAACATGATCAAAACGTGGGGACGGTACTTGACAAGCTCGATGAACTGGGTATGGCGGAGAATACCATTGTGATGTACGGTACAGATAACGGCCCGCATATGAACACCTGGCCCGACGCAGCCATGACACCGTTTCGAAGCGAGAAGAACTCCAACTGGGAAGGCGCCTACCGCGTTCCCGCCATGGTGCGCTGGCCCGGCAAGATCAAGGCGGGCTCGATATCGAACGACATCATGTCACACCTGGACTGGATGCCAACTCTGCTGGCCGCCGCTGGGGATCCCCATATCAAGGATAAACTGAAAAAAGGCCACACCGCCGGAATCAAAAAGTTCAAGGTGCACCTGGACGGATATAACTTTCTGCCCTATCTGACCGGCAAGGCACAAAAGAGTCCCCGGGAGGAATTCATTTACTTCTCCGACGACGGTGAGTTGACGGCGCTGCGTTACGACAACTGGAAAATTGTCTTCGCCCAGCAAAGAGCACCAGGCACCATGCTGGTCTGGGGCGAGCCTTATGTAAAAACACGGGTGCCATGGCTCTTCAATCTACGCACCGATCCCTATGAGCGGGCGACGATTACCTCGAACACATACTGGGATTGGTGGCTCGACCGGGCATTCCTTCTGGTACCGGCCCAGGCCTATGTCGCCAAATTCCTGCAGACGTTCAAGGAGTTCCCTCCGCGCCAGAAGGCGGCCAGCTTCACTATCGACCAGGTCATGGAGCAACTGAATCCGCCCAATGGGTAAAAATAAGACGGAAGTAGCTGAACAGGAGCCGCATCCGGCCCTATTTCGGATGCGGTTCTCAGCTATCTGAATGTTAATACGCAGAGGGCCGTTGCTGATTGGCACCCAATGCTATCGCTAACACCTTTGGGTCAGGCCCATGCCCATAAGTTCCGGGCTTGGGTTGAACACTTGTGTTGACGGAGGCACACAATTATGAATGCGAATAAATTAAACAGGGCTGTTGCAAAGCTGACTGGCATTTTGTTGACACTGGGGATGTTATCCACAACTGCTGCCGCGCAACGGGATCCGCTGCCTTCCTGGAATGAAGGTTCTGCTAAACGATCCATCATTGAGTTTGTAAACCGGGTGACCCAGCCCGGCAGTCCGGACTTTGTGGCCCCGGAGCGACGCATTGCCACCTTCGATAACGACGGCACGCTCTGGAGCGAACAGCCAGTGTATTTTCAGCTCTTTTTTGCCATTGACCGGGTAAAGGCGCTCGCGCCGAAAAACCCTGCATGGAATACCCAACAGCCGTTTAAGGCCGTCCTCGAAAACGACATGCAGGCGCTTGCCGCTTCAGGGGAGAAGGGATTATTGGAGCTCATAATGGCCACCCACGCCGGTATGACAACGACAGAGTTCGAGCAAACCGTCAAAGACTGGTTGGCCGTCGCCAGACATCCCCACTTCAAACGGCCATATACGGATTTGGTTTTTCAGCCGATGATAGAGGTTTTAGATTATCTGAGAGCCAACGGCTTCAAGACCTTCATTGTTTCCGGTGGGGGCATCGAGTTCATGCGGCCGTGGACCGAGCGTGTTTACGGTATCCCGCCGGAACAAGTGGTAGGCTCAAGCATTAAGACAAAATTTGAAATGCGTAACGGCCATCCCGTGCTCGTCCGGCTTCCGGAAATCAACTTCATCGACGATAAAGCTGGGAAGCCTGTCGGCATCAACCAGCATATCGGACGGCGTCCGATTGCCGCCTTTGGCAATTCAGATGGCGACCTGCAGATGCTTCAATGGACTGCGGCCGGCAAAGGTAAAGGTGAACCATATCTGCTCATTGTCCACCATACCGACGCAGAGCGGGAATGGGCCTATGATAGGAAATCGAAAATTGGTCACCTGGACAAAGCCCTGGATGAAGCCCTCAATCACGGTTGGAACGTGGTGGACATGAAGCAAGACTGGAAAGTTATTTACCCTTTTCAACTCAAATAAAGACCACTACCAGAAAAATGCTCAGTGCCCTTCGGCTATCATAGTTAACTCAGAAATTGATCAGGATATTTAAGTCAATGAACATAGGATTCTATGTATGCCATACGTCATCAGCGATGTGGCGTCTTAAATCTGACATCCGGTGCCTGAAACCCACCCCGGCGAAGCCGGAAATGAATATTGAAGATTGAATATTGAAGATTTATGGTTTCGCTCTCCGAGGCGTAGGCGCTACAACGCCTACGAGCCGGAGGCCAGTCCGTAGGCTTATAGGCCATAGGACTACAGGCCGGAGGGTAGGCCCCAACATTCCGCATTCAAAAGCATCGGTCATTCGATAACTGCCTAATTCCCGTGAAACACAAGGGATTTAACGGTCACCGGGAATACCTGACCGTCCACCAGGGGTTGGCCAATATCAACCCAATCGCCTTCCTTCAGCATCAGCTCGTCAAGGGACAGCAGGTTTGTTTTCAACTGCGTTTCACGACGAATGACATTTCCCACACTGCAGGCAATGTCCGTTTCAAAGATCAAGATCACCGGCAGTTTTTTCTTAATTGTATTGGTCAGCGCCCTTTCAACGGATTTTGCAAACAATTCCAGTTGAGGATAAGAAACCCTGACCGGATCCTTGAAATACAAGGCGATGATTTCGTCACCTTCGTTCAGATCAAATCTTTGGAAGGAGGCATTTATTTGCGATATCACGTGTTCAGGGCTTAATTTGGATTGATCGACATCCACCCGGATGACGGGAACATTTCTTATCGGAAAAGATATCGTGTCATCCCTGAAACCCGAACATCCGGAAATTGATAACGTATAGGCGCCCGCACCGATGACGGTTGCTCGAATTTTATTCGGCAGCTCGATGACGGGCGCTGATAGTTCAGGTGCCAACAATTTGATTTTCTTGGCTAAAATGTGTCCGATATCGTTGAAATTGTTCAGCCCCCCATACATCAACTCGGCCACACCCCCCGAAAAGGAATATTCATCGATGCGGTTTGGAAAATTCAGATCAGCGGTCAGCATGAGCTGCCGGGCTAAAGAGGATGCCGCGGGACCGTTAAGGACTTCAAATAATATTTCAGCAAATTTTACGGCAATCCTTTCGATGTCAGCCTTGGAGATGGGGTCTCCAATTGCATGCTTTAACCCGAGATTCTCCATCACCTTGGCTGCCGGCTCGTCGATCCGCCAGATTTTTCCGTCTGAATCAACGCCCAGCAAGCGGCCGCCAACCGATACACAACTGGTCGATAAGATCTTCCCATTTCTGGAAATAGCGATGTTCGAAGTTCCGCCGCCGATATCACAGGATAATATCGTTTTGTTATCATCCTTAGAGCGAATTGCGGCCCCCGAACCCATGGCGGCGATCAAGCTTTCGAAATTGGGGCCTGCTGTGGCCGCCACGAATCTACCGGCATCATTAGACAACGCTTCGGCGATTTGCCTGGCATTATGCTTTTTTGCTGATTCTCCGGTTACAATAACCGCACCGGTCTGGATATCCGCCGGATCAATATCCGCGCGCTTATATTCTTCTTTAAAAAAGTTAGTTAAGCTAATGATATCGATGGTTTTATCGTCCAGCAAAGGCGTCTGGATGATTCGTCCTTCATAAATGATGTTTCTTTGCTCAATGTTGAAACGCCTGGTGACCGACCGCTGATCCTTTTTCAAAACCAGATTGGAAAAGACCAGGTGGCTGGTTGAACTGCCGACATCGACGCCAACGGAAAGAATTTCAAATTCGTTTATTTCCATAATCACCCCCATCCCCCAGTCCAACTCGCACCCGCCGGCGCGGGCCTGCTGCGCCACCGGGCCGCCAATCCTTTAGGGCCCGTATCTCTTCTAATAAATGCAGTTTGTTCTGTCGTTTGAGCCGGTAAAAAATCATCGCCCAGGCGCAAGGTGTATCCAGACCGACTTCACAACTGCCGTTCTGCGATCCCCCGCAGGGGCCGTTAAAAAGGCTCTTGGCACAACGGGCCACCGGGCAAATGCCACCGGTGAAGGTCAGCACACAATCGCCACACCCCCGGCACATTTCCGTCCAGTTCCCCGCTTTGGCGGAAGCACCCAGAAAGCTAGTGTTGAGTGCCGGAATCACGGGCAGCGGATCATGGGCATCCGCCAGGGTTTGCACGCCGGCCCCGCATGCCAGCGACAGGATGGCATCTGTTCCGGCCGGTATGGTCTGATATTCAAGCACCAGGTCCTCCTCACACTGCCTAAGGATGGAGCCCACCTCAAATGTCGGCGGCGGGCCCTCATAATGCCTGATCTGAGAAAGTTCACGACTTAGCTGTTCAGCCTCTTTTTCGCCACCCGACAAACAAACGGTGACGCAGCTGCCGCAGCCAAGAACCAGTATCTGCTGATATTCTTTAATCGCTGAAACAATTTCTGTCAGCGGTTTTAAATCTCCGACAATCATTTGTCCCCCAAATTTGACATACGCTTGCGAGGTCTCGAAAGTGGCCACTTCGAAGCGGCCTGTCGTTGCCGATGCTGCGGACAGAGCGGCTCACTGTTTATATTCACCTCGCTAACCACTTTCTGCTGAAAGTCCGTCGAATAAAGCGCTTGGCCGCATACCTGGCACCGCACCAGATCCAGCGTGACCACATCATCCCACTGTCCGACTAACAGATGCTGAAACTCGATGGCTTCTTGCGGACAGATTCGCCAGCATTGACCGCATCGGGCGCATTGGGTCATGTTGTGCTGGAGCGTTCGGCGATCGTCCTGATCGTTATAACTTAAGGCCGTAGCAGGACAATTCTCCACACATGACAAACAACCGTTGCAGTTTTGGTTGACTCTAAAATAGGACATAACACCTCATTGATCATTATAGTAGTCAAACATTGGCTCTCGACTAAATCCATAGCTTAGATAGCTTGCCCTGTAACTGCCGCAAAATCCGAAGCACGAATTACGAAGCACGAAACAAATACAAAAATTGAATGTTCTAATTTTCAAAACTCTAATTTGGTTGATATCTCATAAATAAAGGATGAAGCATTTTGTTTTTAATTTTTTATTTGAATCATTGGGATTTGTTTCGAGTTTCGGATTTAGAATTTCGTATTTCTCCGTCTCCGTCATATAGGTTGACAGATAAATTCCAGTAATATCCCACTATATTTTTAAAGAAGCAAAGTATTTCGGACGATGAGACGGAGCCTATCCTCCTCCAACCAGCAGCATAAACTTCACCGTATCCCCATCTTTGAGAATTCGCTGTGAATACTCGCTTCTGGGTAGGAATCCTTCTTCATTGACCATTACCTGGATGGCCATATCCAGCTGCCCTTCCTGGTCCAGCAAAATTTTAACCGCCGACCGGCCATGTCGATCCACAATCCGCGCAACAAGGTCCGCCAAGGTGCCGTCGGCCATTTCCAATTGCGACTTTTTGCCAATTAACTTCGATAGGGTCGGCAGCCCGAGAGATTCTATCTGGATTTTCAATCAGCACCTCCAATATAGATGTTCATTTAGATGAACAAAGTTGGGGACCTATCATACCAATAAAAAAAATTTTGTCAACTGAATTTAACTAAACTATTATTTTATTGATTCCCAATCACATATGCTCCGACTGTAGCAAGGAAATATAGTTCATCATAATGAACTATTGCGATTGTATTCCTTGGGAGCTGGGTCTTGAAAGCGTCTCCGCTGGTTTTTCAATTCCTGAATTATACAATCAGATTCAACCGTATCTTTTTATTACACGGTTTTTCGATGCGCTGTATTCTGGAGGGGAGCCGCCTAGGGTGATGAAAGTAGATATAGTTGAGGGCCACGCAAGGCGTGATTTTCATCACCATCGGTTCAGCCGATGTATTTCCGGAAATTCTTACCTTTTCTTAGAATATATTTCCGGGTTGTTTTTTGTTTCTTTTTAAAAAATACCTTTCCATTTATAACCTGACCTTCAATTTCCCCTTCTCTTTCGAGCTGTTCTAGTTCATTAAGAATCGGGTGGTAGTTGCCGTCAAAGTATTTCTGGGATAAATGCTTAGCCAAATGTTGCAGTGAAATCGATTTGTCGGTTTTGTTGATAAGATCGCGTATTCTGGTTCTCAAACCTGAATTGCCATTCAAGGAGGATATATATTCCTCATTTTCCATGCCCCCCGTGGTTGTCGATTTCTTAATTGATAGATAGTCCTTTATTTTCCACAAGAGCTGTCTTTTTAAACCTTCCCCGGCAATGGAAACCGTCCCGGCTTTCTGGGTAAGATCGGGTTGGATCGGATGATCTGCGAATTTATCCCGGTCCGGATCGAATTTTCTTTTATTTGGATGATTTTTCGATAAATTTGCCTCTGCAGATGGTTGTGCTAAGTTTAGTGCCAATGCGTCCAATTCACTTTCAACAGCGATTAGTACGCTGTCGGCTCTTCTCAATTTAAGCAAAATTAAGCCGGCGGATATAAATAATAATAGTAATAACAATAGCATAAATACCATGACGTCAGGATGCAGACGTGCTGATTCGGCTAAGCGTGAAAAAAAACCGGCGAGTTCTGATCGTATCATGTCATATCAGTAAAATGTGTCAGGCCTGCAATTTATAAAACCAATTCAATAATAACTTTAGATCCATCTGACAATTCAGAATGAAACTTCAATTCAATTATCGACTGATTTAACAAATAACTTAAACCTGGGATGGTGAATAATTACTCTCAAATAGACCCATATTGGCTTGAATTTTGATTTCATCTAATAACTTGGTACAAAAAGGCGCCGCATTGAATCAACAAGGGCGACATAGGCCCATCTGAATTATTTTTGTGCACTTTGCGCATTTTTGCGGCCGTATCAATCTTCAATTTTCAATTCCCCAACATAGAGAAATTTTCACTTCGCTACAACCAGCTCGTCCGGGTTAGACGATGCGCTTTATGAAGAATGAGGTTTCTTTTCCTTCGGTTTCAGTTTTGATTATTTCGTTTCCGGTGGTAGTCGCCCAGGCCGGAAAATCGGTCAGGGCCCCGGGATCGGTGGTCACCGCCTGAAGCACTTGCCCGACTTCGATCTCTTTGATTCCCTTGCTTACTTTTACAACCGGCATGGGACATGCCAGACCTTTCAAATCCAGTATTTTTACTGCATTGGTGTCATCACTCATTTTGTTTACCCTTTCTTCTGTTCGCATAGTTTTCGACAATACCTACTCAACTCAATAAGCCTTAGGATCGCGAACTCAATAACTTGAACAATATTACTCGTCTTTTGGCCCGTCTTCTGCGTTGCGCTAAAGCCCACATATAAAAAGTATGCGACCTTCAGCGCGCCTTGAATACAAACCAAAATCCTTCGCAATCTTTGTTCAATTTATTTCGTGCCCGATCCTTAGCCGGCAGCGACTTGAAACGCTCTTATGAAACTACACCAAGTTAAAAGCGAACCGCAGAACCGCAGAATATCGAATGTCGAATGTCGAAGGGTGGGTTCGCTTCGCTCAGTCATTTTTATAAAATAGACAGAATACCTTACTTCGACATTCGATATTCATTATTCGATATTCGATATTCTCTTTTTCAGAGTTTCTTTCTTGATCAGACTGGACGCTCGCGGCCAGAGGCGTCGCTCATATGAAACTACCCCCAAATGGCATAGTTTCTTTTTTGATCAGACTGGCCGCTTCGGCCACCGGTGGCGACACTGACACCTGACACCCGAAACCTGAAACCTGACGCCTATTATCCAGTATCCAGCACCAAATATCTGACTTATTTCTGCCCATACATACTGGCTGCACACTCATTTTTACCCAGATCCATTATTTCCTGTTCTTCGTCGTCAACCTCCAGTATGCCGGCATTGACCTTGCGGATTTCCCCGTACACATCAGGCTGTTTACGTATATTATCTTTGATAAACCGAACAAAATCGTTTTCTTCCGCGATTCCGTAAATATCCGCATTTTTCGTTTTGATGCTGCCCATGGTGTCGACAAACACCTTGTCCGGGTTTGCTTCACTCCAATCCAGGTAATGACCCGGTAAGATAAGCAGATCGTCATTCATATCGGCAATTTTGGTCCTGATTGTTTTAAACAGCAACTTGGACCATTCTTCCGCCATACCACCCAGGTCCGGACGACCGATGGATAAAACGAAAACCGTATCCCCGGAAACCAGGAATTTGTTGTCGATGAGATAGGAAGTACTTCCCGGCGTGTGCCCCGGGGTGTGAATCGCTTGGATTTCCGGGCCGCCCTTGGAAAACTGAAAAATTTCCTGATCGTTGACGCTCTTGTACTCAAAAACAGCATCTTTAAAATCACCCTGATGGCCGACGATCTGGGCGCCGGTATCATAATGAATGAGCTTGCTGCCGGATATATAATCCGCCTGCAAATGGGTCTCAAAGGTTTTGATGATCCTGGCGCCATGCTCATTGGCAAAATCCTGATAAAACTGTGCGTTTCTGGATGGATCGAAAACAACCATTTCATCTTCATAAATCAGTCCGTAACTACAAGAGGCCTTGCCCGGACGGATAAACTGATAAAGGGCATAACCGTTTTGAGAGGCTACCAATTTAGGCGTCAGCAGGTTGCCCCAGCTTTTTATGCCCTTTTCGAGGATCTTAACGTCCTTCCATCCGTTATTGAGCAGAATTTCACCGACATATTTGGCGGATCCCTCTTTTGCGCAGACGATCCGGATGCTTTCCTCTTTGGGGACCTGAAACCGGTCAACCGATTCTTCTTCTTTCTCGATAAACTCAATATACGGGATATTGATCATTTTCGAAAGATGGGGACCTTCCACTTTAAATCGTCCAAATTCCTCATTGTTGCGCACATCCAGCAATGTAAAATCGTGTCCGGCCTGGGTGACCCAGTCAAACAACTCCTCTGCTTTGTAAGACTGCACTTCCATAATATTCCTCCTTTACTTGGGTTTGAAATTTTTGCATTCTTTATTAAATTATCTGTGTAAATCCGTGTCTTAAAATTATCGACCTTTAAACAAAGGTCTTCTTTTTTCCAGGAAGGCCGCCTGCCCTTCTATCAAATCTTCACTGAGAAATGAAGCCCGGGTGATTGATTCAGCTTCTTTTTGGTTATCTTTATCAAACTGCGAACCCTGTAACAATAGATTTAATACCCGCTTGGTTCCTCTCAGAGCCAGGGGCGCGTTTGCGGCTATTTCTTCAGCCATCCGACAGGTAAAAGATTCCAGTTCGTTCCCGGGTATCAGATAATCTACCAGGCCGAGCTCTTTTAACCGCATGCCTTTGTAAGCCCGCCCGCTAAAAAAAATTTCTTTGGTGCTTTTCAGACCGATAACCTGGATGAAGCGCTGCAAACCGCTCCAGGGATACACTATCCCCAATTTTGCCGGCGGCATCCCAATGCGGATATTTTCAGCACCGATACGCATATCACAGCAGATCGCAAGCTCGCAGCCGGCACCGAATGCGACGCCGTTGATCATGGCAATCACCGGGAACGGGTAATCGATTATGTTTTTAAAAAGGAACTCAACCGCGTTTGAGGTTTTGAGCTTTTCAGACGGGTCATCGCTGACACGGGTGGGTAAAGCGGCGATGTCATATCCTGAGCAGAAAGCGTTATCGCCGGCGCCTCGAATGACAACCGTACGGATGGTGTCGTCCGCAGATAGTTCTGCGAGTGTCTGGGACAGAATTTGGACGAGTTCGGGAGAAAGTGAATTTTTTTTCTCAGGTCGATTCAAGATCAGGGTTACCGTATTGCTTTTTCTTTGAACCAACAGCAGCCTGTCTGGCACGAGGATCTCCTTATTCTGATAGATACTTGGTAATCAATAAAAACTTGACATACTATAATGCACCGGCGCCGCCGATTCAATATGAACCGGTAAGTTTTCAATCTCAAATATCCCCATATCTTATTTCAAACAACGGCGCAGTCTACCGAAATAAATTTTCTAGGGTCCGATTATGTATTAATGTTTGACAGCCATGATTTGTGTACAGTATACAGTATCCATCGAACTTCATAAAGGATGGTAGGACATGACCCAAGCCAAAACGCATCAAAACGAACTGGAAAGGCTGTCTGATTTGGAGAGCCGGGCCGAAATCGGCGGTGGACCCAAAGCCATCGAGCGACATCACGGTAAAGGCAAATTAACCGCACGCGAACGGCTTGCTCTGCTTTTCGATCTGGACAGCTTTGTTGAAGTCCACAAACTGGCCCAAAGCCAGTCCGTCGATTTCGGCATGCAGGAAAAAAAGGTCCCCGGAGACGGTGTGGTTACCGGTTACGGGACCATTGCAGGACGGTTGGTCTTTGCCTATGCCCAGGACGTGACGGTATTGGGCGGCTCCGTCGGTACGATCCATGGTCAGAAAATTTGCCGGATAATGGATGAAGCCATAAAGGTAAAAGCGCCATTGGTTGCCTTAAACGATTCCGGCGGCGGGCGCTTGCACGAAGGTTTCTTTGCATCCAAAGGTGTGGCCGGGATGTTTTATCGCAATACGGCCGCTTCGGGATTGATCCCTCAGATTACCGGCATGATGGGTTCCAGCGCCGGGGTTGCGGTTTATTCACCGGCCTTGACCGACTTTATCGTCATGGTAAAAGGGTAAAGTCATATGGTCATTACCGGGCCGGCGATTATCAAATCGGTAACCGGTGAGGACCTCGGCCTTGAAGAACTGGGCGGCGCCAAAGTTCACAGTGAGATAACCGGCCAGGCCCACCTCGTGGCCGACAGCGATCAGGAGTGCATCGATATTATCAAAAGACTGCTCGGGTATTTGCCGTCAAATAACGATGAACAACCACCGCTGGTTGAGAACAGCGATGACCCCGACCGCGTCGACGACAACCTGGAGAAAATTGTTCCGGCTGATTTTAGAAAATCCTACGACATGCACCAGGTAATCCTGCGGGTCGTCGATAATGAAGATTTTTTTGAAATCCTACCCAGGTTTGCCCCCAATATCATCATCGGTTTTGCCCGCCTGGATGGATCCAGCGTCGGTATTGTCGCCAATCAACCCCGATTCAAGGCCGGCTGTCTGGATGTGGATTCATCCGACAAAGCCGCCCGTTTTATCCGGTTCTGTGATGCCTTTAACATACCCCTGATCAATCTGGTGGATGTCCCGGGATATTTTCCAGGAGCGACCCAGGAGCATGCCGGCATCATCCGTCACGGCGCCAAAATGCTGTATGCCTACGCAGAAGCGACGGTGCCCAAGATTACCCTGGCCCTGCGCAAAGAATACGGCGGAGCGGTGATGGGCATGTGCTGTGTGGGTATGGGGGTGGACCTGATGCTTGCCTGGCCCATCGCGCAACTGGTGGTGCTGGATACCACCGCAGCGGTAAATCTAATTTTCCGCAAGGACATCGCGGCCGCGGCAAATCCTGAGGAGTTCAAACAGCAAAAAATTGAAGAATATGACTATAAATATTCCAATCCCTATCATGCGGCGTCAAACATGCTGGTGGACTCCGTTATCAAACCGCGTGAGACCCGTCCGCAGCTCATCAAAGCGTTGCGAATGCTGAAGAACAAGCACAGGCCGGCGCCGAATAAAAGGCATGGGAATATTCCACTTTAAACTGGCGATACTTTCTGTCTTTATTGCACCATGGGATTCGGTATATGTATTTATGACTTAATAAATCCGAAGCACGAAATCCAAAATTCAAATTTTCTAAACATCTTGAAGCGTGTTATGGTTTCTGTGCACAACTTTGTTTGGATCATTCGACATTGTTTCGGATTTCGATTTTTAAAATCGAAATTATGAAATCTAAAACTAACGAGGATTAACAACATTTCGATAGAAATAAATAACGGCGAAAGGGTATAATAATGGATTTCGATTTAACCAAAGAACAAAAAATCATTCAACAGGCGGCCCGGGAGTTTGCCAAGGGTGAATTTACCGATGTGGCCCGGGACCTGGACATCAACGAAACCTACCCGGAAAAAATCGTAAAAAAAGCGCGGGAGCTGGATCTTATCGGGCTTTTCATCCCCGAAGCATATGGCGGACCCGGTTTAGGCTATTTGGAACAGGCCATGGTATTGGAGGAGTTCTGGAAAGTGGATCCGGGTATCGGCCAGCAACTCAGCTCGATTACATTTGGTGCTGAAGAGTTGATCCTTTTCGGGACCGAAGCGCAGAAAAAGAAATGGCTGCCGCCTCTGTTTGAGGGAAATGCAGTCATGGGGTTTGCCATCACCGAACCGGATGCCGGCAGTGATACCGCCGCGGCGAGTACGACAGCGGTCAGAGACGGTGATGATTATGTGATCAACGGCAGCAAGGTGATGATCGGCAACGGCACGGTCGGCACCTTTATGCTGGTCTACTGTCTTACCAATCCCGAAGTGGAACGTAAGACCGCCCGCCACAGCATTTTAATTGTAGAGACCGACCGCGAAGGCTACAAAGCCGATCCCATGCATGGCAAAATGGGGTTGAGAGCCTCCGACACCTCCGCCGTCTATTTTAATAATGTCAGGGTGCCCAAAGAGAATCTTCTGGGGACTGAAGGAAACGGATTCATTCAGTTGATGAAATTTTTTGACCATTCCCGCGCCTATGTTGCCGGGCACGGAATAGGACTGGCCCAGGGTGCCCTGGATATGTCCATCAAGCATGTTAAAGGCAGAAAGCAGTTCGGCCAGCCCCTGGGCGCATTTCAAGTCACCCAGTTTAAGATCGCCGAAATGGCGACCAAGGTCGAAACCGCACGGACCATGGTCTACAAATCGGCCTGGCTGTTGGATCAGGGAAAGCCCGATACAAAACTGACGGCGATGGCGAAATTG
>Ga0316193_10000879_pt1 | contig 19457 bp, 19 predicted proteins | sample MerIslsedime2_MG_FD_207735 | JGI IMG/M metagenome (GOLD analysis project Ga0316193, IMG submission 207735) | Coastal sediment microbial communities from Maine, United States - Merrow Island sediment 2 | ecosystem: Environmental > Aquatic > Marine > Coastal > Sediment | place: USA: Maine... | reverse complement strand
GACCATGCCAGCGTGCTGGTGAAGGACACCGGCAGGGCGCTCGAATTCTACATCGGCGTGCTCGGCCTCGAGCAGGACCACAACAGGCCGGATTTATCCTACCCTGGCGCGTGGCTGAACCTTGGCAAAGGCGGGCAGATACACCTGATCGAGCTGCCGAATCCCGACCCTGTAACAGGGCGGCCGCAACATGGCGGCAGGGACAGGCACACTGCATTGACGGTTTCCAGTCTGGATGAGGTGATTGCTGAGCTCGATAAGGCATACCTGACATACACGCTCAGCAGTTCAGGCCGGCGTGCACTGTTTTGCAGGGATTACGATGGCAATACGCTGGAACTGATCGAGAAATAGTTTAAAGACTGGAGTGGGTGCTCAGTTGTCAAGCGCGCCCTGGTTGACCCATCGCCTGAGTGTTTCGATTTGTTCAGGCTCCAATGCGTTTTCTTCATAATGAGGCATGCACTGCTGTTCACCGGCACGCCCCTCGACCAGCATATTCAACATACTGCGACGGCTGTCGCCGGCAACGATGACCTGCCCATAGGCCGTTCCCTGCATCAATGACTCGTATGAACCCATTTCCAGTCCAGTGGTCGTGTAGCCAGTGCCATCAGGGGGGGAGTGGCATTTGATGCACCTGCTTTCGACTATAGGAACGACGTCGTCCTGATAGCTGACCTGCTGTGTCGCACAACCGCCTATCAGCAAGATATATGCAGCCGTGTGACATAAATTGTAGTAGTTCAGACTTGATCTGACAGTTGTTGTCGATTTTCGCATCACCGCGAAACCTGCCTGTGTTGGAGTTTTAACATCCTGTTTTCTCGCAGAGGCGCGGAGAACGCAGAGGTGTCATGTGTTTTTGCAAAGAAAGAAAGTATCTTCTATTCATCTTTCTTTGCGCCCTCTGCGCCTCTGCGAGAGTAAATTTCTACTGCCTTTTCGATCTAGCCAACCTCGGCTGTACTGATAAAAAATCATAGTCGGCGTTTGATTTAATATGGCACTCATTGTCTGCTTCAATCCTGACTATTACACATAAATACACGTGCTTCATTGCAAGCTTGCACTCGCATTCGCATTTTGCCAGCAGGGCGGCTTCAGTGTTCTTGGTGCGGCATCAGAGAGCACATATTCCGCGTTCCTGTCTCTTTCCGCATTGAAGCCGGCAATCCTTTCCATTCTGATAAACGTCGTCGTAAATTCATCAAGCAGGTGTCGTTTAACGATTTGAGTGCCAACCACAGGGGGTATGAAAAAATCCGGTTCCAGATACGCCTCGTACACAACATGGCTGGCATCACCCATAGGAGTGATCGTCCACGTTGCTTTGCCCGACTTGAACTCGCTCAAAGCCGGGATAATTTCAGCTTCAAGATCTCCGGACTGCAGCATGCGTACAATATCGACTCTTTCAACTTCTCTGCAAAACACGGAAGTGCAACACAGCAGTTTGGTCCTGACATGTTTTTCATCTGCCGTGCTGGAAGGCAGTACTTCGCTCTCGATGATGGAAGGGCTCAAGCGATAGATATGTGCAGAGTCAGCCAGAACATACCTGACATAGTCCGGCGGCGCTTCTATGAAGGCGGATACATTTATGCGGAAAACGCCATCCTCTTCAGTGATTTCCGCATCGGTAAAGTCGAACGCTCGTGCGTATAGAGGTTGGAACAAGCTTATAGAGAGTGCGACGAGCGTCAGTCTCGAATGTAAAATAAGCCGGTGTATCTGCAACCATCTTGACCGGGACATGTCCATACCCCTCCGTGTTAAACACGGTTTCAAGTTATTAAGTGATTGCGGTCGATATCAGTTGTTATTTTTTTAAATCGGCCTACCTACGCAAGGAACCTGATTGAGTATAAGGATATAGAATTGAGAATCAACAGCATTTGCAATATTTTTTTTAATGGTCGCTAAATAACCATATGTTGGCAGTCAGTCAGCATTGTCGTTGATTATTTTTAAAAAATTGACCGCATGATTTCGCTTGCGAAGAGCATGGATCAAAATGACGATTTATAATAGATACAACTGGTTAATTAATTCAGTTAAACGGGATTATAAAATTTGCTGTTCCGATATTGAGGTGAATGGTGTAGTTAACTCTAAAGAATCTGGTATCACAGACTTCACCTGATCAACTGGCCCGGCTGAAGCCGGGCGCCAGCATGGCAAGAGTATTTCTGTAGCAGGGATGATCATGGTTTTTCATGGCACAGGTTGCAGCTCACTTCCGTCCCTTTTGCCAGATTGATGGTTTGAGCGCCACCACCCTCATCGTCATCATCATCCTCATCATCCCGCAGGTAGACGCGGTCAGCGGCGGTGCGGGAAAGCACCGTGCCTTCCAGGTTCACGCCATGGCAGGCGCGGCAGGCATTGGGGTCTCTTTCGTAGAAATCCTCGTGTTCGAGATTCCACGTCCTGCTGTTGACGTTATGCATGCCATGGGGGCCATTGAGCGTAAGCGGCAGGCTGGTGTGACAGCTGCTGCACTCGGTGATAGTGCCGGCATGGCCCTGCAGCTGGACGGCCGCCAGGTTGTCATTGGCAGACGGCAGCGCATTCGGCCAGATTGCATGGGTGGAGCCATGGCAGCCTTCGCAGGCGACACCGCCGTGACCGAGGCTGTTGCGGTAGAGCGTGTCGGGGTTTTCAGCAAAGCGCTTATTGTTGGCCACACGGGGTGTGGCGATATCGATATCGCCATCCCAGGCCTGCGACAGGCGGATGCTTCCCAGGTTGCTGATAGCATCGCCGGTATGACAGGACTCGCAGCGGGGCTCATCAATCCAGGGTTCGCGCGTACTTCTGCCCACCGCCAGCATGCTGCCATGGCAGTCGACGCACTCGATACCAGCGCCACCCATGGCGCCCCTGAGGCACTTGGTGACCTTGCCCGGGTGACACTGGTAACAGGTTTCCTCGAGTGTGCCGTTCGTCGGGAACAGCGGTGTACCTGTTGAATCAGTCAGCTCACCGTGGTGGCTGTGCATGACTTCAGACATCTTCGGCAGCGTATTCGTCGGGCCGGTGCCTTCCAGGTCCAGTGCCGCTGAATAGTGGCAGCGCGCGCACAGCACCGGCTTTTCATTCAGCAGGTTGGTGTTGTGTTCAGCATCGTGCAACACGAGAATGTTGTGTTTTGCCGCCTGCAGCACGTCATTGGGGTCATTGGGATCATTGGGGAAAATATAGTTCGGATTATTATCTGACGTGCCAACTTCGCCGAGCGCATGACAGTTCTGGCAATCCGCTTCGGAGGCGACCGGCAGAACTACATCCAGGCTGGCCACGGTCTGACCGCTTTCTGCTAAAGAAGCACTGACGCGCATCAGCGGGTAGGCGTTGGTTTGTCCGGCATCGTCAATCGGCAGGATCGGCACGCCGTCGGCTGCAAACCACTTTTTAGTCGTTTCGTAATGGTTGAACGGTTGCGGATCATTGGCACTATAAGGGTTCAGGATTCCGGGCATGGCCTGTCCGAAAGCCAGGCCTTCATCGGCTGGCGGGTTGAGGCCGAACAGGTCGAACACGAAGCTGTTTTGCGTGCTCGGGTTGATGTCCCAGAAGTTGGTTTTCTGTGTTGAACCGGCCTGGTTCTGGCTGGTGGTATTAATTGAACCGGAACCATCCTGAACTGCACGGTAGCTGACATTCACTTGCGCAGCATCCAGGATGCGGGGGGTATCGCCGCGCTCGATAATCTGGCTGTGGACCACGTTGAATGGCGGCAGGATCACGAAAGTTGAATAATCCAGGTCAGCGCAGTGCATACCCAGGTCATTGAAGGCCAGCACCTGGTGGGTGGCATTGATGTTGGCGCCGCTATTGTCAATGTTATCGTCTTCAGGTTCCGCGCAGGCAGCGATGATGAACGAAAGCAGCAGCACAGTAATAAATTTGTTGATACGGTTTGTCATATGGGCTTTCTGAGTCAGATACAGGAGGAATTCTACACGAGTGGGAATTATATCCCATGCTGTCTTGGGGGTGAATGGTTTTTCAGGTTCTTATGCTCATTATTTATTGTTCCAAATCGTTAGTAAAAACTATGAACTTTAGTGCAAGGCCTTAGCTTTGTTATTCAATTCGATTTCAAATAAATGCATTTAAGATAAAAAAGAGCAGTCATTCCCGAGTGCTTTCTGTCGGGAATCCAGTGGCTTTGCATTACTTAAAGTTGCTGGATTACAGAATACATCCATGTATTCTGCCCTTCGGGCCAGCCTTCGGCTGTTAAATCTGCTCCAGGCAGATTTCATCCGGCTAAAAGCATGCCGGGATGACAGCTATAGATGGTATTGATCTTGTTTTAGTTGTTGCAGGATGGAAGCGGTATGAGCAGGCCGTGATTTGACCATCCAGCAGCCATATTCACTCACTTTGCATAGCGCTGAATATTGTTACTGAGGATGAGGAATCATGATCCGGCCTCTATTGTGCAGTTGGGTATATAAGCAAACAGCTAAAAATACTTACGGTGCGCATTTTCAGCTGTAGCTACGGAACAGGAGCACACTTTAGCTGCTTCTGCGTAAGCGCCCCCGTCTTCACTATGGATACCCGCACCCTGCTTGATAAATTCCTCGACAGTCACGGCCCGCCTGGCTTTTTTGTCTCGCTCGAGGGCCCTGATGACAACGTGTTGCTGCTCAAGAGTCAGTCCGCTGTTATAAATGGCCATTATTAGGTCGGTGTAAGCACTCATCCTGATACCCCTGCTGTGGGAAATAGTTACACATGAAAAATAATTGTAATGAGTTGCTATCGTGTGTCCAGTAAAAAATTTTCCGGGCATCATTGAGTGCAGTACAATTGACAAAACAGGCGAGGGAGTGATTATTTATTAACCAAACTTCACAGTTGATCAGATTTTAATCACTCTACGCCCTTGTATTCGATATAATCAATTAACGACACCAATGTCTATGGGAGTCTGATAACTTCAGCATAAAGGTGAATTTAATGAAGTGTACAAGCATAGCAGTGGCCATGATGTTTATCCTGGCCAGTCCGGCATCGGTATTGGCCGAAGAGCAAACGGTAATCATCGAAGAGCAAACGGTAACGACAGAAGCGCCAGCGGTCACGAATATCACATCTGAAACAGTTGAGTCCGGGACCGAAGCCGCTACTCCTGTAAATCCCACAGCATCCCATTCAATGCACGAAATGGGAGGTACGCATAAAGGCAAAGGTCAGCAAGGCAAAGGCGGCCATGGCGGCATGAAGCACGGCGGTGGTCAGCATGGTAAAGGAAAGCATGAAAAGCATGAACAGGTGGTGAAACGTCTGGATATGATCGAGGCGCGCCTGGCCAAGATCGAGGCCATGCTGGAGAGCCTGGTGCGGCGCTAGGGAGAGTGGCTTATGGACGATCCCATATATTTTTCTCCACGATAAAAAAGAGCCACATTAATAATCGAATTAATGATCGGTAATAATCGGGGTCAGACTGCTATTTATCTAAACGATAACAGGCTATCCGTTATAATCCGGTAACAGCACAGAAGTTCACTCAATCAAATCATATTGGAGCAAAGGAATGCCCCGTCAAGCACGCTATAATCTGCCTGGTTTGCCTCAACATGTCATTCAACGTGGTAACAATCGACAAGCAGTGTTTTTTGATGATGACGATTATCAACGATATTTAAGTGACCTGGACGAGATTGCTACTGCCACCGGCTGTCAGATACATGCCTTTGTATTGATGACAAATCACGTTCATCTGCTGGTTGCACCAACCGTATCGAATGGCATCAGTAAGCTCATGCAGGGGCTGGGCAGGCGCTATGTTGTGTATGTCAATCATGCCTGCCAACGTACTGGAGCATTGTGGGAAGGACGTTACAAAGCCAGTCTGGTTGCTGAAGATAATTACCTGCTGGCATGCATGCGTTATATAAAGTTGAATCCAGTACGAGCTGGCCTGGTGGAACACCCAGGTGAGTACCAGTGGGCGAGTTACCACTACAGCGCGTATGGGAAGTACTGTGGCCTGAATTTGAAGGAACATGATCAATATACAGCTTTGGCTGGCAACGTGGTTGATCGTAGACAAAACTATCGCGAGTTATTTCTAAACGCATTGGATACTGACCTGATAAACAGTATTCGGCAGTCACTGAACAGTTGTCTTGTGCTGGGAAATGAGCGATTCAAGGACGAGATTGAAATTCAGTTGAAACGAAGTGTGAGGCCTGGAAAGGCAGGGCGTCCACCGGGAAAATACCAGTCTGACCCCGATTTTTGCTGCAATGCTGCTTGACCATACCGGCTCTCGCTCATGATGCACAGATACGAGCATATCTTCTACCCAGTCTTTATGACGTTGTTACAATTGCTCGCAGTGGCCGAAATTCTTTATGATATAAATACATCAATTGATTTATAGCAATAAACTCATTGATATATAACAGTAAAATTTTCAAAGACTCTATATCAAGGTACTTACTAAAATGAAAGCAGCAATTCAGCATGCGCTATTCGGGCTTTTGTGTCTGATATTATCCAATGCCCAGGCCGTCGAAAAAATCACTCTACAGCTAGACTTCATCCCCGATATTGAAGATGGTAAAACTACTTTTGGAGTCTGTGCCAGGTGCCATTTGCCGGAAGCCTGGGGTAATGCTGATGGTACCTATCCACAGTTGGCGGGACAGCATGTGAATGTACTGATGAAGCAGCTGCTGGATATCCGTAAAGGTACCCGTCACTCATCATTAATGTTTCCATTTGTTCAGGAACGTACCATTGGCGGCTACCAGGAGTTAAGCAATGTGGTTGCCTACATATCAACCCTGCCAATGAACCCTGCGCATTCTAAAGGCCCCTGGCAGCAAGGTACTGCCGAATACAAACAAGGTAAGAAAATCTACCAGGAATTTTGTGCCAGCTGCCATGGCGAAAATGGCCAGGGTAATAATGAGCTGGTCTATCCAAAATTACAGGGGCAGCATTTCCGATACATGAGCCAGCAACTAGGGCGAATAAAAAGCGGCCTTCGCGAGGTACATCCTGCTATGCAGGCGGTGGTACAGAAACTTGATCTTGAACAGCTCGACAAAGCCGTTAACTACGCCAGTTATTTTGCTGTGCCAAAAGAAGATATGGCAGTTTCAAAAACATGGCGCAACCCCGACTTTTAATAATGCCCAATTAAACAAGGCCCATATTAATTAAGAGATAAACATGGAAAATAAAGACAAAAACAAATTATCCAGACGGCGTTTCCTTAAAGCAGGCGTGACGGCAGGGGCATTGTCCTGTATATCAGACCCCCTTCAGGCTGCGGCTGCAGAAGGCGCTTCTAAGAGCAAGGCAGCTCAACTACCGTTTGCTATCAGAAAATTACTCAATAAAGCGATACTGCCAGCGGCAAAGGGAGCAAGAGTAGTCGTTGTTGGTGGCGGCTGGTCAGGTCTGACCATGGCCAAATACCTTAAGATTCATAACCCGGCGTTTGACGTAGTACTCATCGACAAACGCCCCGAGTTCATTTCTTTCCCTGCCAGCAACTCATGGCTTGCTGACCAGATCAATCTTGATTTTTTGACACACAGTTATATCGATGCCGCGAAATCACATAACTACAATTTTTTAAATGCTACCGTACTGGGGTTTGATCGTGAAGCAAAAAAAGTGTTCACCAGTAACGGTTATATAAACTATGACTACATGGTGCTCGCGCCAGGCATCGAATATGATTATAGCCGTATAGGTGTTGATGACCCGGCTGCCCAGGTGCAGCTGTATAACAATTACCCCGGTGGCTTCGTCAACAGTTCAGAACTGATCACCATCAAAAGGAAGTTGCACACTTTTAAAGGTGGTACTTTTATTCTGAACGTACCCAACGGAGAGTACCGCTGCACCGCTGCGCCTTATGAGCGTGCCTGCATGGCAGCTGCTATCTTTAAGCAACGAGGAATCAAGGCAAAAATTTTACTACTTGATATGAATGCTGAAATCCGGATTAAAAAACAGGGCTTCGAAAAGGCATTTTCCAGTCTGTACAGTGACTACATAAATTATCTGCCCAGTTCAGAAATATCTCAGATAGATATTGAAGAGAAAGCTGTCAGTACAGATTTTGATGACTACCAGTTTGATGATGCCATCATATACCCGCCGGTAAGAGCATCCTCGCTACTGGAAGATGCGGGCATCGCCAACATGAAAACTGCACAGAAAACTGCAAATACCGATCCTTATAAATATCACGTTATCGGTGATGAGTATGTTTATGTTACCGGTGACTCCAGGTCGCAGCCCTTTTCCAAAGGTGGTCACACCGCAAATTCAGAAGCACAATATGTCGCCGAAGTTATCGCTGCACACGCTCTCGGCAAATCGGTCAGGTGGCGCAGCCCACAAACCATGTGTTTTTCGGCCGTCGATATAAACCCACTGAAAGCAATGAGTATTATTACCTTCTATAAATTCAACAAAAAGAACAAAGAATTTGAATTTGACCGTACCCACATGATGGAAGACTGGAACACTGAAGGTGGACAGGCCAGCCTGGCATGGGCAGAAGGCATGTATCGCGATATGTTTTATAAGTAAGTTGAAAACAATTGCGCTGGAAGGAAAAGTCAGGGACAGATCTATCAATAATATAAGTCGGCAGTTTTCTAGTTAATAACGTAGCTCAACTGCACACTGCGCTCTTTCAATGACACATTTTTATATTGACGCTAAATAGAATATATAACTCACTGTCAATTATAAAAAAACAGGCCTTCTTTCTATTCACTCTGGCAATAGCACTGTAAGCATCACATGTACCACCACACTGACGAGAAAACCCAGAGCGTACATATGGAGTCAATAACGGGGTCTGGTCAGTAACGGGGTTTAACCCCATTTATTGCGGTGTATTGGAGGGTCAAATGAAGTGCATTGTCAGGCGATATTTGAGTTACCGAATGCGATAACCTGAATGACATGCCACACATGCTGAAGTAACTTCAGAAAGGGCACTATAAGCTGGCAATGCCTCACCTTCCTGGGCTTTTAGTGCGAAGCGGCTAGCTGCTCTATGCATACTTGTACCGGCCTGACGCATGCCTTCCGGCATGAATTTGGCCATATGGCTTGCCCCATGCGATTCTAGCGAACTCATTCCCAGGCGTGACTCTGCAACTTCTGCTGCTTGCTCCAGTTGATGATTTGCCATGTTTATGAGTATTTCATTTATAGCTACCAAATGATCACGCATATTTGACATCATGTGCTGTTGCATCATATCTGGCAGCTCAACCAGCTGCCTTGAATCTTCATCAGCAATTGAGATATTGCTTGCAAAGACTAGAAGGATCGGTGCAATGACATGTAGTCTTTTACTCATTGTGTATTGTCTCTTTTCGCCGAAACTACAATTAGAATCCCTAAAAATCACTTTTGAAGAGTTAATTTTAGGAGATATATAAATTCTGGTTTCCATCATATCAAATACTCAGGTTCCTATTTGAGAACCAAACCGGAATTTCTAATAAGAACAAGAAACTTTTGAAGATTAGTGACTAACTGAAAGGATTGGTACCGGAGGCCGGACTTGAACCGGCACGCTATTGCTAGCATCGGATTTTGAATCCGACGTGTCTACCAATTCCACCACTCCGGCGTGTGGGGCGTATTCTAGCGAATACAGTGAATAGTTAACAGTGAATAGTTAACAGTGAGCGATTTTTACAGTTAGGGTAGGGTGGGCAATGCCCACCCTACGACTGCGTTGAGAATTATCCGATGTTTTCAGGGAAAAACTTTCTTGAATGGCTTCACTGTCACCGAGGCATATACACCGGCTTGCTGGTAGGGGTCATCAGCCGCCCAGGCCTGGGCATCTTCCAGTGAGTTGAATTCAGCCACGATCAGGCTGCCGGAGAATCCGGCTTCGCCGGGATCTTCGCTGTCGATGGCGGGGTGCGGGCCGGCCAGGATCAGGCGGCCTTGGTCGAGCAGGGCATTGAGCCTTTCCAGGTGCGCAGGCCTTGCTGCCAGCCTGTTCTGCAGGCTATCGTCCACATCCTGGGCAATAATTGCGTATAGCATTACTTGTCTTCTCTGTTCACTGTTAACTGCTCACTGCTATTGCTGTGTCTCAGTATCTGATTCTTCCTCCTCTTCTTCCTGGATGAAGCGCGCCAGGTAGATGGCCTGCAGGATGACGAAAATGATGGTCAGGCCCATGAGTCCAAACAGTTTGAAATCGACCCAGGTTTCCATGCGAACGCTCGCTTCCTCGAGCGGCTGAAAATAGAAGGCGACATACAGGTTGGCGGCGCCGCTGATCAGGAAAAAAGCCACCCAGGACAGGTTCAGGCGTGTCCATACATAATCGGGCAGGTCGAGCTGGCTGCCCATCATGCGCTCGACCAGGTTCTTTTCGCCGATGAAGATGCTGAGCAGGAATGCGCCGGCGAACACCCAGTTAAGCACCGTGGGCTTCCACTGGATGAAGGCCGGGTTGCCGATGATGATGGTGATGCTGCCCAGTACGGTAATCAGCGCCAGCGAGAACAGGTGCATGCGCTCGAGTTTGTGCGCTTTAAACCAGTTGTAGCCGACCTGGATGAAGCTCGCGACGATGGCGACGCCTGTTGCAATGATGGTGGCATTGATGTGTTCGGGTCGTTCAGGATTTATCAGGCTGCCGATGAGGGTGTTGTCGATCAGGAATTTCGCCTGATAGAAGCTGACAAAAAACAGAATAATCGGAAAAAAATCAAATAGTAATTTCATAGTCCTGATGTTAGATATCGCTTGAGCTTGCTGATGCCATTGACGGCGGAGCAGACATTATAGTGGTTTAACTGCCACTAGGATAGAATGCGCCGCTTTGCGATATTAATGAAAGCTGATGAGCCAGTATTTCGAAATTCATCCGACCAATCCGCAGTCGCGCCTGGTGCACCAGGCGGTGGAAATCATTAGTGCCGGTGGAGTCATTGCGTATCCAACGGATTCCAGTTATGCGCTGGGTTGCCATATCGGTGACAAGAGAGCGCTGGAGCGCGTGCGCCGTATCCGCAAGATTGATGATAAGCACAATATGACACTGGTGTGCAGTGATTTGTCTGAAATCTCAACCTACGCCAAGCTCAACAACTCGGATTACCGCATGTTGAAATCGATGACGCCGGGGCCCTACACATTCATTTTGAATGCGACCCACGAAGTGCCGCGAAGGCTGATGCACCCCAAGCGCAGGACCATAGGCATTCGTGTAGTTGATCATCCCGTGGTGAGAGCGATACTGGATGAACTGAGGCAACCGCTGATGAGTACGACATTGATTTTACCGGGTGAGTCGCTGCCGATGACCGAGGCGGAAGAAATTCGCGATGCACTTCAGCGTCAGATCGACCTGGTTATCGATAGCGGCCATTGCGGCATCGAGACCACCACGGTGATTGATCTCACCGGCGATGCACCCACACTGGTGAGAGAGGGCATGGGACGCGATCATGGCCTATAGCCCGCATATTGCACGAAGGCGGATTCGGAATAATCGATGCTGAATGACATTACAGGAAGTTACAGCAAATTTAATGGGTTTTAATCTGTTACAGATTGTCCGTGTGGTTTTATGAACAATATTGAACAATATTTTGTTGCTGACAAAATATTGCCCCTAAATTCCAAATCCTTCATGCAATATGTGGGCTGGCCTGACATTCACAGGATAAACATCGTAAACTAACGCGAACCAAAACAATAATTCATTCCATTGCAACAGATTCTCTACACTATAGCCATCTGGGCGGTCCCCGTATTATTTGCCATTACCCTGCATGAGGCGGCTCATGGTTGGGTTGCCGATAAACTGGGCGACCCGACAGCGCGCCAGCTGGGTCGCATTACCATGAATCCGATCAAGCACATCGATCCGATGGGCACTATCGTGATACCAATCGCCCTGGTCATGTTGAGCGGTTTCATTATTGGTTGGGCCAAACCTGTGCCGGTGGACATGCGTCATTTCAAACAACCCTTGCTGGATATGGCCCTGGTCGCGCTGGCAGGGCCGGCGTCTAACTTTTTGATGGCCTGCGGCTGGGCCTTGATGATAACGCTGAGCACGACTGCGCTGGCCGATACATCGATTGCGATTTATCTGTTGCAGATGGGCAAGGCTGGCATGACGATCAATCTCATACTGATGGTACTTAACCTGATGCCGATCCCGCCTCTCGATGGCGGGCGCGTGGTTGCCGGTGTTTTACCCAAACAGATGGCATGGTCATACATGCGTATCGAGCCGTACGGTATGTGGATAATCCTGGCGCTGCTGGTCAGTGGCGTATTGGGTAAAATCCTGTGGCCGCTCGTGCTCCGGTTCGAAGCCATCATCAGTGCAATCTTTATTTTCTAGGGAGTTCAATTGAATACCGTTACAAGACAGCGTGTTTTATCAGGCATGAGGCCAACGGGCCAGTTGCACCTGGGCCACTATCATGGCGTGCTGAAAAACTGGGTAAACCTGCAGCATGAAAATGAGTGCTTCTTCTTTGTTGCCGACTGGCATGCGCTGACCACGCATTACGAAGATCCGCGCATTATCGAACAGAGCGTATGGGACATGGTGATCGACTGGCTCGCGGCCGGTATCAGCCCGGGAGCGGCGAAGATTTTCATTCAATCGCGCGTGCCCGAACACGCAGAACTGTACACCTTGCTATCGATGATTACGCCATTGGGCTGGCTGGAGCGCGTGCCCACCTACAAAGACCAGCAGGAACAGCTCAAGGAGAAGGACCTGGCGACTTACGGCTTTCTCGGTTATCCCTTGCTGCAGAGTGCGGACATACTCATATACAAGGCGGGACTGGTGCCTGTCGGTGAGGACCAGGTTGCGCACGTCGAACTCACCCGTGAAGTCGCGCGGCGCTTCAATCACCTGTATGGACGCGAGCCGGGTTTTGAAGACAAGGCGGAACAGGCCTGCGCCAAGATGGGCAAAAAGAATGCACGCATGTTCAAGGAGTTACGCAGGAAATATCAGGAACAGGGTGACCAGGAATCGCTAAACGTCGCGAAAGCCCTGCTGGATTCTCAACAGAATATCTCCATCGGTGACAAGGAACGCCTGTACGGCCACCTCGAAGGCCAGGGCAAGATCATACTGCCGGAACCGCAGGCACTGCTGACGCCGGCATCGAAAATGCCGGGTCTGGACGGGCAGAAAATGTCCAAGTCCTACGCCAACACCATCGCGCTGCGCGATAAGCCGGACGACATCAGCCACAAGCTAAGAACCATGCCGACCGATCCCGCGCGGGTACGGCGCAATGACCCCGGTGACCCCGATAAGTGCCCGGTGTGGCAGTTTCATCTGATCTACTCGGATAATGACACCCAGAACTGGGTGCAGAATGGCTGTCGTAATGCAGGCATTGGCTGTGTAGAATGCAAGCAGCCGATCATCGATAGCGTGCTCATGGAACTGAAGCCGTTACAGGAACGTGCCAGGGAATACGAGAATGATATGGCTACTGTTCGCTCCATCGTTGATGAGGGTAATGAAGCCGCACGCGAAGTTGCGCGTGATACACTTGATGATGTTCGTAAAGCCATGGGTATAGCTTATTTCTAATGACTGATCCGGTATCGCAACAGCCAACTAAGCCACACCAGGACGAAATGCCATTCGCGCTGGTTGCGGGTGAGCCGCTGACCGTCATTCCCAAGGACCTGTATATTCCGCCCGATGCGCTGGAAGTTATCCTGGAGGCGTTTGAAGGTCCGCTGGATCTACTGCTCTACCTGATCAAAAAACAGAATCTCGATATCCTGGATATTCCTATCAAGGATATAACCATTCAATACGTGCAGTACATCGAAATGATGCAGATCATGCGCATCGAGATTGCAGCGGAATACCTGTTGATGGCGGCCATGCTCGCTGAAATCAAATCACGCATGCTGCTGCCGCGCCCGACCGAAGAAGAAGACGAGGACGATCCGCGCGCTGAACTGGTGCGTCGATTGCAGGAGTACGAACGCTTCAAAAAGGCGGCGCAGGATATCGACGAACTGCCGCGTATGCACCGCGATACTTTTACACCATCGGCAGAATTACCCGAGATACGCCAGGAGAGGCCGCAGCCGGAAATCGATTTGCGTGAGCTGTTGATGGCATTCAAAGATGCGATGTCACGTGCGGAAATGTACAGCCATCACCAGATCCAGCGTGAAGTGCTGTCGGTGCGCGAGCGCATGAGCAGGGTGCTCGACAGGATAACGGCAGAAGACTTCACCGACTACAGAACATTATTCAGCATCGAAGAAGGACGCCGCGGCGTTGTCGTTACCCTGCTGGCGATCCTGGAACTGGTAAAAGAACAACTCATTGACATGGTGCAATCGGAACCGTTTTCACCGATACACATTAAGGCCGTCAGCAGCAGCCAGGCCAGCTCGCCGAAAGAGGATTGATCATGGAACAACAACAATTAAAAAATACAATCGAAGCAGTCCTGATGTCAGCCGAAAAGCCCTTGAAGGTGAATGAAATAGAAGCCCTGTTCGCAGGTGATAATGACATGCCTTCACGCGATGAAATTCGCAAGACCTTGAAGGAGCTGGGTGAGGATTATGAAAACCGTGGGTTCGAGCTCAAGGAAGTTTCCAGTGGTTTTCGTATCCAGGTCAGTCACGATTATTCCGACTGGGTCGGCCGCCTGTGGGAAGAAAAACCCGCACGCTACACCAGAGCACTGCTCGAAACGATTGCGCTGATTGCCTACCGTCAACCGATTACCCGTGGTGAAATCGAGGAAGTTCGTGGTGTCAGTGTCAGCTCAAACATTATCAAGACCTTGATGGAGCGTGAATGGATCAAGGTTCTTGGCCACAAAGACGTGCCCGGCAAACCCGCACTGTATGGTACGACAAAAGAATTCCTGGATTATTTCAACCTGAAGTCGCTGGAAGATCTTCCGAGCCTGGCCGAGATCAAGGACCTCGATCAGATCCACCAGGAGCTTGATCTTGATATCGATAATACGGATACGACTGGTGAAAACAGCGATGTTGAATCTAAGGATACGGATACCGGTTCCGAAGCAGATGATGAAGTTGCCGATGCAACGACCGTTCCCGCCACAGCCGATAATGACGCGTCATTTGAAGAACAGGGCGACGCCGAATTATCCGATGTTGAAACCGGTTCTGAAGATGAAGCTGATGATAGCGATCTGAACACGGTTGCGGCTGAAGCAGATGATGTTGAGTCTGTTTCCGGGGCGCAGCATTCCGAGTCTTCCGTTACAGAAACCGGTTCTGAAGAAGCGGATGAAGATCCGACTGTAAACAATGCGGCAATGGAAGCTGATGATGACGAGTCTGTTGAAGAAGATGACTTTTCTGAATCAGAGCCACGGGTTCAATCAGTAGCCAGTTAGTACGCCTTACCTGTTTCCTGTCAATCAATGTTTTTTTCATGAATCGAGTGGGTATACATTCAGATGTTAGCCACAGAGGTTTTTAGTATTGCAAAGGCGGCCCTTCGGCTTTACTCAGCACAGGCTTCAGCCGTGAATTGTTTTCGATTGGCAGGGCGTTTATTGCCGCAAATAACGCCAATGACGCAAAATTATAAAATAATTAAAAATTTGTTTGCGCATTTCGTGTTGTTCGCGGCTAAAGCCGCTCCTGTATTTACTGCAATCCAGATCAATACAACAAAACGTGCATTTGCCTCTGTACCTTTGTGGCAAAAATTTAATCGTACAAACCTCCAAGCTTGGTGAAGACGCTGGATTAACAATGTCTGAAGAACGCGTACAAAAGGTACTGTCGCGCATGGGCTTTGGCTCGCGCCGTGAAATCGAACGCTGGATCGAGCAGGGGCGTGTCAAGGTTAATGGCGAAGCCTGCACTCTGGGTGACCGGGTCAAACCGGGTGACCGGGTCCACGTTAACGGCAAGCGTATTATCGTGCGCGAGGAGAAGCAGGAAGAAACGCGCGTCATCATGTACCACAAGCCCGAAGGTGAAGTCTGTACACGCAGCGACCCCGAACGCCGTCCTACGGTTTTTGATCATCTCCCCAAGGCCGGACGTGCACGCTGGGTCAGTATCGGCCGCCTTGATATCAACACCAGCGGTTTGCTATTGTTCACAACCAACGGTGAACTGGCCAATCGCATGATGCATCCATCGAATGAGATAGAACGTGAATACGCGGTACGCGTAAACGGCACAGTCACAAAAGATATTCTCAGCCAGCTCAAAACAGAAGTCATGCTCGAAGACGGCCCGGCGCATTTTGATGATATCCAGGACGGTGGTGGTGAAGGTTACAACCACTGGTATTACGTCGTTATCAGGGAAGGGCGCAACCGCGAGGTCAGGCGCCTGTGGGAGGCTGTCGGGATTCGCGTCAGCCGATTGATGCGTGTTCGCTACGGCAACATCATCTTGCCCAAGAGCCTGAGGAAGGGGCGGACAAAGGATCTGGATGCCAGTGATATCAGGCAGTTGGGTGAATTAGTTGGGCTAGAGCTTGAAGTAAAATCAAGAGCGCCAGCGAAAAAGCGTGGCTGGCCGGAGGCTAAAAAAGTGTACAGCAGGGCCTCGAAGAAAACGGCAGTCAGAAAAAAACGCAGCCCGGTAAAAAAAAGAACCCGTTGATGTGTTAATGGTCAAACTTGCGGAGGTGGATTGGATATGAAGCAGCTGACGCTAAAAGTTTTTATAATACTTTTTACATTACTTGTAATACCTGTGCATGCCCATGCAGCAGGTGAAACCGAACTCACACCCGCACTGGTCAATCCCGGTCATGAACCCCAGCCCGAATGGTTCAAGGTGTCCTTTCTTGATTTGTATGAAGACATCGCTGAAGCGGCCGATGAAAACAAGCGTGTAATGATCTATTTTTTCCAGGATGGATGCCCCTATTGTAAAAAACTGCTGGAAGACAACTTCGGCCAACGTGAAATAACGGACAAGACCCGCAAATACTTTGATGTGGTTACGCTGAATATCTGGGGTGATCGCGAAGTTACCGTTGGCGACAAGGTGATGACGGAAAAGGAATTTGCTGCAGCGTTGAAAGTCCAGTACACACCGACACTGATATTCTTCAACGAAAACAACAAGGCGGTATACCGCGCAAACGGTTACTATCCCCCGGAAAAGTTTGATGTTGTGCTTGATTATGTCGGGCAGAAGAAGGAAGGTGATATCAAGTTCCAGGATTACCTGGCACAGGTTGCACCGCAACCGGCCTCGGGCAAACTGCATACCGGTGATAGCAGTGTCAGCTCAATCAATAATCTAAATGCCGCTCTGGAAGCGGACAAATACCTGCTGGTGATTTTCGGACAGAAGCAGTGCGCCACCTGTGATGAACTGCATCTCGACATTCTGCAACGCCCCGAAAGCAAGGAACTGCTAAAACGCATGAATGTCGCCGTTGTCGATTTATGGTCGGAGCAGACAATTGTCACACCGGACGGCAGTGAACAGAAAATTTACGACTGGGCGAAGAAGCTGGACATCAACTACGCGCCAAGCCTGGTCTATTTCAACGGCCAGGGTGAAGAAGTGTTTCGCTCAGATGGTTACCTGAAAGCATTCCATGTGCAATCGGTTATGGATTATGTAACAACAGGCGCATACAAGCAGCAGCCAAATTTCCAGCGTTATATCGATACCCGTGCCGACCACCTGAGAGAGCAGGGGATTGAAGTCAATTTGATGGATTAACAGTCTGTTTCACCGCAGAGACGCAAAGGACGCAAAGTTTTTATTGATTTTATTTTGTTGTAGGAGCGGCTTTAGCCGCGAACTGTCAACATTCGCGGCTAAAGCCGCTCCTACGAATACCTGAAATAATCTTTGCGTCCTTTGCGTCTTTGCGGTGAAATTATGTATACAAGTTTAGATATCTTCTGGTTTGAATGTTTTGCCAGTATCTGTGGCCCTGTCGCTTAACAGATAAATAAATGCGTCCGTGATTTCCTCCGGTTTGGTCAATTGCCTCATGTCTTCCGCCGGGTAGGCCATGGTTCTGAAGCGGGTGCGGGTGGGGCCCGGGATTACTGCGTTAACCGGAATGTTTTTTGATTCGAGTTCATCGGCAAGGATCTGCATCAATGACAACTGGCCTGCCTTGGCTACACCGTAGGCGCCCCAGTAGGCGCTGCTTTTATCATCGGCGGTAAATACGACACGTGCTGCGGATGATTTTCTCAATAAAGGTATGCATGCTTTCGTCAACAGGAACGGTGCATTCAGGTTGACCTGCATGACCTTGTACCATAGCTCGGTGTCGTATATATCGATCGGCGTGGAGGCGCCGAGCCAGCCGGCATTATGAAACAGGCCGTCAAGCCGGCCGAATTCCTTGTCGATATTGTTATTGAGGTCATCATAATCAGCTGGCGTCGCGCCTTCCAGGTTCATCGGGTAGATCGCCGCTTGCGGCCAGCCGTTGTTTTTTATTTCATCATAGACCTGCTCGAGCTTGTGCACGGTGCGACCAAGCAGAATGACAGTCGCGCCGCGCTCGGCGCAGACAAGGGCGACGGCTTTGCCGATGCCGTCACCGGCGCCGGTTATCAGGATAACCCTGTCATCGAGTCGTATATCATCAGTATCAGGTATCATGGAATAATTAACTGTATCGGCCTGGAAACATGGCTTTAATCGGCCGGCTATTATGAAGTATGCGCAAATAGAATGGAACAACGGTACACCGCGCAGCGCCCGGTTTGGCGATGTTTATTTTTCTGCAGGCAATGGCGTAGAAGAAACACGCCATGTGTTCCTGCAACAGAACGAGTTGCCGCAACGCTGGATGGAATCGGACCATTTTGTCATTGCAGAAACCGGGTTTGGTACCGGTTTGAACTTCCTTGTAACCATGAGCGTGTGGTTACTGTCAGCACCTGCAGATGCCTGTTTGCATTTCATCTCTATAGAAAGGCATCCTGTATCACCTGATGATATCGCCCGCCTGGCCAGTCGTTGGCCGGAATTTGATCCCTATGTCGATGAATTGCTGCAGGCATACCCGCCACCCGTGCCTGGCATGCACCTGCTTGAGCTGGCCAGGGGCAGAGTCAGGCTGCTGTTGATATTCAGTGAAGTTGAGCATGCGCTCGAGCAGATCAACCATAAAGTCGATGCCTGGTTTCTCGATGGTTTTGCGCCATCCCGCAATCCGGAGATGTGGAGCGAGCGTGTATTTGAGCTGATCGGTCGTAATGCCCGGGTTGGCGGCAGCTTTGCAACCTATACCGCATCCGGTGTGGTTCGCCGTGGCCTGTCGAAAGCGGGATTTGTTGTGCAGAAGGCAGAAGGCTTTGGTGAGAAACGGGACATGCTTAAAGGCTTTATTTTCGAGCAAAGGTGTTATGTTGTCGACAGGCCCTGGTTTACAGTTCCTGTTGTTTCATACAAGGAAAAAAATGCGGTCATTATCG
>Ga0316193_10000878_pt1 | contig 19466 bp, 20 predicted proteins | sample MerIslsedime2_MG_FD_207735 | JGI IMG/M metagenome (GOLD analysis project Ga0316193, IMG submission 207735) | Coastal sediment microbial communities from Maine, United States - Merrow Island sediment 2 | ecosystem: Environmental > Aquatic > Marine > Coastal > Sediment | place: USA: Maine... | reverse complement strand
CCGGTGATTCGTACCAGCGACGCAACTCTTGGTCATCTGGAAACTTGATCAGGACCGTACGTGCGGCAGGCCACTTTCCTTCGAGCACCCTTGGGTTGTCTTCCACGGAGACAACCTGACCTTCATACTTTTCAAACGCCGCGTCGAAACCAGCCAAGTATTGCTCGTACCGCACTGGATCATGGATGTTGATCAACGCTACGAAATAGCTACTCACTACCGAAGCCTCACTTCCCTACAACTGAAAACCGTCCCAATGAAGGCGGCCTAACTCTTATTAGCGATACTAATGAAACCGCTGGAAACGTGCTCCGAGAGCGTGGTAACAGAATGTGGATTGGCGGCCATTTCTCGGCGCAAGTCTCCTACTCCCAGAATATCCGATCTGCGTGAAGGTGGTGTCGCGAGGCTTGTTGTCGTGCGTGACGAGATCAATAACAAACCGGATGTTAGGGTGCGCATGGACCTGTCCCGAGGCTGTCGGCCGGGCTCGTGACGCCGCGGCCTCCCGAGTTGCCGAGGATGTGGGTGTAGATCATGGTTGTCTTCACATCCTTGTGGCCGAGAAGCTCCTGGATGGTGCGGATGTCGTAGCCGGCCATCAGCAGATGGGTGGCGAAGCTGTGGCGAAAGGTGTGGCAGCTGACCTTCTTCGGAATGCCCGCTGCGCGAGCGGCGGCGTAGACGGCCTTGCGGATTATCGAGACGTGGAGGTGGTGGCGCCGCTCGATGCCCGAGCGCGGGTCGGTGCCACGGCTGCCGGCCGGAAAGACGTACTGCCACTTCCAGTCGCGGTCGGCGTGCGGATACTTGCGCTCGAGGGCGTGCGGCAGGTAGACGCTGCCGAATCCGTCCCGGAGATCTTGATTGTGCAGGGCTCGTGTGTTTATCAGATGCTCGCCGAGCCGTTCGCGCGTGGAATCCGGAAGCATTGTCACACGGTCGCGGCCGCCCTTGGGGTTGCGGATGGTGATGTGGCCGATGTCGAAGTCGAGGTCCTGGACTCGGAGTCGAAGGCACTCGAGGATGCGCATGCCGGTGCCGTAGAGAAGAAGGACCACAAGCTGGGCGGTTCCCTGGAGGTGCGAAAGAATTGCCGTCACCTCGTCGCGGCTGAGGACGGTCGGCAGGCGGCGCGGCTGGCGGGCACGGACCACGTCGTCGAGCCAGTCGAGCTGGATCTTGAGCACATGGCGGTAGAGAAAGAGGATCGCGGACAGCGCCTGGCGCTGGGTCGAGACGGCCACCCGGCCCTCCACGGCGAGATGGGTGAGGAAGCGGTTGAGGTCGTCTCCGTCGAGCTCGCGCGGGTGCCGCCGGTGAAACTGGATGTAGCGCCGGATCCAGGAGGTGTAGGCCTCCTCGGTACGGATGGAGTAGTGGCGGACCCGGATCTCGGACCGCACCCGATCCATCAGGCGCCGGGGGCGTCGCGAAGCGGGCGCGGGGAAAACTTCGACGTGTCCCATGATGGTGTAAATGGAGCATAATTTCTTGAACGGCGTTTGTCAAGGAAGCGTTGTTGCGGATGGGTCAGGAGGCGATGGCACTAGCTACCGCAGGTTGATTACTGGCGCAATCAACTGATTTCATTGTGTTTAAGCGCTGGTAGCGCATTTTCGCGTGTTGGGATGCCTTCGAGACAATGATAGCGCGGGGGTATCTAGGACGCAAAGCGCTTTCGCAATCGAACAGGCTGTTGAATTTTGAATCTTCGATAGCGATAGCGATTCCGAAAGCGATAGCGAGTTCTGATCCAGGTATCATCACCGCATGCAAGCCACCGCGATCGCTCACCCGAACATCGCCCTGATCAAGTACTGGGGCAAGTCGGATGTCGAGCGGAACATCCCGGCTGTGGGATCGCTGTCAATCACGCTCGATGGGCTGACGACGACGACCTCCGTCGTCTTCGAACCAGGTCTGAAAGAGGACGCGTTCGTTCTCGGCGGGCGAACGGCGCCGGAGATGGCAGGTCGCGTCACTCACTGTCTCGACCTCGTGCGGGAGCGCGTCGGCATCGAAACCAGGGCGAGGGTGGAGAGCGACAACGATTTTCCGACCGCCGCCGGGCTCGCCTCGTCGGCGTCCGGTTTTGCGGCCCTGGTCGTTGCTGCGAACGCCGCCCTGGAGGCGGGAATCGAATCCACGGAGCTTGCCGATCTCGCCCGCCGGGCGTCGGGCTCTGCCGCCCGATCGATCTTCGGTGGTTTCGTTGAGCTTCGCCTGACACCGGATGGTCCCAGCCCGACCGAAACCCGGCAGATCATCGAGCCTTCGGACTGGCCGCTCCGGGTGGCCGTCGCGGTGACCGAGACCGGACCCAAGGAGATCGGTTCAACCGAAGGGATGGTCCGCACCGAGCAAACCTCTCCCTATTACGCGGACTGGGTGAGCTCGTCGGGGGAAGATCTCGCCGAGGCGAGGAGCGCGATCGAGCGCCGCGACTTCGAGGCGTTGGCCGATGTCAGCGAATCGAGCTGTCTCAAGATGCACGCGGTCATGCTGTCGGCGCGGCCGGGGCTCGTCTACTGGAACGGGGCGACGGTGGAGTGCATCCGCAGAGTTCGTGAGCTGCGTGCCGACGGTATGGCGGTCTTTTTCACTGTCGATGCCGGTCCACAGGTCAAGGCGGTGTGTGCGCCCGACGCTTTTGAACAGGTAGCCGCCGAGTTGGCAGCGGTCAAGGGCGTTGAGCAGGTGTTGGCGAGCGGGCTCGGCGAAGGCGCCGGGGTGGTGTGAGGCGAATGGACAGGATCGAGGTTTCGGCTCCCGGGAAGCTTATTCTTTTTGGAGAGTACGCCGTTCTCTTCGGTGCGCCCGCTGCGGTCGCTGCCGTCGACCGGCGGGCGGTCGTCACGTTGCACCCGTTCGCGGGTAATGGCTGGGAAATCGCGGCGCCGGGTCTCGTAGCCCAACGGGCACGTCTCGAAGTGGAGCCCGACAACACAGTGCGTTGGCACGACGAGAAGCTTGGGCGCGACGCATTCGGTCTGGTCGACAAGCTGCTGCAGGGGATCGGCGAGTCCGGCTCGATCGATCTCGTGAACCTGCCACCGCTCGCGGCGATCCTCGATACGAGAGAATTTTTTGAAAGTGCGGGTGGCTGGAAATCCAAGCTCGGGCTTGGGTCGAGCGCAGCCCTGACAGTTGCTTTCGCTTCTGCGCTCGAGGTCTGGGCCGGCGGTGAGCCGACCACTGAGGCGAGGGATAGGCTCCAGGGATTGGTGGAACTCCACCGGGGGGCTCAGGGAGGGGCCGGTTCCGGGGTCGATGTTGCGGCGAGCCTGCTCGGAGGCGTCGTCCGATTTCGCCTTGCCGACGACGGGTCGGTGGCGGAGGCGGCCCCGTTGGATCTGCCGCAAGATCTGCGAATGGTCTTTGTGTGGACCGGGTGCGCCGCCAGCACCGGAGATTTCCTGGGGCGACTCCGAGCCCGCCGCGAGGAGGAGCCGCAGGAGGTTAATCCCGTTCTCGACGAGCTCGGTGTGATTTCGTCGGATGGTGTCGGCGCCCTCGCCGATGGCGATGCCGACGGTTTTCTGAACGCCGTCGACGCTTTCTGGGCAGTGCTCGAACAGCTCGGCGATGTCATTGCAATGCCGATTCTCTCTGAGGAACATAGCGTTCTTCGGCGGATTGCCGTTGACTGCGGCGTCCGCTATAAACCGAGTGGGGCCGGAGGTGGAGATTTCGGGATTGGATTCACAACTGACCCGGATGCGGCCTCCTCGTTCGCGAGCCGTGCCGGGGAGAGCGGCTTCCATGTCCTGGAATTGGGTCTTGATCACTCCGGTCTTCTGAGGTCTTCGTCGTGATCCGAAGCCTGCGCAGGTTTGGTTCTTACCTGCTCGGAAAATCGGATGAGGTCCAGGATCTCGACCTCAAGGACCTGTTGATGGCCAAAGTGATTCTCGACATTCATCGAACTCGAACAAGCAAGGAACTCGTGTTTCTTCCCCTCGGTCACCTCAACCCGATCCACAAGCTCGACCGACCCAACGCGATCCGGGCGACCGAAGCGAGGGTCGAAGCTCTCGGGCCGCATCGGGAGCGACTCCTTGCCGCCGGACGGTTGACGTGCGCCGATCTCGCAGAGGTTTTGCCGTCGGTATCCTGGATCAAAGCAGTTCGTGAGAGCGACGAGTCCTACCTCACGTACGAGGGGAACGGCCGCCTGGCCGCATTGCACGGGGTTTTCGGACGCAAGGCGGATCTCGAGGTCGAGGTCGAGCTCTACCGCTTTCGGAGACCGAAGAAGATCGTGCGCCGGCTGAACCGCCTGCGGCGCCTGAACAACCTCCTTTGAGCCGGATCTGACCTTCGATTTCGTGACCGATCGGGTGGTGACGGTGTACTCTCTAGGCAACCCTACGAGGGGGGCATCATGAAGGTCGAGAAACCCAACAGGGTCAGCCGGAGCTTCACGCAACATCTGGGCTCGCCACCGGCGGCGGTCTTCGAGCTGCTGTGTCCGGTGCGCGAGGCCGAGTGGGTCAACGACTGGAGACCGAAGCTGGTGCTCTCGGATTCGGGCTTTGCCGAACCGGGCTGCATCTTCATCACGCCGGGTATCCCCGAAGACGCTCTGTGGTTGATCACGGAGTACGATCCCGACGCCTTCCGGCTCGAGATCACCAAAATGATCCCCGGGGTGGTGGTGGGGCGAATTACGGTTTCTCTTGTGGCGGCCGGAGACGACGGCTGTACCGCCGATATCACGTATGCCTACACTTCGATCTCCGACCATGGCGACCGGGCGTTGGAGGAGTTCACCGACGACCATTTCAAGGGCTTCATGGAGATCTGGGAGAAAGAGCTCAACCACTTCTTGAAGACGGGCACCAAACTCGAGATCCCGGAGTGAAGGCCCTGCGCCTCTCGGTGCTGCCGGGCGAGTTCTCGGTGTGGCGTCTCGCCGCGGACGCTCCACTACCTTCGCTAGAACCCGGCAGCTTCCTCTCGATGACCCGCACCAACGACGAATTGGCGATCGTATCGGACTCGGCTGATGTTCCTACGGGGGCCACCGCCGAGACCGGTTGGCGCTGTCTGCGGGTGGAGGGCCCGCTCGCCTTCGAGATGACGGGTGTCCTCGCGGCGCTCAGCGCACCGCTCGCGAAGGCGAAGATTCCGATCTTCGTGGTCTCCACCTACGACACCGACTACCTGCTGGTGAAAGCCAGCGATCTCGACAAAGCCTGCTCGACGTTGCAGGGAAAAGGTCATGAGATCGTCCGTCCGAAGCAAGTTAAGAGTTAAGGGTAAAGAGTTAAGGCATTCTCGGAAGCGGTGTGCCGTACCCGTTCAGGCTTTACTCTTCACTCTTAACCCTTGACTTGCGTGGCAGAGGGTCGAAGCTATCAGCGAACCCCAGGCAACAGCAACAGCAGTCCAATCAGCAGCAACGCGGCGCTGACGAGACGACGGAAGGTGTCTTCTTCGATTCGCAAATGGATGCGGTTGCCGATCACGGCGCCGAGGACCACCGCCGGCAGCACCGCCAGCGCCGACCACATCCGCGGTGCGGTGATGAGGCCGAAGACCGCATACGAGGGCACCCTGACCGCGGTCATGAGCAGGAAGATCGCCATCAGATTGCCGCGGAAGGCAGCCTTGTCGACTGCCTGGAGCCGGTAGTAGAGGATCAGCGGCGGGCCGCCGGTGCCGAAGAGGCCTGTGAGAACTCCCGAGATGACGCCGACTGGCCCTGCGATCCAGCGCGGCATCTGTCGTCCTCGGGAGTCCTTGATGAAAAGAAAGACCGCACCGACGGCGACCAGAAAGACTCCGAGCACGATGAGCAGGAAACGCGCGTCACCCCACCGGAGCAACGATGTGCCGAGGGGGGTCCCGATCGCGACACCGATAAAGATCACGAGCACCCCGCGCCACGAAATCCGTTGCCAGGATGAACGAACGACCCAGAGCTCTGCGGGGAGATTGACCAGCAGGAGGAGGACGACGGCATCCTTGAGCTCGGGTAAGAGTAGGGCCATCGTTCCGACCGCGATGAGGCCGGCGCCGAAACCCAGCAGCACGTAGACGGCCTCCGCGACGGCCAGGATCAGGCAGACGATGACGAACTGGGGGAGGGAGTCAAAAATAGTTTCGATGCCGAACATCGTGGGAAAGTGTACCCTCTTCGTCGGAATTGGTCGGAGTGATGGTGATGGGAAAGTTTGATCTCAACGCGGTCGTGCAGCAGCGCATCGAAGTCGCACCGGGGCTGATGGTGATCAGGGTCGTGCCCGACGGGTGGGAGCTGCCCGAGTTCACCCCCGGGCAGTTCGCGGTCCTCGGACTGCCACCGGAGGCGCCGCGCTGTGAGCTGGCCGACCACGATGAAGAGGAACACAAGCCGGGGGTCCTGATTCGCCGCGCCTACTCCATCGCCTCCTCGTCGGTTGCGCGCGAGCACCTCGAACTCTATATCACCCTGGTGCGCTCGGGCGGGCTGACCCCGCGTCTCTTCGCGCTCGAGCCCGGAGAAAAATTGTGGCTGGGGCCGAAGATCACCGGCCGATTCACCCTCGACGACGCCCCGGATGACGCCGATCTGGTGCTGGTCGCCACCGGGACAGGGTTGGCGCCATACATGAGCATGCTCCGGACGATGTTCCCGGAGGGGAGCAAGCGGCGGATTGCAGTGTTCCTCGGGGCACGGCATTCGTGGGATCTCGGATATCAGTCCGAGTTGATCACGATGGCCCAGCAGAATCCGTCCTTCACCTACCAGTCGATCATCAGCCGCCCGGCCGAGGAGCCGGTGCCGTGGGGTGGGCCGGCCGGTTATGTGCAGGACCTCTGGCAGAGTGACCATCTCGAGCGCGCCTGGGGATCCCGCCCGGAGCCGGATTCCTCTCGGGTCTTTCTGTGTGGGAACCCGTCGATGATCGAGGACATGGTGACGATCCTCGATGCCGAGGGCTTCCGCGAGCACAGCCGCAAGGAGCCTGGACATGTCTTTGTGGAAAGATACTGGTAGCGCCCTTGGGGCTTCCTGGCGCCAACCTTCGAAAGCTATCAGCTGTCAGCTATCAGCTTTCAGCTCTTCCCGGGCGGGTGGGGGAGCTGATTGCTGAAAGCTGACGGCTGACTGCTATGCCTCACGCCATTTCGATGAGCGCTGCCACCGTCTTTTCAATGCCTTCCGCAGCTTCCGATATGTTCTGAGCCAGCATGTAAGCCGGGCTGCTGACCAGCTTGCGGTCGCGGTCGACGACGAACTCGGTGACGGGGCACTCGATATGGGCGGCGCCCATCTTCGCCAGCGCTCCCGCGGTGTCGGCGTCGGTGCCGATGGTCAGCTCGGGCGCTTCGTCCCCGAGGACCTTCGCCAACAACGCTGGTGCGATACACACGGCCCCCACCGGCTTGCCCTGCTCGTGGACCGAGCGCACCAGGGCCGCGACCCCCGCGTCGACATCGCAGTCGGGACCATTGACCGCGAAATCACAGAGATTCTTGGCGGCGCCGAAGCCACCGGGCAGGATTAGAGCGTCGAGCTCGTCCGCCGAGACATCGGTGACGTCGCGGATCTCGCCGCGGGCAATGCGTGCCGATTCGACCAGGACGTTTCGGCTGGCGCCCTCTTCAACCTCGCCGGTGAGGTGGTTGACGACGTGGAGCTGATCGACATTGGGCGCGCACATCACCGCCTCGGCGCCGTTGCGGTCGATGGCCAGCAAGGTCACCACGGACTCGTGAATCTCGGCGCCGTCGTAGACGCCGCAACCGGAAAGAATCACACCAATTTTCTTGGCCATGGGCAAGCCTCCTTCGCTCAGTCTGTGCCCGTTATTGTAGCGCTCCCACCCGTGCCCGTGCCCGTCTCCGTCTCCATGCCCGAGAAGGCTTGAGGCTTGAGACCTGAGGCTTGACACTCGGGGAACAACGGTCGAATTCTCCAAGCCCCAAGCCCCAAGCCTCAGGTCCTTCGGGAACGGGATCGGGATCGAATATGTTGTTACCCATCAAGGGAGCTACTGATGATCGATTTCTACACCTGGTCGTCACCCAACGGAGCCAAGGTCCGGATCATGCTCGAGGAGACGGGGCTCGAGTACGAGCTCCAGCGCGTCAACCTGGGCGAGGGTGAGCAGAAGAAGTCCGAGTATCTGAGAATCAACCCGAATGGCAAGATCCCGGCGATCGTCGACCGGGACGGGCCGGGGGGAGATGAAGTGACGATCTTCGAGTCGGGGGCGATATTGCTCTACCTTGCGGAAAAGAGCGGAAAATTCCTGCCAGCGGACCCGGTGGGAAGGTGGCGGGTGATCTCGTGGCTGACGTTCCAGATGGCGGGGATCGGTCCCTCTCTCGCCCAGGCCGGTTACTTCCTGAACCGGGCGCCGGAGCCGGTGCCGCACGCGGTCGAAAGATCCATCAACGAGGCTGAACGCCTTTACGGTGTTGTCGATCGACGCCTTGCCGAAGCCGAGTTTCTCGCCGGCGACTACTCGATCGCTGATATCGCCAGCTACCCGTGGATACGGAACCACCAGCGCTTCGGTCTGGACATCGCCGATCATCCCAACGTTCAGCGATGGCTGCAGACCATCGCCGAGCGCCCTGCCGTTCAGCGTGGGCTCGAGGCCCTATAGTCCGCGGATTATCGCTTACGTGGAGGCACGATCATCCCCGGCGGTGGATTATTGCCGTGGACGTAGTCCCACTTGCCGTTCGCGTTCAGCACCAGAACCGAATAATGCAATTCATCTGCAGCCTCGGCGCCGGAGTCACACTCGTCCAACCTCAGGACTGCAAATCCCTCCTTCACTTTGAACGCGGTAAAGGATTTGCTGGCCACCCATTCGCAGCCTCCCTCGAGCAGGGTGAACCGATCATCCGGAATGAGGAACCAGGCAGCGTCTTCCTTCACGGTGATTCGGATCGTGTCGCCGCTTTGCACTGTGATGGTCTTGATCGGCATCCACTGGTAGGGATCGCCGTCTTTATCCGATTCAACAAAGATTTCGTGTTTCGTCGGTTCTTCGCTTTGGCACTGACATGCCGGTGCGGCAACCAGCACCGCCAGCAGAACCGCGGCCACAACGATCGCATATCTGAACGGATTGCTCATATCCTCCTCCAGCCCCGGAGAACCCGGGTGTCGACTCACGAGTCCATTTTTCGGAACGCCCCTATTTTTCCCCCTCCTCTGAAGTCTCAGCACCGTCATCTGATCGCGGCTCAGCAAAGGTCTCGGCCAGAAGACCGAAACGAGAATCGGCACACAGGGCGGCAAAGGCGGCGTAATCCTCGATCACATCGAGCGGGAAGCCCGCCTTCAGGCTGCGCTCGATCCACGCCAATGCTTCATCGCGTTGGCCGAGGACCTCGAAGATCTCGGCGAGGGAGAACATCATGTTGGGGGCAGTTACCTCTTCCATGCGCAGGCTTTCGATGATCTCCTCGGCCTCTGCTCGCTGATCTAGCTGAAGTTTGAGCCCCGCCAGTTTGATGAGCAGACCGAGATCACCAGGCTCGGTCTCGAGGCGACGCGACACCAGATCGGTGGCCTGTTGATAGGCCTCGCGAATCCTCTCCGGCGCGCTGCCTCCGAATTTTCGGGCCTCAGCGAGGCCGAGCCACACCATGTTGTCGCTGTCATCCATCTCGAGCGCGCGTTTGTAGAGCTCGGCCGCCTCGGCGAATCTCCCGTCATAGAACTCGAGGGTGCCGAGGTTGTTGTACCCCTCGTAACCGCTGCCGATGGCGATGCCACGCTCGAGAGCCTCCCGAGCCTGTTCGCGGTTGCCGAGGTAGAAGAGGGCGCTGCCCAAACCCGTGTATCCGACGCTGCTCTCCGGAAGGAGTCTCACCACCTCTCGGAAGTAGCCGGCCGCCTGCTCCCACTCGTGGCGATCATAGAAGAACTTGCCGAGGTCGTAATAAGTCTGCCAGTCCTCCGGTCCAGTCCGAATCGCGCGCTCCACCGCGGTGTCGGCGAGGTCGGGCTCTCCGACCGCCTCGTAGGCTTGAGCGAGGTACATATAGGCATCGAGTCGCAGAGGGTCGAGTGCGATCGCTCTTTGCAGATGCTCGATGGCGCTCTCGTACATGGAAACCTGAAGATCGAATCGTCCGGCGGCGAATTGGGCCGCTGGGAGGTCGGGCGCGAGCGCAACCGCTCGTTGTGCATATCTCGCACCGTGTTCGAGCCAGATCGAATCTTCCTTGAGCTGGTACCGCTGGTCACACGCGTCGGCGAGTTGGACCATCGCGTCGGCGTACTCGGGGTCGATTTCGAGGGCCTCTCGGTAGAGGCTCATGGCTCGAGTGAGATGGACCTCGGTGGGGGTCTTCCCGGCGTGACCTCGAGCTTCGAGGAAAAGTCCGGCAGCCTCTGCGTTGCTGGTGCCGCCGACGGTGAGAGCCTGGCGTTCCGCCGCTCCGAACTCGAGATCGAGCATCTCTTCAAGGGCCGCAACGACCCGGTCCTGGAGCACGAAATCAGTCGTGTTGTCGGCGGTGATGGTCCGCGATCGAATCTGTCTGAGCTGGGTTGCGTCGACCAGCTCGATTGGGATGCGAATGCTGGCTTCTTCCCGGAGGACCGAACCGGTCACCACCAGATCGACGCCGAAGATTCGGTGGGCCATGTCTGCGCTGATGACTCGTCGGCCCCGCACCTCGCTGACCGGCACGACGGACAGGGATGATCCGAATCGCCGCATTTCCGTCAGTTTTGCCGTGACGGTGTCGAGGAGACCCGCACACAGGAGGTCTGTTTCGCTGTCCGTTCCCGGGCAGTTGAATGGCAGCACCAGGAGATGACGAGTCTCCGATCGGTTGAGGGTTGGATAGAGGGTGGCCACGAGGACGACCGCGGCGAGCGCCGCCACCACCGGCAACACACGGTGTTTAAGGGACCATCGCCGCCGAGCTCTCGGAGCTGACGGCAGGGTCTGGGTCACGATCTCGGCGGGTGTCGGATCACCCCGGAAACGCTTGAGATCAGCGCCCAGCTCGCCGGATGTCTGGTAGCGCTCCCGCGGGTTGCGTTTGAGGCATCGCCGAATGATGCGTTGCACCTCGGCTGGTACCTCTGAGCGCAAATTGTCTATCGGAGTCGGATCTGAGGTGGTGATGGCGAGGAGAATCGCCTGCTCGTGGTCGGCCGCAAACGCTCTCCGGCCCGTCACCATCTCGTAGAGAACGGCGCCCAGGGCCCACAGATCGCTGCGACCGTCGGCCTCGTCTCCGGTTGCTTGCTCAGGTGACATATAGGCCGGGGTGCCGATCACCGACCCCTGTCGGGTGACCGTCGCCTCGCCGGCGAGCTTGGCGAGGCCGAAATCCACGATCTTGACCTGGTCACGGTCGGTGATCAGGATATTGGCCGGTTTGATGTCGCGGTGAACGGTTCCACCCGCGTGAGCCGCTTCGAGTGCCTCACCGATCTGGATTGCGATGCCGATCGCCTCATCAATCGGCATCGGGCCGCGCAGGATCCTCTCCTTGAGGGTCTCGCCCGGGCAGTAGGCCATGGCGATGAAGAGTTGGCCCTCCGGTGTCTCACCGATATCGAAGACGGTGCAGATGTGGGGGTGGTCGAGGGTCGAGGCTGCGCGAGCCTCGCGGGTGAAGCGCTCACGGAGCAGCGATTCCTGGCACCATTCCATGGGCAGGAATTTGAGGGCGACGGTGCGGTCGAGACGGATGTCCTGGGCGCGGTAGACGACTCCCATGCCGCCGCCGCCGAGTCGTTCGAGGATCCTGTAGTGGGATACCGTCCGACCGATCACTCCGCCCCCCGCTCCTGCCGTTTTTCGAATTCCTGGCGTCATTGTACATAAGAGGCCTTGTTCGAGGTGTACCCTTGGCTCGATGCGGGAGTATTTTGTCAACGCGGACTTCGACCTCAGCCTGCGTCCGAACAGAAGTGCGGAGACTGTCGATGGTAGGGGGCAGCAGGCATCCGAGATGCCCCACCATCTGTTGCTCTTCGGCACCGCCGGTGACTCGGTGCTGGTCGACGCGGCGCCCGGCGAGGATTTTCTGGCCTATCTCGAGAGAGCCGGGCTCTCACGGCCCGTGACCAGTGTTTTGCCTGGGCTGGCACCCGATGCGCAGTTCGTACCGTTCGGGTGGAACGAAAAAGCTGTGCAAATCAACAGCTCCTACACCCGGCCGGCTTCCCGTCCACCCCTCGATGTCGTCAAACGGGTTAACGGCAGGCGGTTCGCGGCGAAGGTCGAGCGGGAGCTATTCGGAGGTGACGAGGTCCTCGGGGTCTTCGATGCGCCGGGAGAGATCGAGGCCTGTATTGCATCTCGGCCACAGGAAGAGGAGTTGTTGCTCAAATCGGAGCATGGCAACGCCGGTCTCGGCAACCGTCGCCTTCGTTCGTCCTCACTCAGCCAATCGGACCGCGAGGTCCTGCGCCGCATGCTCGCCGAGGACGCCTGTGTGCTGGTCGAAAAATGGCGGAACAGGGCGCTCGACATCGCGACGGTCTTCGAGCTCGACCCCGCTGGCACAGTGAAGGGCCTGTACGCATACGAGGTCGTCAATACCGCCGACGGGGCCTACATCGGGTCCATCTTCGACCATGGTTCTGAAGCCATCGAGCCGTGGCTTCCATCCGTGACCGATGTCGCGCTGAAGATCGCAGAGCGGCTCGCTCGGGAGGGCTATTTCGGGCCCGTCTGCCTCGACCATTTTGTCTGGTTGGAAGGGGGCGATCGGCGGCTGCGACCGCTGGCGGACCTCAACGCCCGCCTCCAGGTTTCGGCGCCGATTCTTCGCCTGTGGCGGTCCTGGGGTGCTGACCGGGTGGTGTACTGGCGGCTCTTCGCGGCGCGAAAGCTGCGCCTTCCGTCCAACTACCTCGAACTCGAGACGGCTCTGGGCGTTGATGCCTTCGATTCTGGGGACCGACGGGGAGTCCTCGTCACCTCACCGCTCGACGTTGCGGGCAAGAAGTTGCGGCGCCTCGGGGTGCTGCTCGCCGGGGACAGCCGCGCTGAAGTCGAGGCGATGGACCGGAGATTGCGGGAGCGGTTCGAAAAATGACTCTCCACGTGGTGGCGATTGTCGGTCCGACTGCATGCGGCAAGACCCGTCTCGGGGTCGAGGTTGCTCATCGCCTGGGCTCGGAGATTGTGTCCGCGGACTCGCGTCAGGTTTACCGCGGCCTCGACATCGGCACCGGCAAGGACCTGGCGGAGTACGCCGAGGTCGAACCGCCCGTCCCCTATCATTTGATCGACGTTTCCGATCCCAAGGATGTCTACACCCTCTTTCGCTTTCAGCAGGATTGCTACCGCGTGCTGCGCGATCTGTCATCGCGCGCGCCGTTTGCCGACCGCGCCGTACCGGTCATCATGGTCGGTGGCAGCGGTCTGTATGTCGAAGCCGTGGTCCGCGACTATCGGCTCGCCGATGTACCGAACAATGCCGAGCTGCGTGCGCGCCTCGAAGATCGAGACCTCGAGCACCTGGTGGCCGAGCTGAAGCAACGGTGGCCGGATCTTGCCGTAGAAACGGATGTGACGATCAAGCGGAGAGTCATCCGGGCTTTCGAAATCGCGGAGTTTCGCGAGAGGCACGCGGTGCCCTACGGCGAATCCCCAGGCGTTTCCCTGGAGTTTTCGGTCTTCGGAATCGAAGTCGCGCGGGAAGAGCTTCGACGCCGCATCGGTCTGCGATTGCGGGAGCGGTTCGAAGAGGGCATGATCGAAGAGGTGCAGGGTCTTCTGGATCGCGGTCTTGGCCCAGACCGTCTCGACGACCTGGGCCTCGAGTACCGCGAAGTCTCTGCGTATCTTCAGGGGAAGAAGTCGCGCAATGAAATGATCTCAGATCTCGAGACCGCGATCGGCCGTTTCGCAAAACGACAGCAGACCTGGTTTCGTGGGATGGAGCGGCGCGGGACGCCGATTCAGTGGATCGAGGCGGATGATGTGGACTCTGTGATCAGCGCGTGGAGCGCATCGTGATGAGACGTTTTTCGAGGATCGCTGGCGGGATATGCGGGTCAGTTGACCGCCAACGGCTGGCTGAGGGTGAACTGTCCGATCTTCACCCAAAATCGTTCGCCATCCTCGGTCACCATCTCGTAGCTGCCCTCCATGGTGCCGAAGGGTGTGGCGAGCGGGCAGAACGAGGTGTACTCGTGGGACTCTCCCGGCGCCATCACGGGCTGTTCGCCGATCACTCCGGGGCCCCGTACTTCCTCGATTTCCCCGTGCGCGTCAGTGATCACCCAGTGCCGGTTGAGGAGCTGAACCGGTGCCGAACCCCGGTTGGCGATTCGGATCCGATAGGAGAAGAACCAACGACCCTGCGCAGGCAGCGAACGCTCTGGAACGTAGCTCGAGCGAACGGTGACCTTGATGCCCCGGGTTGTCGCTTCAGAATCGACCATCAGCTGCCGCCCTTCTCGTCCGCTCGCAGAATCCAACCGCCCTCACCGCGCGGAGATTCCCGATCGAGTGGGTTATTGACTTCTTGCGCTGATATACCAACCATTCGACGGGCACCGGCATCTCAATGGATGTGGAAACAGCTGCAACTTTCCCCGTCTCGAAACCGGCGCCGCCCAGGGCGGTCATGCGAGTAGTCGGCTCACCCGAAATCCGCGAGAACCTCGTCGTTCGGGCCGCGAGCGGCGATGTTGCTGCATTTGAAGAGCTTTATCGTGAAAATGCCAACAGGGTCTATCTCCTCTGTCTGAGGATGTGTCGAGATCCGTCCCTCGCTGAGGAGCTGGCGCAGGAGGCATTTGTCCGTGCCTGGCAGAAGCTCGGGTCTTTTCGGGGCGACAGCGCTTTCTCCACCTGGCTCCACCGTGTCACCGTCAACGTAGTGCTCGGTGACCGGCGAAGCACGGCTCGACGAGAGTCCCGCGTCAGGCCCGCCGGAGACGATCTGCCCGTCGATCTGTCGACCTCCGAGCCCTCCCCCGGGCAGGCGCTGGACCTCGAACGATCGATCGCCGCCCTCCCGGAAGGGGCACGTTTGGTATTCGTTCTGCACGACGTCGAAGGATACCGCCACAAAGAGATCGCCCGCCTCACCGGTGTCGCAGAGGGGACCTCGAAGGCCCAGCTGCACCGGGCTCGAAAGTTGTTGCGAAAGGCATTGGCATCATGAACTGTCACGAATGGACCAACCGTATTGACGATTTTCTGGATGGTCGGCTCGAAGCCGCAGAGGCGGAGGACCTTCAGGCCCACCTCGCCGACTGTCCCTCGTGCACAGGCGAGTTGGCGAGCATCCGCGAGCTGAGAGATCTCGCCGCGGCTCTGCCACGCTCCCTCGAGCCTCCGCGCAACCTGTGGCCCGGAATCGAGGCCCGGATCTCCGAGGCAAAGGTGGCTCGAGGCCGCTTCGGACGCCGCGCCCTTCTCGCCGCCGCCGCAGCGGTGGTCGTCGTCTCGTCGGTGGTGACGGCGTACTTCATCGGGCGATCGCAGGCGGTCGTGGTGACTGCGGAGCCCCCGGCGGCGGTCGAAAGCGGACCGTCCGCGGTGCTGCTCGCCTCCTTCGAGGGTTTGGGAGTGAACAACTATCTGGACACCCGCACCGTGCTCCTGGACGCCCTCGAGGCGAGGAAACACGAGCTCTCTGCCGACACCTTGGATCTTGTGATGGAGAATCTCCTGCTCATCGATCAGGCGATGGACAGGATTGCCGAGGCCCTCGGCGAGGACCCGGGAAACGAGTTTTTGATGAAGCAGCTGGCCGGTGCCTATCGGCGACAGATCGATCTGCTGCAGCGCGCCGTCCGCATGCCGGCTGAAGTTTGAACGAAATGCCCGGGGAACCGGGAGTGGAGGTTGATATGAACAGAATCGTGAAGAACACAGTTGTTGCAATGGCTTTCTTGATGGCGGTTGGAACAGCCTGGGCCGCACAGCCGGTGAGTGAGACCTACCCCGTCAGTCCGGGCGCAGAGGTCGATATCGATGTCCTGTCGGGCACCGTGACCATCGTGGTGGGGAGTGAGGGCGAGGTGAAGGTCACCGGGACGCTGGGTGACGGGGTCGAGAGCCTCGAAATCGATGGTGACGAGGACGGCGTCTACATCGAGGTCGAATACGACGAGCACTACCACGGCAAGCAGCAAGTGGACACAGATCTGACAATCAGCGTGCCCAAAGGGACTATGTTGTCGGTCGATACGGTGAGCGCCTCGATCTCGGTTGAGGGCGTTACCGGTGAGCTCGATCTCGAATCGGTGAGCGGCAACGTCGACGTCGCAACCATGCCGGCCGCGCTCGATGTCGAGACCGTGAGTGGCAGCATCTCAGTCGCGTCCGCACCGTCCGATAGCGACGTGTCGTCGGTCAGCGGTCTGATCGAGATCCGTGCGGCCGGAGGCTCCATCGATGTCGAAAATGTCAGCGGCAAGATCATGATTCACGGCGGTGTCATCGATGACGGTGACCTCGAGAGTGTCTCGGGCGATATCACATGCCACGCCATCCCGGGCCCGGACGGCAGTCTCGATATTGAAACGATGAGCGGAGTTATCACGCTGGTCATCGACTCGACGCTGGTCGCCTCCTTCGATCTTTCCACGTTTTCGGGGTCGATCGAGAACCACGTCGGACCGGAGCCTCGCCGCACCAGCAAGTACACGCCCGGCAAGGAGCTGTACTTCAATACCGGCACCGGCGGACCGAGCATTTCGCTCGAGAGTTTCAGCGGATCGATCAAGCTCATTACCCGTTGACAGGCTAGCCCCAGGGCTACGACTCGACTCACTCCTCCTCAACGGGAAGACGGCGTGACCGGGCAACCGGTCACGCTTTTTTTCCACCCACCCACCCCGGTTGAAAACCGACTTATGGGTGGCGTCCAGCATCCAGCATCTGGTTTCTGGTATCAGGCATCCGCGGTAATATGGTCGGGTGCCTGCTTCGAACCGTAAACAGCTCGTTCTGACCGCCTCCGGGCGAGATTGCGTCGGCATCGTCGAGAAAATGACCGAGCTTCTCCTCCGATTCGACAGCAACGTGGAATCCAGCCGCATGATGCGGCTCGGAGGGGACTTCGCGATGCTCATGTTCGTGACTGCGCCGGAGGAGAGGGTCGAAGGCTTACGTGAAGCCCTTTCCGAGTTCCACTATGCCTCGTTCGATGTCCACACCCGGCTCAGCGAGGTTTCGGAGCCCGAGGAAGATTCGGCGACTCCCTGCGCCATCACGGTCCTCGGTGCCGATCACATGGGGATCATCCATCAAATCTCGAGCTACCTCGCGGAACAGGGCCTCAACCTCGAGACAGTGACGACCGAGGTCGTTGCGGCCCCCATGAGCGGATCCCCACTCTTCACGATGTCAGCGGTGGTCAAGGTCCCACCCCAGCTCGAAGTCGACGATCTCCGAGAAGCGCTGGAATTCATTGGCGACGAGATGGGTGTTGACACCAAGGTCTTTGCACACGTTGACGAGGAGTGACCCGTTTCGCGTTCGCGAAACGAGGTGAAGAGTAAAGAGTTAAGGGTTGAGACATTCTCAGCTACGCCCTGCTATTCGGAAGGCGACTTTACTCTTAACCCTTAACTCTTAACTGGCTTCAGTACGAAAACGGATCCGAACCAGCTGGCATTTCCTCGGCTGGCGCCTCGGCAGGCGCTGCGGGGGTTGCCGCCTTTTTCCGCGATCGTCGCGGTCGCCGCCGTCGCTTCTTGGTCGCCGGCTTCGTGCCGGCGTCATCTGCGCCGGCAGAGGCTTCGGTCTCGGTCTCCGATCCGTTCCGTTCGGAGGGCGCAGAGTCGTTCGGTTCGCCGGCCTTGTCGACAGCTTTGGCCTTCTTGTGTTTGCGGCCACCACGGCGCCGGCGTCGTGATTTCTCTTTCGCGGCAGGGGGCTTCGGATCCTCGGCATCGTTGGCGGCCGTCTCGGTCTCGTCCGGTTGCGGCTTTTCAGCTCGAGGTCGATTCCCTCCGCTCACCCCTTCAGCGAGATCGGCGGCGCTGACCGCCGGGGTCGGTACCCGCTCTTCACCCTTGCTTCGCTCTCGCCAATCGATGTGCTCTTCGGCACGGTGGAGGCCGGAAGCCGCGATGATCTCGATTTCGATGTCGAATTCCCGTTCGAGGGCCGCGAGCTCCTGTCGGCTTTCGTTCTGCAGGGCATCAGCCAGCTCCGGGTGGAGCTCGACTCGAACTCCACCGAGGCGGCCCGTGACCGCGCGGGTTTCAATGCGACGCAGGATGTTGAGGCCGACGAGCTCGGGGCTGGCGATCGTCCCCGCACCACTGCAGGTCGGACATGGGCGGTGGGTTCGGAGTTGCAGGGCCTTTTTCAGACGCTGACGGTTGATCTCCAACAGTCCGTTCTCAGACAGCCTGCTGGCGTTTGTCCGGGCCTTGTCGTCTTTCATCGCATCGCGCATCGTCTTTTCGATCTCGCGCCGGTGCTTGGATGCGCGCATGTCGATGAAGTCGACCACCACCAGACCACCGATATCGCGCAGCCGGAGTTGCCGCGCCACCTCGCGCGCAGCCTCGAGGTTCGTCTTGTAGGCGGTTTCCTCCTGGCTGCCGCCGCGGGTCGCGCGGCCGGAGTTGACATCGATCGCGGTCAGCGCCTCGGTGCCGTCGATGACAATCGAACCGCCGCAGGGCAGTTCGACCTTACGCTGATAGATGCGGTCAATCTGCTCTTCGAGGTCGAAGCGGCTGAAGAGCGGCATCCGGTCGGTGTAGCGGACGAGGCGCTTGCCGGATCTCGGCATGAAGGTCCGCATATAGCCCTGGGCCTTGGCATAGGCTTCATCGTCATCGACCAGGATTTCAGAGATCGAGCTGTCGAAAGAGTCGCGGAGCGCCTGAACAATCAGATCCTGATCCGAGTAAAGGAGCCGCGGGCCTTTGCTGGCCATCGCCTCCTGTCGGATCTTCTTCCACAGCCGGAGCAGGGCGTTGAGATCGCGGTTGAGAGTCTTTTGGGGCTGATCGAGGGCGTTGGTGCGGAGTATGACGCCAAATCCTTCCGGCAGCTCCAGCTTTGCGACCCTGTCCTTGATCGCCTGTCGATCTTCGTCCTCCGCCTTACGCGAGATGCCGCGGACGTCGTCGTATGGCATCAGGACGAGATACCGTCCGGCGATGCTGACATTGGTGGTGACCAGCGCCCCCTTGCGGCCGACGCCGTCGCGCACGACCTGGACCAGGATCGGCTTGCCCCGTTCGAGTATTTGATCGATGCGCGGGTGTTTGCCGGCCTTTTCCAGCTTTTTGTGAAAAGCCGAAGACACCACGTCGTCGGCCCGCAGGAGGCCGTCTCGATCTGCGCCGAAGGCGACAAAGGCGGCGTCCAACGACGGTTGAAGGGTGGCGACTGCGCCACGGTAAATATTTCCACGATAAAGCCCCGACTCGGTGGCCGAAACTTCGTATTGGTCGAGCTTTTTATCCGAAACGACCGCGATGCGCACCTCTTCGGGGCGCTGGGCGTTAATGAGCATGCGTCGTGTCACGACGTCTCCTATTCGTTTAATCG
>Ga0316193_10000875_pt1 | contig 19503 bp, 17 predicted proteins | sample MerIslsedime2_MG_FD_207735 | JGI IMG/M metagenome (GOLD analysis project Ga0316193, IMG submission 207735) | Coastal sediment microbial communities from Maine, United States - Merrow Island sediment 2 | ecosystem: Environmental > Aquatic > Marine > Coastal > Sediment | place: USA: Maine... | reverse complement strand
CCTGACCATCGTCGCGGTTGGTACGTCGCTGCCGGAGTTGGCTTCCTCGTTGATTGCTGCCCGTAAAGGTGAACACGATATTGCCCTGGGCAACGTGCTTGGTTCCAACCTTTTTAACACCTTGGCGGTGGTCGGCATCGCCGGGATGATCCATCCTATGGTCGTCCCTGGTGACGTCCTGTCCCGGGATCTGCCGGTCATGGCAATCCTGACCCTGTCCCTGTTCGTCATCGGCTACGGCTTTCGCGGCCCGGGACGGATCAACCGCCTGGAGGGCGGCCTGCTCCTGGCGGGCTTCCTGGCCTACACCGGCTGGCTGGTTGTCAAATCTGGTGCTGTCTCCTGATCTGCCTAATAGATTTTCCTTTTTGAAAAGGTCGATCCGAGTACGCTGAAGGTGTTCTCAACGATGAACATCGAATAAGGGTCGTTGGTGAAGACGATTTCTTCCAGTCGTTTGAGCTGGATGTTGTTGACGACGATCAGCAGGACGGTTTTCTTGACCTTTTTGTAGGCACCGACACCCGGCAGCATGGTTGTGCCGATTTTCATGTCCTGCATGACCTGGTCGGCGATCTCGTCCGGCTTCTCGGAAATCACCAGCGCCATTTTGCGCTGATTAAACAAGGATAGGCAATAATCCAGGGTCATGGATGTGATGAACACGGCGATCATCGATGCGATGACCAGGTCGTTGTCCAAAGTCAAAAAACTGAAGCTGAACAGGCAGCAGTTGAAAAAGAAAAAGAACTTGCCCAGGCCGATATTGAATTTCTGGTTGAGGATCACACCCGCGACATCCAGTCCGCCATTCGATCCGAGTGAGCGCAGTACCATACCGGCACCGGCACCTATAAATACGCCGAAGGTCACGGCAGCGTAAAGCTGGTTCTCAATGTTGATGCGGAAATCGATCAACATGAAAAACAGTGACAGGGAGAGCATCGCCAGGGCGCTGTAGCCGAGGAACCTTTTCGAGAGGTAGATGTACCCGATGATGAACATCGGGATATTCAGGAGCATGTAGATGATCCCGGTGTTCAATCCGCCGGCCAGGTAATAAATCAGGGTCGATATGCCGAACAGCCCGCCGGGGACAAACCCCTGAACCTCGCCAAGGGCCTTATAGCCGATGGCCTGGATGAATGTACCGACCACGATCAGACCGCAGTTCCACGCGACCGAGTAGGGCAGTTTTTGGGCGATTGCGCTCATGTGTTACCTCCGATTGACAACGGTGAAAAGAGGCGAGTGATATATCTTTTAGATCCTTTTGTCAATCGGATTTATGGCGATATTGATGATGACTCTGAACCAGCTATACAGAGTCTTTACAAGATGGGCAGTTGATGCGATATGACGGGGCCGTAAGTTACAGACCCCGCCTATTCAAGTTATATCTGTCACAAATTGGGCTCATGCCGTTGTGTCATCAACCTTGGCATCCGGAGCATTCGTTTTGACAGAGGCAATCCCGTTCTCCATGGCCGAGTTGGAGGAATAGTACTCGCTGCGACCTATCTCCTGTCCGTTGGTGGCCTTGAGGATGAAATATGGTTCACCCCTGGAGTTGGTCCTGGTTTCGAATGCTCCGTCACGGTTGGCATTCTTGCGGACTGACTCGATCCCGTTTTCCGCACTCGGTTTCTGACGGTATAACTCGCTGGTCAGAATCACCTGGCCATTGGCCGCCTTCAGGTTGAACATGAACTGACCGTCTTTCGCCTTTTTCAATTCGAATTTGCCTGCCATAACTTTAGCTCCTTTCCGCTTCGGCCCTTTGGGCCGGTTTGGGTGTCGTCTGCTATATGGGCTTGAATCCCGGTGGCCCCTGTTTATTTCTTTCTACCAACGGCCTTTGCCAAACAGTGAGCCTAACACGCCGCGTATGATCTGCCGCCCGACCTGCGTACCGATTGATCGGGCGGCACTCTTTGCCGCGGCGTCGAAAATATCTCCGGCCGAAGTACTGCCTCGGGAACTCCTGCTACGGGGAGCTGGCGCTTCAGCCTCCATCTTTTTGGCTCGGGCAGTTAGTTGTTCATATGCAGATTCGCGATCTATTTCTTTATCGTAGAAATTACCGACGATTGACCCTGCTCGGACCTGGCCACGTTCCTCGAAATCAAGCGGACGCAGGCGACTGGCCGGAGGGCAAATCAGGGCACGTTCCACTGGGGTTGGAATCCCTTTTGCGTCCAGGAAGGAAACGAGCGCCTCGCCGACACCAACCTCTGTGATGACCTGCTCGACATCCAAAGGCGGATTGGGCCGGAAAGTCTGGGCGGCCGCCCGCACTGCTTTCTGGTCGCGTGGCGTGAAGGCCCGCAGGGCGTGCTGCACCCGGTTGCCGAGTTGCCCGAGGATGGCGTCCGGTACATCGAGAGGATTCTGGGAGACAAAGTAAACGCCGACCCCCTTCGAGCGGATCAGGCGTACGACCTGCTCAATCTTGTCGAGCAACGCCTTTGGCGGGTCGTCAAACAGCAGGTGAGCCTCATCGAAGAAGAAGACGATGCGTGGTTTATCCGGGTCACCGACTTCGGGAAGCTGTTCGAAGAGTTCGGCGATCAGCCAGAGCAGGAACGTCGCGTAAATCTTGGGCGTCTGGATTAATCGATCCGCAGCGAGGATGTTGATGACTCCAAGGCCGCCGGGCGCGGTCTGCATGAGATCGTCGAGATTCAGGGCCGGCTCACCGAAAAACATTTCTGCCCCCTGGTGCTCAAGGGTCAACAGCGAACGCTGGATGGCGCCGATACTCGCTGACGAGATATTGCCGTATTGCGTGCGCAACTCTTTCGCATTGTCACCGACAAAGCGGACCATGGCCTGAAGGTCCTTGAGGTCGAGCAGCATCATCCCCTGGTCATCTGCAACCTTGAACACCAGGGTGAGGATGCCTGACTGGGTCGGGTTGAGGTCGAGCAGTCGCGCCAGCAGCAAAGGGCCCATCTCCGAGACGGTGGTGCGCACCGGGTGCCCCTGTTCACCGAACAGGTCCCAGAAAACCACCGGGAATGCCTGTGGGACGAAGTCGCTGAGCCCCAGGGTTTCGACACGCTCCATGACCTTCGGATGGTCACCGCCGGCTTTTGCCAAACCGGACAGGTCACCCTTGACGTCAGCCATGAAGACCGGCACGCCGATACGGCTGAAATGTTCTGCGAAGACACGTAAGGTGACGGTTTTACCGGTTCCAGTTGCGCCGGCGATCAGGCCGTGGCGATTGGCCATGCGGGGGAGCAGGCCGAGGAAAACGTCGGTTTTGGCAATCGGTAGCAGGTCGAGTCTGGCCATGGGCACCTCTCAAATGGATTAGGAAGGAATATAATCTTAACAGCTGAACATCAGGTGAAAAGGGAAGGTCTTGCTTTTTTTAAGGGCCGGGCGAAAAAGATCAAATAAAAAGCCCGTGCATGGCTGCACGGGCTTTTCATCCTGCGAGTACTTTGAATCAGGCGATCGTGTGTCGGACGATTTCGCCTTCGTTGAGGTAAATCACGTCTTCAGCGATGTTTGTGGCCAGGTCGGCGACCCGTTCGAGGTGGCGGGAAACGGTCAGGTAACTCAGCACAGAGTCGACGGTCTCCGGGTTCTGCCTGACATAGTCCTTGAACGCCTGGTAGTTCTGACTGTGTATCGTGTCGACTTCCTCGTCGAGTTCCAGGACCGTGCGGGCCAGGTTTGGATCGGTGTTGACCAGGGAGTCGAGTGCCTTTTCCAGCATGTCGATGACCTTCTTGGCCATCAGGTCGAGTTCCAGTGGACAGACCAGGTGCGGCGAGCCGATGACGGCCAGAGCGCGTTCACAGATGTTGACCGCCTGGTCGGCGATCCGCTCCAGGTCATTGTTGATCTTGAGCACGGCGACGATCATGCGCAGGTCACTGGCGACCGGTTGATACAGTGCCAGAACCTTGAGACACTCCTCCTCGAGGTCGACTTCGAGCCGGTTGATCCTGTCATCGTTATCGATAACTTGTTGCGCTAGTTCGCGGTCGTGTCCGGAGAGGGCCTTGATGGCCTTCTGGACACTTTCCTCGACCACGGCAGTCAGTGTAAGCAATTGTTTCTCGAGCTGTCCAAGCTCTTTTTGCAGCAGGCTGGTCATGATCTGTTCTCCTTAACCGAAACGACCGGTGATGTAATCCTGGGTCTGCTGGTTGTCCGGCTTGGTGAAAATCTTTTTGGTCGCGCCAAATTCAATAATCCGGCCTTGGTAGAAAAAAGCCGTGTAGTCGGAAATTCTCGCCGCCTGCTGCATGTTGTGGGTGACGATAACAATCGTGTAACGCAGTTTCAGATTGTCAATCAGTTCCTCAATGCGTGCAGTGGCAATCGGGTCGACCGCTGAAGTGGGTTCATCCATCAGCAGGATTTCCGGTTCGACGGCGACCGCTCGGGCTATGCACAGCCGCTGCTGTTGCCCTCCGGAGAGTGCTGTGCCGGGTTGGTTCAGCTTGTCTTTTACGTCGTCCCAGAGCGCAGCCTGCCTGAGAGCCGTTTCTACACGCCCGCGCAGTTCGCTTCGGTTGATGTGATAATGCTGCTTCAGTCCGTAGGCGACATTATCAAAGACACTCATGGGAAAAGGAGTCGGTTTTTGAAAGATCATGCCGACTTTCCGACGCAGTTCCAGAACGTCACAGTTTGCGTCGAGGATGTTCTGACCATCTAGCAGGACTTCGCCTGTCACCCTCTGGCCCCGGTAGAGCTCGAAGATACGGTTGTAAGTGCGCAGATGAGTTGATTTCCCGCATCCCGAAGGTCCGATAATGGCGGTGACTTTGTTGGTCGCAACTTGCAGGCTGTTGTCGAAGAGTGCCTGCTGTTCGCCATAATAGAAATTGAGGTCGCGGGTCGCAATCTTGATGTCATCGAGGAGCCCTTCCTGGGTCTCCTTGTTTACCTGAGACAATGGAAAGGGACGATCTGCTGTCTCATTTTTTATGGCCGTGGCTGTCTGTATCATCTTTATCTGCTCCTGTACCAGAGAATCCCCCGGGTCATGATTGTGGTGCCGAGAACACTGGCGGCGATCAAAAGCGAGGCTCCCCATGCCAGGGTCTGCCAGTCATCGTAGGGGGACATAGCGTAATTGAAAATAGTGACCGTCAGGTTGGCGGTCGGTTCATTAAACGATTCGGGCCAGAACGGGCTGTTCAGCGCGGTAAAAAGCAACGGCGCGGTTTCGCCGCTGACTCGCGCGATGGCCAACAGGGTGCCGGTCAACAGACCGGTCCTCGCAGCGCGGAAAACAATGCCCAAAGTGGCCTTCCAGCGCGGCACGCCGAGAGCCAGGGCGGCCTCGCGCAAGGCACTTGGCACCAGGGCCAGCATGTCTTCAGCAGTCCTGGCGACGATGGGCAGCATGATAATGGCCAGCGATACGGCTCCTGCTGTCCCGGAAAAATTCCCGGTTGTCATAACCATGACTACGTAGACGAAGACGCCAATAATGATCGACGGTGTCCCCATCAGCAGGTTTGCGGCAAAACGGATGGCTTCGGCGGTCTTCGACTGCTGACCGAACTCGGCCAGCCAGACACCGGCAGCGAGGCCGATTGGCACCCCGATCAGGACCGCCATGATCGTGATCAGCAGTGTGCCGATGATCGCGTTGGCCAGCCCGCCTTCTGGCATTCCGGGGGGTGCCGGAAGCTCGGTGAAAAATTCCCAGTTGATGGCCGAGTAACCTTTAAGAATAACTGTACCGAGAATCCAGCCGAGCATGGCGATACCGATCAGGGCGGCTAGGCTGCTGAGAACTCTGATCGCCATGTCGATGCTACGGCGAGCGAACAGGCTGCGATGTTTCATCGGACGGCCCCCATCTTGCGCGCAGTGCGACGCAGCCACCAGCGGGCAACAACTTGCAGAACCAGTGTGACAACAAAGAGGACCAGTCCGAGTTCGATCAGGGCGGCCAGATAAAGATCGTCAGAGGCTTCAGTGAATTCATTGGCCAGTGTCGAGGCGATGCTGTTGCCGGCGGCGAACAACGATGCGGATATTTCGTGGCGATTGCCGATAACGAAAGTGACCGCCATGGTTTCACCAATCGCCCTGCCGAGGCCCAGGAAGCAGGCGCCGACGACCCCCTGGATGCCGTAAGGGATGGTGACCTTGCGCGTCACTTCCCAGGTGGTGCTGCCCATGCCGTAAGCAGATTCCTTGACCACGGCGGGCACCATCTGGAAGACATCGCGGGTCACCGAGGTGATAAATGGCAGGATCATCAATGCAAGGATGATCCCGGCGGAAAGCATGCCGATACCCATCGGTGGCCCCTGGAAAAGGGGAAATCCGGGAGCGACAGCCGCCAGCCAGGGTTGTACGTAATCGGCGAGGAAAGGCGCAAACACGAATAGCCCCCACATCCCGTAGATGATGCTGGGGATGGCAGCCAGAAGCTCGATGGCACCGCCGACCAGCCGGCTTACCACCGGCGGGGCAATCTCCACCAGGAACAGCGCGATAACCAGGCTCAACGGGACGGCGATCAGCATGCCGATGGCCGTCGAGACCAGTGTGCCGTAGACGCTGCTCAGTGCACCGAACTCCATGAAGGCCGGATCCCAGGCCTGTGAAGCTAGGAAACCAAACCCGAAGTGCTTCAGCGATGGCATCGCCCCGATTACCAGGGTGTAGAGGATGCCGCCGACCAGCAACAAAACGGCTAAACCGCTGGCTAGTGTCAGCCAACGGAAAGCCGGATCCAGGTTCGTCTGTGTTTTAGTCTGCATCTATGACTCTAGGATTTTCGTTTTTGATTTCCGCGTCCCTCGTCCCGTAAAACGCGTCCCGATGATTAAGGCCAAACCGGTTTGCCTGCTGCCTTGATCTGTTCTTTCCAGGCCTTTTCGACCAGGGAGACGACTTTTTCAGGCATCGGCACGTAGTCGAGTTTTTCTGCAGTTTTGTCGCCGTTGCGGTAGCACCAGTCGAAGAACTTCAAGACTTCTTTGGCCGTCTCGGCATTGGCCTGCTCCTTGTAAACCAGGATGAAGGATGCCCCGGTGATCGGCCAGCTCTCGGCACCCGGCTGGTCGGTCAGGACCAGGTAAAATCCTTCAGCTTTTTCCCAGTCGGCATTGGCGGCTGCTGCCTGGAAGGTTACGCTGGTGGGGGCGACGTAGTTGCCGTCCCGGTTTTGTAAAAGACTGTGTGCCAGCTTGTTCTGCAGGGCATAGGCGTATTCGACATAACCGATTGAGCCCTTGATCCGCTGCACGTAAGCGGCGACGCCTTCGTTACCTTTGCCGCCGACTCCACTCGGCCACTTGACTGATTTGGCGTTGCCGACCGAATCTTTCCATGTCGCTGAGACCTTGCTCAGGTAGTTGGTGAAGATCCATGTTGTCCCCGAACCGTCAGCGCGGTACACGACCGTGATCGCTGAGTCAGGAAGAGCCACTCCGGGGTTCTCCTTGGTAATAGCCGCGTCGTTCCACTTGGTGATCTTGCCGAGGAAGATATCTGCCAAGGTCGAGCCGGAGAGCTTCAATTGCCCGGCGGCGATTCCCGGTACGTTGACCACTGGCACCACGCCGCCCATGATCATCGGGAACTGCAGTAGCCCGGCCTCATTAAGCTCTTCAGCCTTCAAGGGGGCGTCGGATGCGCCGAAATCAACTGTTTTGGCCTTGATCTGGCGGATGCCGCCACCGGAGCCGATCGACTGGTAATTCAGCTTGACGCCAGTGTCCTTGTTGTAGAGCCATGCCCATTGACCATAAACCGGGTAGGGGAAGGTGGCGCCTGCACCGTTGATTGTTGTGCCGGCGAAGGCCGATCCAGCGATCAGCAGAAGCGTGGCGAAAGTGATCAGAATTGATCTCGATAGTGTGTTGGTTGTCTTATCCATTAAGATTCTCTCCTTGACGTTTATGTCGTTTATTTTGGAGCTGAGTTTGCCGCGGAAATGTTAGTGGTTTGTTAGGGGAGAGTGAGAAGTGAATTAAACTTTGCGGATGGAATGTTTTTTCAACTGCAGTATGGATATGAATTTTGTGACTGATAAGTCTTAGGTGATCTGAGAAAGAGTTGCGAGATTTATAAGAATACGTATCAGGCTATATAAACCTTTACTGTTTATCGTGACATTCGAGAATTTAGTTGTTTAAACACGCAATCAAGACACTTTGAGATAGGTGACCTTGTTGCTTCATCTCGCAAGCCATGCCATCCTAATATCGCTTACCTTGCTTTATTTCCCATCGAGGCGGAGCCTTTTTATGGACATTGCCATCTGGCAATATGCTGTCGTATTTCTGCTAATCGGCTTTTCAGGCTTCATTGATTCCATTGCTGGCGGTGGCGGGCTGATTTCAGTCCCGACCTACTTGGCTCTTGGGTTGCCTGCGGACTTGATTCTCGGCACCAACAAATGTGTTAGCTCTTCGGGAACGACTATTGCGGTATTCCGATATATCCATAACCGCACCATTCTCTGGAGAACAGTTATCTATGCCATTGCAGCAGCCTTGGTCGGCTCAGCTATAGGCGCAGCTCTGTCCACGTATCTGTCGCGCAATATCATCTTTATCATGCTGTTGTTGGTGATTCCCGCCCTGTTCTACCTGCAGTCGCGGCACATGCAGTCCCCGGGGCTCAAAACGGAGTTGACCAAACGTCAGATCGTGTGGCGGGCGATTCTGTCGGGTTTTTTCATCGGAGGATATGACGGGATTTTTGGCCCCGGAACTGGGACGTTCCTGCTGTTCGCCTTCATGATGTTTTTGCAAATGAATCTCCGGGAAGCCAGTGCCAACGCCCGCATCGTCAACTACGCCTCGAACGTTTCAGCCTTCCTTTACTTTCTTGTCCAAGGGCACATCTACTGGCCGATTGCCCTGGTGGCGATAGCAGGATCGATCTCCGGCAACTGGCTCGGGAGCGGCCTGGTCATTAAAAATGCCGACCGTGTGGTGGTGCCGATCTTCCGTTTTGTTCTGGCGCTGCTGATGGTGAAATGCGCCTACGACCTTTTCCTGGACTGAGACAGCAACTAAAAATCTTATAATCTTGGATCGTTGTAAGCCAAGAAAGTTAACGGGAACGCCACAGTCCTACTGACCCTGATAAAAAAGATTCGTCACACTGGCAAACTGATCGTGAAAACACTCCCTTCACCCGGAATACTGTGCACGGAGACTTCACCGTCGTGCGCCTGGACAATGTGCTTGACGATTGCCAGCCCCAACCCGGTGCCGCCGATGGCTCGACTTCTGGCGGCGTCGACGCGGTAAAATCGCTCAAAGAGTCTGGGCAGGTGTTCCTTTGCAATGCCGACGCCGCGGTCCTGGACCTTGATCATGACCTGGTTTTTGTCCTGCCAGCTCTCGACGTTTACTGCGTCGCCTTTTTCGCTGTATTTGATGGCGTTGCTGACAAGGTTTACCACGGCTTGTTCAAGCAGTGGCGCATTAACCCGTGCACTCAATGTTTCCGAACAGAACACCCTGATCTCGATATTCAGTTCATCGCTGGTGGTGGCACATGCTTGTACCGCTGACTCGAGAATGGGCTGGAGTTTTTGTTGGGTACGTTCTATCCCGGCCGATTCGGCCTCGCGCTCCAGACGTGAAAGAGCCAGCAGGTCCTCAATGATTGCATTAAGGCGGTCGGTCTGTCTTCCGGCGATGTCGAGGAAGGGCTTTACAGCTTGTGGGTCGTCCATTGCCCCGTCCTTGAGAGTCTCCACTGCGCCCTTGATAGCGGTTATCGGAGTCTTCAATTCATGGGAGACGTTGGCGACAAAATCGCGGCGGAGATTCTCCAATCGCCGCAGTCGGGTAACGTTATGTACAACTATGAGTGCGCCGATCTTCTGGCCGTCTGCCCCGCGTAGCGGAGAGCCATGTGTCTGCAAGTAACGTTCTTCGTCGTGATGCGGCAGGGTCAGCTCAGCTTCAATGGGCTCGTTGCTGGCCAGGGCCTGTGCAACAAAACGGTGCAGTTCAACTTTGCGTGTCACCTCGCCGATGCGTCTTCCACCCGCAACGGCAGGGTCTATGTTGAGCAAGTCGCCGGCAGCGCTGTTGATCTTCAGAATCACCTGCTCTGTATCTATAGCTATAACTCCTTCGATCATACTGGCCAGAACAGCTTCCTGCTCATTTCGTTGCTGAACGACAGTGCGTAACCGTTCATCAAGCTGGGCTGCCATACTGTTCATCGCCTCGGCCAGACCGTTTATCTCGGCAACTGATGAGCCCGGTAGTGGATGGTCAAGATCGCCCCGGGCGAAGCTTTCTGCGCCTCGCTGCAATTCCCCCAGAGGCCGGCTGATCCTTCGTGAGACAGCCAGCGCAACAAGGGCCGCAATCATGGCGACAGCAAGGCCTCCCCCAACCAGTTTCCAGGTAATCTTGGCAAGCGTGCGTTCCAGCTCCGACATTGAGAGGGCAGTGCGAATACTGCCGGTCACTTGTCCCTTTTCAAAAGCAGGGATCGCCACATAAAGCATGTTTTGCTGCAAGGTCTGGCTGAACCGGGTGGCCGTGCCGGTTTTGCCTTGCAGGGCAACGGTGATTTCCGGTCGTCCGGCATGGTTGTCCATCTGCTGTGGATTTTCTTCAGAATCGCCAATGACTGTACCGTCGCTGAGGATGACGGTTATGCGCGTTGATATCTTCTTGCCGAGTTCTTTGGAGAGGCGGTCGACCGTCGCAGCTCCCGCCTGGTTAATGTCACCGGACAGTTGCTCGCCGGCGAGCAGGGCCCGTGCCTCCAGATCTCTGGTCGCCTGATTGAGCTGGAATGATCCCAGCTCACGAGAAATAGTCCACGTGACCGCAATAAGGGCGCAGACAAGAATAACCAGGAAGGGGGGGAATATTTGCCAAACAAGACGTTTGTTAGTCATGAGTCCCAGCCGTGCTCTGCAGGATGTAAGTTGTCAGAGAGTGCTATTCTTTGAAACGATAACCGACTCCACGTACGGTCTCTATGTACGAGCCGCACGCACCAAGCTTTTTGCGCAGGCCAACGACCTGAACGTCAACGGCACGATCGGTGACGGCATATCCTTCACCGTGAATTGCGTCAACTATCTGCGTCCGTGTGAATACCCACCCAGGTTTGGTGGCAAGTTTGCTCAACAACCTGAATTCAGAGACTGTCAGGTCAATCTTTTCCCCGGCCGCGGTCACATTGTTGCGGCGAGGGTCGATAACCAGATCGTGAACCACGATCGGGGCCTCCCCACGGTCCTGGGTCTCCGATGCTCTTCGCCGCAGCACGGCATTGATCCGGGCAATCAGAACCTGTGGACTGAATGGCTTGGGGATATAATCATCGGCCCCATATTCAAGCCCTTTGACGATGTCCTCTTCTTCTCCCTTGGCGGTCATCATGACGATAGCGGCTTCGGACATCTCCGTGCTGGCACGCAGCCGTTGACAGACTTCCAGACCGTCCATATCTGGCAGCATCAGGTCCAGAACAACCAGGTCAGGGCGCTCACGCAGAGCTTTCTGGAGGCCTTCATCGCCATTTGCGGCGATATCGACATGGAAGCCGGCCTTGACCAAATTGTAATGTACGAGGGCAAGGATATCTTCCTCGTCTTCGATGACCAGTATCTTGTATTTGTCCATAGCTTTTGTCTTCCTGTCAATTCGCAGGTCAAAGATTAACGACCTCTTGTTAGGATTTTATTAGGATAACCTCTTTTAAGTGGATATGCGATGTGTTTGGAAGGGTAAGGATGAAAAGAGATAAAAAATTATAAATAAATAGAATGCTTCAACCATAAAGGGCACTCGAATCGAGTGCCCTTTGCAGAATCAATCTTAAAGCGTTTTATCGTGATTATGCCGCAGCCGAATCCTCCGTAAAGAGTGCTTCATGCAGGTTGACCGTATGGTTTTTGATGCGCCGCAGGGCAACGGCCATGTCGCTGAAGGTCAAGGCCGGTAGTGCAGCACAGGAACCTTCTTTCATGCGTTCAAGATGCGCTTTTCGAACCTCGTCAGCCAGATCGTTAAGCCGGGTAGCTTCATCGTATATTTTACGCGTACTGCTCACATCTTCATTGTTGAAGGCGTTGCAGACCTGGTTGTAGAAGCTGAATACCTCCTGGTGGTAATTGAGAATGTCTTTCCATGCTTCTTCACTGAAATCCAGCTCGTGCTTGTCGAGGCGTTTTACGTATGAGCAGAAGTTGGCCGCATAGTCCGCAATCGATTCCAACTCGTCGGCAGCACGCACGAAACTGTAGGCACGATCCGATTGGGTTTTGCTGGCACCACCTGCCTGCATCAGCGAAACGGTAAAGGTCGTGATCTCATGCTGCATGACATCGGTCTCGTCTTCAATAGACTTCACCTTTTGATAAAAACGGTCACGTCCCTTGAGGTCTCTTTGTGCAAAACTGGCGGCGTGGCGCAGCGCCTTGTGGACGCGTCCCTGCATCTTCTTCAACTCCTCGAACACCATCGATATGCCCATGGCAACGGGTATGGTCCCGGGGGCGCCGAGATATTTGAATGCACCTTTTGCCGCTCCGGCTTTCTCCGGGATCATCCTGGTCACCAGTGCTGCCAACTGATTGAGGAATGGCAGCATGACAATGGTCGCTGTCACATTGAAGAAGGTGTGTGCCATAGCAATATGAGCGGCGATGTAGGGACGGTTTCCTTCGGCATCAACGAAACTTGAAGCACCTGGAACGAATCTCTCGATCATATCGACATAGGTTGAAAAAATGGCGACGATGATGACGACACCGAGCACGTTGAATACGGAATGCGCCATTGCTGCACGTCGGGACGCAACACTCCCTCCAATAGCGGCGAACTGTGCCGTGATGGTGGTGCCGATATTTTCTCCCATGACCAGGGCGACCGCCGTGTAGAGTGGAATAGCACCGGTGAGGGCGAGTGCGATGGTTATACCGAGCATCGCTGAACTGCTCTGAATGATCATGGTCATCACACAGCCGATCGCGACGCAACCCAGGATGCTGAACAAAGACTGGGCATCGAGCGTCAGCATCAGGTTCATGAACCCTTCGTCACTGCGCAGCGGCTTGAAAGCGCCGCTCATGATCTCCAGACCGAAGAAAATCATACCCAGGGCGACGAGCACCTTGGCGGTTGCCGAGATTCGGTCGTTTTTCGAAAAAAGCATCGGGAAGACGCCGATGGCGACGAGCAACAGGCCGTATTTGCCGACCTTAACTGCCAGGATCCAGCCCGTGATGGTGGTGCCGATGTTGGCTCCGAGGATTACTCCGATCGCCTGAGATAACTGCATGAGCCCGGCGTTGGTCAGACCGACGACCATAACGGTTGTGATCGACGATGATTGGACAAAGGTCGTTACAACCAAGCCGACAATAACTGCCAGAAAACGGTTTGTCGTGACAGATGAGATTGCTTTACGAATCAGGCCGCCCGAGAGCGACTGCAGGCTGTCGGAGAGGTACTTCATGCCGAGGATAAAAATCCCGAGGCCGCCGATTGCGGTATAACCCATCTTGAAAGGTTCGATCATTTTATAAATCCTTGAAGATTGTCTTTGCTCAACTGAGATCAAGAGTCCTGATGATTCGCGAGTGTTTAGCTTTTGCTGGATTTTTGTTAGGAGTCTGCCTTTTTCCACCTTATGAGTAAATAAAATAATAAGCAATTCGATGAATATTGCCTCCTTCTCCTAAATGATTATCAGGTCCGGTGACCTGCTGCTGTCTGCATTGGAATTGCCCTGAAGGTTGTTGCAAAGAAAAGGTGCCTGCAGCCTGCCTGTCTGGCCATTCAGGAGAGTTGATCTATTGATGAGATTATTAAGTATTGTTTATGCAGGAATCTAGCGAGGTAGCGATGGAATTTATGTGTCAAGTAACTATTTGAAAACTATTTGTTGACGACCTCCATCTTGGTCATTTTGCTGCCGACCACTGATGCAGCAATCACCAGCGACGAAGAAATGAATATCATGATGATGCCCAGAGCCGAGAGCTTGCCCCAAAGGCCGTCTTCCGCAAAGTGGAGGATTTGAACCGCGAGGACTTCCGTTCCAGGTCGTGAAAGGACAACCGACAGCGTGAGCTCGCGCAGGAACATGGTCGCCATGAGGATCCATCCGGAAACTATTCCGGGGATCAAAAGAGGAATAACTATACGTCTCATGGTGTAGAATGGACTGGCACCACAGACACGGGAAGATTCCTCAAGATGGCTGTGGATTTGCACGAAGGCACTGGAAATCGGTCTGATCCCATAAGGAAGATAGGTGGCAATGTAACCGATCAGGAGTGCCGTGATGGTCCCGTACAAAGGTGTCCGCACGAAAAACCACATAAAACCGACACCGATAACGATACCGGGAAATGAAAACGAAAGAAAACTGAGAGATTCGAGAATCCCGGATGCAGTCGAGCGGATTTTGACTATGACGTATGATACAAAAATCGAGAGGGTCGTTCCCAATGTCGCCCCGACGACCCCAAGGAATAGGCTGTTTTTCAATGAAAGCAAAGAGATGGGATCGGCAAGAACTTCGCCCCAGTTTTTCCAGGACATCATTGAAAAGGCCCGGCTGCTGGGGGGCATCGAGTAGGGCAGCATGGATGTGTAAAAAAGGACCAGTACCGGCAGTAGTATCAGAATAAAGGAGAGCAACCCAACGATAATGAATACCGGGTACTTTGCGTTTTTCAGCTTGATGAGGGTTGGCTTAAAACCGCGACTTGAAATCGTGACGAATTTTCCGCTTTCAGAGGTCAGGTAACGATAGAGATAGATTAAAGTGATGGAGGCCGCCAGCGCGCTCATGCCGATTGCTGCTGCCTTGCCAAAATCAGCGGCAAAGCCGCTTGAAATATTTCGGTAGATATGTGTCGATAAAACATAAATGCGTCCAGGCATGCCAATTACCGAAGGCACGGCGAAAGAAGCCAGGCTGCGCACCACCACCAGGATAGCTGACGCCAGAATCGCAGGGCGTAGGACCGGCAGGGTGACTTTAAACAGGGTGCGCAAATTGGAGGCGCCGCACACTTTTGACGACTCCTCCAGTGAAACGTCGAATGCACTCATGGCCGGAGCGATAATTAGATATGCAATTGGTAAATCAAGTAGACCTTCGACCAGCACCATCCCCGGCAGAGAATAGATGTTGAAGATGGCGCTTTTGAGCCCGAGCAGGTTCATGAATAACTTGTTCAGGATGCCATTGCTTGGGTTCAACAGCAGCGCCCAACTGACGGAAAACAGGATGTGAGGGATCATCATCGGGATAATCGAAATGATCTTGAAGATAAATTTAAAGGGGAGATCTGTCCTGGTATTGACGTAGGCTAGAAATAGCGCCAGTAACGTCGCCAGAACCGCTGAGCCGCAGGTGAAAACAACTGTGTTCCAGAGGATGTCGGCGAAATCCGGGTCGGTGTATGCCTCGACGTACTTGCTGATGGTAAATTGACCGAACGAGACAAAATCTTTTGAAAAACTGCCTAGCAACAGCATGACGACGGGGCACAAGGTCAAGAAACCAACGATGATGATCAAGGTTGTGGTCAGGGTTGGTTTTTTAAACATGACGCCCTCTATGCCGAAAGCAGGAAACAGTGGTCCGGGTCGAAAGCAATGTTGATGGTGTCACCTTCGACGATATTTGCCGTAGGTTCGATGGTGGTGGTCAATAATATTTCGCCGATCCGAATTTCGCCTTCGTAGGCTTCGCCGATGAATATCAGGGTCTCCATCTTGCCTTTGAAGACATTGTGCCCATGTGTGACCTGCTCAGGAGCCAGTTGGATAAATTCAGGGCGGATGCAGAGCATGGCGTCCTGTCCCGTTGCGATGCCCTGGCTGTTGAGAGCGACGATGGTACCGATCTCGGTTGAGAAAACAGCATGGTTCCCTTGTTGTTCTGATACCTTGCCCTTGATCAGGTTGGCCCGGCCAATAAAGTCAGCAACGAATTTGTGATCTGAATTGAAATAAATCTTCTTCGGATCGCCAATCTCGATAATCTTTCCTGCGCGCATCACGGCAATCAGGTCGGAAAGCGCCAGCGCCTCTATGCGATCATGGGTTACGTAAACCGCGGTAATCTGCAGTTCGCTGAGAAAACTCCTCAACTCCTTACGGGTCTCTTCACGAAGTTTCGCGTCCAGGTTGCTAAGCGGTTCATCGAAAAGGATGACCTTAGGTTCGGCGACGAGGGCTCGTGCCAGGGCGACCCTTTGTTGCTGGCCACCGCTCAGCTTGGTGGCCGGCCGGTTTTCAAAGCCATCCAGTTGCACGAAACGGAGGGCTTTGCCAACCTTTTTACGGATCTCTTCCTGAGGGGTTTTGCTGGTTTGCAGGGGGTAGGCAACGTTATCGAAAACATTCATGTGCGGCCAGATGGCGTAGGTTTGGAATACCATGCCAAGCCCTCTGCTCTCCGGTGCCACAAAAACCTTTTTTTTACTGGACCAGACCAGCTCATCGCCAATATAAATTTCCCCTCCATCCGGGATTTCCAGTCCGACGATACAGCGGAGCAGGGTGGTTTTGCCGCAACCGCTCGGGCCCAATAAGGTGAAAATTTTATTTGCAGGAATTGTCAGGTCAACGTTGTCGAGGGCTTTGATCTGCTTGCCTTCGGAATAGTAGTTCCTCGTCAGGCCGTGAATGCGGATTTCCATAGTTCCCCTAATCGGCATTCGGGGCCAGGGTTACCTGGCCCCGGTGACAAAATCGGATGTTCTGAATAAATTAGCTGCCGTAGAAAATCTCCTGAAATTTTTTACCCCAGTCACGAATCTCTTCGTCGGAAAGCTCGCGAATCGGCAGCACTTTGGCTTTGCTGATTCCTTCGATTGGCGGGAACACCCCGGGGGCCAGCACATATTCGCCGACCTTGTCAGCAAGCAATTGCATGGCGTTCTTCGTCAGCCAGTAATCGACAAAGACTCGTGCGGCTTCCGGGTGCTTTGCATTGGCGGCAACGGCGATGGCCCGTGGTGTGCCGAGCAGGGTTTCGACCTTTGCCCAATCGAGCGGTGCCGGTGCTTTGGTAATGATGTACTTCGGCATTGAGATACCAATTAATTTCTCGCCACTTTCGATCGGCGCTGGGGTCGGGCCGAAAGACTTGACAAACATCGGCTTGTTGGCTGCGAGCCCTTTGACGAAGGCCATCCAGGCATCATCACTGGCGAAGATTTTGGCTTCTTTCAAGCCGACCAGCCATGAAATGGTTGTGGCATGCGACGCCGGGTCGGGCATAACGATTTTGTCGTACCATTTCGGGTCGGTGAGATCTTCGTAGCGAGTTGGTACGTCTTCCGGTTTGACCAGTTCTTTGTTGTATATGGGAGCAACGTATTCGATACCGAACTGGGTGATCGTGTCATCCGCTTGGGCCCAGTCAGGGTATCCCGCAGCGGATGGTGATTTGTAAGGGGTTAAAACACCCTTATCTTTGAGCATTTGAATGATTGGCAATGGCCCCTGAAGAACATCTGCCTGAAGCTTCCCGGCCGAAAATTCAGTGAGCACTGTTGCCAGATATTTAGAGGTCGAGATCCGCGTGTAGATTCCTTCAATTTTGTGGCTGGCATTGAAGTCATCCATGATGGGTTCTATTGCCGTGATGTTCGCATAAAAGTTTACTTTTCCTTCTGCTTCGGCTTTTTTAAAGTCAGCCGCCGATACACTCGAAACCATAATGAAACTCACTAATAATACAATTAAATTCTTCATGTCACGCGCTCCTTTACACCTGGTGGTTTTGAAGATTTCATAAGAAATCTACATTGGACGTGCCCGGTTTTTTAGCTTTTAAAGCATACCTTCTGCTTTTAATGTTCAACATTCTATCATGTAAAAACCCATATAAAAGGGGGAAGGCAAGTGTTGATGCTTTTAAGAAATAATTTTCAGTTCACTCTAGAAATATACCCGATTTTATGATTTTAGCCAGAGCAACGCACGAAAGCTCCAAGGTCAGTATCTGTCGGCTTTCATATCATACAAGGTGTTGTTATTTTTGATTTTAATGCTTTGTCCACGGTGCGTGGTATAATTCACAAATTGTTATTGGATTCGAATCATATGGTTATTGGAGTTAAGAAATGTTCTTTGAATCGCTACTGTTTGGTAGCTACGAATTAGACATCCTGGTCAAACTGGTCCTTGCCGCAATTGCCGGCGGGCTGGTCGGGCTTGAACGGGAGAGGCACGGTCGACCGGCCGGCTTGCGGACCAATATCCTGGTCTCCGTGGGTGCCTGTGCCATGATGATTATCTCCGAAGCTTTTTACCTGAAGTACGGCATGCTGGATGCCGAGTCCGCGGTCCGTTTCGACCCCTCGCGGGTTGCCGCCCAGATCGTCACCGGGATTGGTTTCCTCGGTGCCGGCGTGATCCTCAAGGAGGGAGTCTCCGTACGCGGTTTGACGACTGCCGCAAGCCTCTGGGTTGTGGCCAGCCTGGGCATGGCCTTTGGTATGGGACACTTCACTCTCGGTGCCATTACCACCGTACTGGTCTTGGCCAGCCTGGTTTTCCTCAAGAAGCTCGACCCGTTGATGAGAAAGGACCGTTATCTGACGCTGACGGTCACCGCTGAAAAGCGTATCGAGCTCTACGACGAATTGCAGCAGATCTGCGATGAGCAAAACCTGAAAGTTTCTGATCTCAGCTCAAACGTTGATCTTGTCAATGATGAGATATTTTTTCAGATGGTTATTACCCAGCAGCAGAGTCGGGTCGGACGGGAACTGACCTGTGCGATTCTGCAGCTTGATGGGATCAAGAAAGTCCACTACCATTAGGCGGTCTGATTCAATCTGTTGCCGGCGGCATCTTGGCCTTTACAGTCCCGGATGATTGTAATAGACTGCCACTTCAATCCAATGCAATGGAGGTGTTCTCATGTCAGTCAACAAGGCAATTCTGGTCGGTAACCTCGGCAAAGACCCCGAACTGCGATACACTCCTTCGGGAACCGCGGTGTGTTCTTTCTCCCTGGCGACCACCGATCGTTTCAAGAACAAGCAGGGGGAGCAGCAGGAACGGACCGAGTGGCACAACATCGTAGTCTGGGCCGGACTGGCGGAGATCTGCGGCAAATACCTGACCAAGGGGAAACAGGTCTATATTGAGGGGCGTATTCAGAACCGCTCGTACGATGATCGCGATGGCAACAAGCGTTACATCACCGAGATTGTTGCCAACGAGATGCAGATGCTCAGCCGTGCCGGCGACCAGGGCGGCAGCGGTGGAGGTGGCGGTGGCCGACCTGCAGAGCCGGTTGAAGAGTCTTCGCAGGGTTCCCAGGAACCACCCTTCAATCCGGATGATGATATCCCGTTCTAGCGAACAATATTAAATTGTTACGGGCAAGGTCGACAGGCCTTGCCCGTTTTGTATTCTGCGCTTTTCACGTTTGCGCAGCAAGACAGTTTCTGGTAAGTTTGATGCCATTGATTTTTAACTGGTGGGGAAGGCCATGTCTCTCGAGCAACGACGCAATCTGCTCATTGAATTATTGAAT
>Ga0316193_10000874_pt1 | contig 19517 bp, 12 predicted proteins | sample MerIslsedime2_MG_FD_207735 | JGI IMG/M metagenome (GOLD analysis project Ga0316193, IMG submission 207735) | Coastal sediment microbial communities from Maine, United States - Merrow Island sediment 2 | ecosystem: Environmental > Aquatic > Marine > Coastal > Sediment | place: USA: Maine... | reverse complement strand
GGCTTGGCGACCATGCAGTTATTGGTCGCGATCGACGGTGCTATCTTGTGCGAAATCATGTTCAGCGGATGGTTGAACGGGGTGATCGCCGAGATCACGCCGAGCAGGGGGTCGCGCTGGGTGAAGATCTTGCGCTGCTTACCGTGCGGCGTCAGGTCGCAGGAAAACACCTCGCTGTCGTCGTTGATCACCAGTTGGCCGGCGAGGTGGTATACGTCGAAGGCACGGCCGCATTCGTACAGCGAATCCTTTTTCGACAGTCCCGATTCGGCAGTGATCAGGTCGGAAATCTCTTCCTTGCGCTCGATGATGGTTTCGGCGATTCGAGTCAGAATTTGCTGACGCTCGTAGCGCGTCAACGTCGGTTTGTAAGCGGCGGCGAGTTCGAAAGCCTCGGCGATCTGCGCGCGGCTCGCGCGCGGTACGGTGCCGACGATTTCACCGTTGTACGGGTTCAGTACGTCGATGTTCTTGCCGGTATCGCCATCAACCAGCTTGCCGGCGATGCGCATTTTTTCATGTCGAATAGTCATTGGGGAGTCGTCCATATTGAATGTTCTAGTACGCCACGTGGTTCAGGGCGAGATTGAAAATATCGTAATTGTGTAATTGCGCGGCCGAGTCGAGGTCAGTGACCGGCTGGCTGACGATCAGCGGGACGGTCTGTTCGGTAACGCCGCCATGAGAGCGCAGCGGTACGTCGAGGCCCGACAGGTCATGACGCGAAGCAGTGGTTCCAAGGACGACGTGCTTGCTGGACACCAGTATCAGATCACCCATGCGATCTGCGGCCAGGTCAAAATGTTTACAGCCTTCGGCGTTGCCGTAAACCGCGTCGATGCCGTCGATTGCGTTGAGTTCGGTTTTGAGTGCGCTGACATCGGCGTCATCAGGCAGGTAAACGGTAGCGTAGGATCCGAGCGCGCCGTGGTGGACGACGTAGGGATCGGTGATCGGCAGGATCACGCGTGCGACACCCGCACCCATGATGCGATCCATCTCGTCCTGCAGATAAATAATGTTGGGGTCACCCGCTGCGTCGTGCTTGGCGTTCATGCCATGATCAGCCGTCAGCGCGATAACCGCGCCCAGTGCATCGAGCTGCGCCCAGTACTTGTCCATCATCGCGTAAAACGAATTGGCGCCATCGCTGCCGGGTGCGAACTTATGCTGAATGTAGTCGGTGGTAGACAGGTACATCAGGTCGGGGCGGACGGTTTCCATCAGCTTGACCCCGGCTGCGAAGATGAACTCGGACAGCTCCGCGCTGTACACCGAGGGCACTTCCATGCCGACCATGTCGAGGACGTTTTCGATGCCATTGTCCGCCAGGGTGACCTGGTCCGACTTTTCCGATGAGAAGCAGATCGCGCCCCCTTCACCGAGCGTTAACTCGTTACCCAGCAGGCGCCGCAGTTTGTCTTTGGCGGTGACGATGGCAATTTTCGCACCGGCGTCCTGGAAAGCCTTGAAGATGGTTGGAGTGCGCAGCAGTTCGGGCTCGTTCATCATCACTTCACGATCGTTTTCGCGATCGTAGTAAAAGTTACCGCAGATGCCGTGCACGACCGGCGGTACACCGGTGACGATGGAAATGTTGTTGGGGTTGGTGAAGCTCGGCACCACGCAATGCGCGCGCAGGTCGCTGCCCTGTTGTTCGATGACTTTCTTCATCCAGGGCATCACCCCGGCAGCCACCGCCTGTTCGATATAATCCGGTTCGGAACCGTCGATGCAGACTACGACAACCGGTCGTTCTGGCCAGCGATAATCACGTCCATTGATGCTGACTCCGTTTCTTTGCGCGTTCATTAGTCTGCCCACAGTTAATAGATTAAGGGGGCACAATATACCGTTAACTTACCGCAGGTTAAATCGATATTGCGTATGCTATCTATCGATCACACCTATAAGCGCTGTTTGTTCAGGGCAATTCTTTCTGTCCAGTGCGGATCATTTCCAGGAACGCGTCATTGACGCGCAGCGAGCGCATTTCCTGCAGGCATACCACGTACTCGGCGTGCACCAGGTCGGCATTACTGACCGGTAGCGCGCGCAGCCTCGAATCGGAGAGTAATTCGTTCTCGGCGACGACACCGACGCCAAAGCCGGCAGCCACTGCCTCGCGCACACCTTCGCGACCACTGATTTCCATGACGTCTTCGAGCAGTAATCCAGCTTCACGGATCGCATCTTCCAGGATCGAGCGGGTGCGCGAGCCCTTTTCCCTCAATATCACCCGTTGGGTAAGTAATTCTTCGATCGGCACCGAGCGTCGCTCTGCCCAGTCGTGGTCCTGGCTGACAAATACCACCAGCCGGTCAGGTAGCAGGGGAATGGAGAACAGCTTGTCGTCGCCCTGCGGAATATTGGGAAGAAAGGCAATATCGCAGCGACGCGACTCGATCCAGGACATCAGTTGTTGTGAATTGCCGTACTGAATCGAGATCTGAATACCGGGGTAGAGCCGCTGGAACTGAGCCAGTAGTGGCGTTGCGATATAAGGTGAATCAGCCGCGACGCGCAGTTCACCGGAGGTAAGCGCGCGCGCTGACTGCAGTAGATGCTCGACTTCCTCTTCGTGGCGAAACATCAGGCGCGTGATTTTGAAAGCCGAGCGACCGATGTCGGTTAATTCGATGCGCCGCCCCAGGCGCACGAACAGTTTGGTGCCGTAGCGCGACTCCAGTTCCTTGACTTGCCCCGACAGTGTTGGCTGGGTGATATTCAGCATTTCCGCGGCGCGCGTGAAGCTGCCATGGGTGGCGACCGCATGGAAGGATCGAAGGTGCGCATGTGGTATCGGCATAACCTATTCGAGACATATGTATTATCGATTGGATAGATAGTATTTATCAGCTGTATAAATGCAACCATTCCAACACTCAGAGACACATCAATGACCGATTCCACCAGCAACGAAGCTGCCCGTTCGCCCAGCGGCGACCCTTATCTGCTGACTCCGGGTCCGTTGACCACGTCGCTCACGGTAAAGCAGGCCATGCTGCACGATTACGGTTCGCGCGATGCCAGCTTTATCGAGCTGAATGCACGCATCCTCGATCGCCTGGTAGCGATCGTCAAAGGAGAAGGTCGCTATGTGACGGTTCCGTTGCAGGGCAGCGGCACGTTCGTGGTGGAGGCGATGATCGGCAACTTCGTGCCTGCCGATGGCAAGTTGTTGATCCTGATAAACGGAGCCTATGGCCAGCGTATCGCAAAAATCTGCGATTACTACAAGCGCAGTTACCAGGTCCAGGAATCACCCGAAGATGTGCCGGTCGATACTGCGCTGCTCGATGCAACGCTCGCAGCGGATGCCGCTATCAGCCACGTAGCGGTGGTACATTGCGAAACCACTTCGGGAATACTAAATCCACTTCAGCAGGTCTCGAAGGTGGTGGCGCGCCATAATCGCAGCCTGCTGATCGATTCGATGAGCGCTTTTGGTGCCTTGCCGGTGGACTCCACTGAGATCGAATTTGACGCCGTTGTCGCGTCAAGTAACAAGTGCCTGGAAGGCGCGCCCGGCATGGGATTTTGCGTGGCGCGTGAATCCGCGATGGAAAAAACCGAAGGTAATTCACCGTCGCTGGTGCTTGATCTTTACGATCAATGGCGCGCAATGCAAAAGAACCGGCAGTGGCGCTTTACTCCGCCAACCCATGTGTTGCTGGCCTTTGACCAGGCGCTCAATGAGTATGAAGAAGAGGGCGGTGTTGCCGGCCGTGGTGGACGCTATCGCGCGAATTGTGATGTACTGGTGTCGGGCATGCGTGAGATGGGTTTCACCACCCTGCTGCCCGATGAGTTACAGGCCCCGATCATCGTCACATTTCACATGCCGACAAATCCCGAGTTTGATTTCAACGCTTTTTATGATGGGCTCAAGGATCAGGGTTACGTCATTTATCCTGGAAAACTGACGGTGGCGGACAGCTTTCGTATGGGCTGTATCGGTCGACTCGATCAGCAGCACATGCGCGACGCGCTCGTTGCGGTGCGCAACATGCTGGATAAGTTTGGCATCGAATCTATCAACCCGATGAGCTGATTGCGCCGCTGCAAAGTGCAGGTTTGGGTGTGCAATCCAGGGTCGCGACTGAGTTTGTGATCCTTCGTGCCGGGCTGCAACAGCCCGGCGCGCGACTGATGGGTATCAACAGCATCAAAAATTCAGGCTGTACTACACTTCAGCTAATTCCTTAAAAGTTAGCTGCACCGTTGCTGCCGTTTAGAAAAAACATCTGGCTTATCTATTACGCCTTTTTCGCGCTGGGACTGATATACCTGGTGGTATCTTCCTACTCCCGGTGGGAAGCGTTGAAGACGGATGCAGTTGTAGATCTGGCTTATCTCAATCGAATATTGTCTTCTTCGTTAACCCTCAATTTTGACCAGCAGGAAATCATGCTGGAGCTGCTGGGGCGCCAGTTGCTGACGGATGACTCCACCCTGGATACCCAGCAAAACCGCAAACTGCTGGATGACATTCTGCTCAAGAACCACACGCTTATGGCCTTTGGGCTGGCCAATCTGGATGGCGAGATTACCGTCGGAAGCTCCAATCTCAATCTCGACAAAATGCCCAATTTAAAACACCACGATAGTAGCCGGAAAAGCTTTCAGCAGGCGCTGGAAGTCGACCGCATGGTTCTTGGGCGAACCTATTTTCTGCCGGCACTCGGTGGCATGGTAATTCCTATCCGCAAGGGCATTCGCGATAGTGAAAATCGGCTGATTGGCATGATGACCGCCGGCATCAAGGCGCGCGAACTCCTGCCACAACTCGGCTCGATTGATCGCCGAACAAGAAACGTCATGCCGTATCGATTGCAGGTATTTCATGACCAGGAATTTTACTACGTCTATGCAGGCGGCATCCCTGACGCAACACGGTTGCGGGAGATCATTGATACACCCATTCCCGAATCCGAGCTGCGCATGCTCGAGCAATCGATGCAGGAGCAGCTCGGCATTGGACTGGAAGAATTGAAACAGCGCTCGCAACCGGCGGTTTTTTCGGATGTAGACGGCGCCGGCAGAACCCAGCTGCATTCGCTGGTATACCTGCCCAGGTATCAGTTGTGGAGCAGTTCGACCTTGCCGATGGATTCGCTGGTAACCGAACTATGGCAATCGATCATTTTCTACCTGGTTACCTTTGTGATTGTTTTCAGCCTGGCTTATTTGATGTTCCGCCAGATCTCGCAGGACGAGCAAAAAAGTCATGACGAACTGTTAAAGCAGGCCAGCCAGGATTTCCTGACCGGCCTCAAGAATCGCCAGTATTTACGACTGGCAGAACCTCATTGGGTAGGGCGTGGAGCATCGCCGTTTTCGGTGTTTTTCATCGATCTCGATAACTTCAAGAATATCAATGACAGCCATGGGCATTCCTACGGTGACATCCTGCTCAAGGAAGTTGCCCAGCGTCTGCTGAAAGTATTCAGCGACAAGGATATGGTTTGTCGACAGGGAGGCGATGAGTTTATCGTCATCTCGTATACCTGTGACGAAAAAGGTATTACCAACCTGGCCGCCGCTGTATTGGAGGCGTTGGCTTCGCCGTACTACGTGGAGAACTACAACTTCGTTATGGGCGCGAGTATCGGTGTTGCCAACTATCCAGCCGATGGAGAGTCCTTCGAAACTCTGTTCAGCGCGGCGGATACCGCCATGTACCAGGCCAAGAATATCAAAAACAGTTTCTACATTTTCTCCAGTGAGTTGCGTGACGAACTGATGGAAACTACCGATATTCAGCAAGCCCTGCCGCAGGCGCTCGCTGACGGTGAGTTCTCGCTGGTGTACCAGCCGCAGGTGCTGGATGGAAGGATACCGGTGGGCGTGGAGGCTTTGATTCGCTGGAAGAACGGTGACATGGGGCAGGTGCCGCCCGATCGTTTCATCCGTATCTCCGAGGGCAACGGCATGATTATTGATATTGGTCATTTCGTGATAGACCAGGCTCTCTACGACCTCTCGGAAATCAATCGCCATCATTACTGCCAGAACCTGCATTTATCGGTTAACGTTTCGATTCGGCAACTGCAGGAAAATGGTTTCACCGAGCGCCTGTCCGCGAGTTTGTTGAAGTATGAGTTCCCTGCCAATCAACTCACGCTCGAAATTACCGAGGGCATATTTATTGATGACCTCCAGTACCTGATTCCGGTGCTGCACAAAATCCGCTCGCTTGGCGTCAAGCTGTCTATGGATGATTTCGGTACCGGCTATTCGTCGCTCAGCCTGCTCAAGCAGCTACCGGTTGATGAGCTCAAGATCGACAAAAGCTTTATCGACAACATCGCCACGCGCAACGAAGATCGCCTGATGGTACTCAACATAATCGACATCGCGCAGAACCTCGGCATCAAGGTCGTGGCCGAAGGCATTGAGCAGGCGGAGCAATCGCATCTTCTGCTCGATCTGGGCTGTAACCTGCAGCAGGGATATTTCTACTGCGGCCCGGTCGATCTGGATCGATTGGTTGAGTACTGCGAACAGTCGAACTGGAGTTTCGAAAAAAACTAGCAGCTAGCAATCACGCTGATAACCCGTCCAGCCCTTGAGTGCAGGCGACTTAAATCAATAATTACTCGTTTTCCCCTCGTTTAGCGCGGATTCCGATTGCTATCGACAAAATGTTTCATGCAGAATAGCGCTATTCGTTAGTCATTCAATGCAGGGGAAAACACAGCCATGTCTATTGCGATACCCGCCCGCGCGTCCGCGGTCGTCATCGGGGGCGGCGTCATCGGTTCCAGCGTTGCCTATCATCTCGCCAAACTCGGCTGGAGCGACGTGGTACAGCTCGAACGCAACCAGTTTAGTTGTGGCACCACCTGGCATGCGGCCGGCCTGGTCGGCACCATGCGCGCCAACGAATCACACGCCCGTCTGTGCGAATACTCGATGGCGGTACTTTCCGAACTCGAAGCTGAAACCGGACAGTCAACCGGTTTTAGACAGGTTGGCTCATTAACCATCGCTCACAGTGCTGCCCGATTTGAAGAATTGAAACGTGTCGCGGCGATGAACAATGCCTTTGGTGTTACCCGCGTCGACATGGTGACGCCGGAGGAAATCAAATCACTGTATCCTTATCTCGAAACCGGCGATCTGCTTGGCGGCAGCTGGGTCGCCCAGGATGGAACCGCGAGCCCGGTCGATGTTACCCAGGCATTCGTCAAGGGTGCGCGTGGTCGTGGCGCCCTGTGTCTCGAAGGCGTGCGCGTTACCGGTATCACCCAGGCCAATGGCCGGGTCACCGGGGTGATTACCGACCAGGGCGAAATCCAGGCTGATTACGTGGTCAACTGTGGCGGATTGTGGGGTCGTGAAATCGGCCGTATGGCCGGGGTTAACGTGCCGCTACATGCCTGTGAGCACTACTATGCTCACACCGAGAAACTCGACGACCTGCCGGCCAATCTGCCGGTGATGCGCGATCATGATAAATGTGCCTATTACCGTGAGGATGCCGGTAGTTTGCTGATTGGCGCGTTTGAACCCAACGCGGTCGCCTGGGGCCAGCATGGCATTCCGCTCGATTTTGCCTTCGAGGAACTCGAGGGTCACATGGACGAGCAGTTCATGCCGGTACTGGAGGCGGCTATGTACCGCGTACCCATGTTGCAGGACGTCGGCTGGCGCAGTTTCTTTTGCGGGCCGGAAAGCTTCACCCCGGACGACCAGTTCCACATGGGCGAGGCACCCGAGCTCAAGAATTTCTACGTTGCCTGCGGTTTGAACTCGGTTGGTATCCAGACCTCGGGTGGTCTGGGCCGTGCCCTCGCAGACTGGATGGATAAAGGCCATGCGCCGATGGATCTGTGGGGCAATGATGTGCGCCGCATGTTTCCGTTCCAGTCGACGCAAAAGTATATCGAAGAACGCGTCACCGAAACCCTCGGATTGTTGTACGACAACCACTACCCCTACAAGCAGATGGAAACCGCGCGCAACCTGCGTCATTCGCCGTTGCATGAAAAGCTGGCGCAACGCAACGCCTGTTTCGGCGAAGCGGCGGGATGGGAGCGCCCGAACTGGTTTGCACCGCAAGGTGTCACCCCTGAGTACGAATACAGCTTTGGCAAGCAGAACTGGTTTGAATACAATGCCGCCGAGCACAAGGCCGCGCGTGAAGGCGTGGTGTTGTTCGATCAGAGTTCCTTCTCCAAATACCTGGTGCAGGGGCGTGATGCCTGTCGCGTGTTGCAGCGCGTCTCGAGTGCCGATGTCGATGTTGCGCCTGGCAAGATGGTATATACCCACTGGCTTAACGATCGCGGCGGCATCGAGGCTGACCTTACCGTCACGCGTATCGCCGAGGACCAGTTCTGGATCGTCAGCGGCGCTTCCCAGACGATCAAGGATCTGCACTGGCTGAAAATGAATATCGGTGAAGACGAATTCTGTTGTGTCAGCGATATCACCAATGCCTGGGCGGTGTTGGGCGTGATGGGGCCCGGCAGTCGCGACCTGCTCAGCGAAACCCTGAATCACGATATGAGCACAGCCTCGTTTCCGTTCGGATCGTTTCAGCCGGTGGAGCTTGGTATGTCACGTGCCTGGGCGGCGCGCGTATCCTACGTCGGTGAACTGGGCTGGGAGCTTTATGTGCCGGTTGATCAGGCGCGCCATGGTTTTGACCTGCTGTGGGAAAAAGGTGAGAGTCATGGCCTTAAACTTGCGGGAATGCACACGCTCGACAGTTGCCGCATGGAAAAAAAGTTTGTGCATTACGGACACGACGTCGCTGATCAGGATACGCCGCTGGAATGCGGCATGGGTTTTGTCTGTGCGCTCGACAAGGCGATTCCGTTTACCGGTCGTGATGCGATCCTGAAACAAAAGGAAAGTGGTAGTTTCATGCGCAAGCGTCTGGTGCAATTCCTGTTACAGGACCCTGAGGCGATGCTGTATCACCACGAACCGATACTGCGCGACGGGGTTATCGTCGGCCACCTGACCTCGGGTAACTACGGTCATACGCTGGGCGGCTCGGTTGGACTGGGTTATGTCGAAGTCGAGGATGAGGTGACACGCGACTATCTGGAATCCGGTAGCTTCGCTATCGACGTTGCCGGTGATCATGTTCCGGCCAAAGCGAGCCTCGGCGCAATGTACGATCCCAGGGCCGAGCGCATGCGCGGCTAGCAGACCATCCCGCTTCATGACTCGAAACTCGGCGTTGCCAGGGCGCCGCGATGATATTAGTGCAGCAAAGTATCGTCGCTTCCCGGTAGAGTGAGGACGAAATTGTTGCGCGCGATATCCTGTTCGCCGGGAATCGGTTTAATCCTGTATCTAATACGGATTGCTTCGATATACTCATCTTCTCGATGAGGCGTGGTGCAGGTCTATCGCCGGGGTCAAAGCAGCAAAGATCCGCGATGAAAGACCCGGGCGTTAATCTGTCAGGAGAAAATTATGGCCATTCAAACCACCTGTATAGGTGCATACCCCAAGCCCGATTTTGTCAAACTACCGGACTGGTTCAACCATCCCGATGGCCCCGATACCGCTGACCCGACCGCACTGTGGGAAAAGGCGATGACGGCGCTCGGGCCGCAGGCAAGCAACATCATTGCGCGCGGTGTGGCCGAGGCGATTAACGATCAGCTTGAATGCGGAATCGACATTCCTACCGATGGTGAAATTTCACGCGAGAATTACATTCACTATCACTGCCGGCATCTGCTTGGTTTTGATTTCGTGCATTTAACGCGCAAGGAAGTGCGCGGCGGCACCTACGAGGCTAGTTTACCGACCATTGTTGGTCCGGTGTCGATACGCGACCAATTCCTGGTTGCCGACTGGAAGCGCGCGCAGGCGAATTGCACACAGCCGCTGAAAATTACCATGCCGGGTCCTATGACCATTTCGGATACCAATCACGATGCCTGGTACAACGACCCGAAAAAGCTGGGCCAGGATATAGCGGAGGCCTTGAACGTGGAGGTAAGGGCCCTGGCGGATGCGGGCTGTGTGCACATCCAGATCGATGAGCCGCTGTTTGCGCGTAAGCCCGGTGCTGCGCTCGATTACGGCTTCGAGAACCTGGAGCGCGCTTTTCACGGCTGTTCGAAGAAGGTGCAGCGTACCGTGCACATGTGTTGCGGTTATCCAGACAAGCTGGATCGTGAAGACTATCCGAAAGCAGACCCGGGCTCCTACCTGCAGATCGCTGATACCATCGAAGATTCGAGTATTGACGCGATATCGTTTGAAGACGCGCATCGACACAATGATTTGTCGTTGCTTGAACGCCTGCCAACGACCAAAGTGATTTTCGGTGTGGTAGCCATAGCGCGCAGTGAGGTGGAATCAGTCGACTCTATTCGTGAACGACTTGGCCAGGCGCTCTTGCATATCGACGCCGAGCGTCTGATTGCGGCACCCGATTGCGGACTGGGATTACTCGGCCGCGAACTTGCAATGGCGAAGCTAACCAACCTGTGCGCCGCTGCAGCTTCGTTGTAAACCGCAGCCTACGGTTTTCAAGCTAACGGGACTGACCAGTCCGACAGGTTGTCAGTTCGTGGCTTGACTCGAAGCGGCGATATTCGGGCCGACTGTACCTGGATTTTGCTGCCTAAATCGAGTCTATTTATCCCGTTATATTAAATATTCGAAACTACCCTGCTAAGCCTCTGCTTTTATTGAAAAATCCGGATGTGCCGCTAGTCACGTATGCGCAATCCAGCCATTGTTTTTCGGCCAATCTTAACTACGCTCAATACACTCATAGTGATATGCAACCGCCGTGTTGGCAATGCATGGCGCAACCGGGTTTAGGAACTCGATAGTTTGAGGCTATTTCTGTTGGCCAGGAGGTACCCGCGAAACCCATGCAGTCCAATCCACGCCCAGGATATAATTTGATCGTTGTGGACTTGTCGCTCGACGAGGCGCTGTGCCGTCTACGGGCGTCCGTGAGCGGTCCGTTCGCCATGAGTCAGAATCGGGCCAGGCCTGTAACCGACTGACGCCGGGCGTATGACAACCAACTATTCCAGCATTCACTTCGACCAGTACCTGGCGTTGCTGAAAACCCTGTTCCCAACGATTAGTGGTCTGGTTGCTTTTGATTGTGCCGGCAAGCAGATCTGGCAGGATGACGCCCAGCGGGTCGACGGGGAACAAATATCCGCGCTGATACCGGAGTTTCGAGCTGTCGATGCCGACTCACAAACCCACACACTGTTGAATGGCGATTCCGGGGAACTGGTCAAGCTCAGGGACCCGCATGGTGCTCCGGTCCTGCTGCTTTGCCTGTGCAGTTCACAGGGCGACAAGGGCGCGCTGCCGGTTCTCGCCCGGCAGCCTGCTTTCGTGCAATTGAGCAGTATGCTGCTGGCCAACTATTGCCAGAATAGCAAGTTGGCGGCGCAGACGAACGAGCTCATGCAGATGTCCGAGGAACTTACCCGTCGAAATCAGGAGCTCAACCTGATCAACAAGGTGGAAGACCAGGTCGTCAATACCCATGACGGCCGTGAGTTGCTACGACGGCTGGTGGGTAACACTGCGAGTTTCCTGCAGGTCGATGTGATCTACCTGTATATCGTAGGGCAGGACATCTCAATGCATCGCTATGGAGGCAACAAGGCAACGACTCACGCCGACGTGCTGTTTGACTGTATGCGCAATACCGTACATCCACTGCTGCAGAACAACGCGCGACCACTGGTGGTGAACAATGCCGAGGAACGGCGGGAACTCGGTATCGAGTGGGAAATGCCATTCAAATTCGTGGCCAGCCCGGTCGTCGACAGCGATGGCGTGACCGTTGGTGTGCTGGCGACGGCCAGCGAGGAATTCGCCGCCGAGGATTTTTCCGCCAGCGATCGAAATTTGCTCGAGATCATGGCGAAAAAAGCGTCCCGGATTGCCCAGACCCATTTCGACGCGCTTACCGGCCTTGAAAACAGCCACAGTTTCGAATTGATCCTGAGAGATTTGTTACGCCAGTCACCTGATCGGGGTATGAATCATGCGATTGCCAATATCGATATCGACCGGCTTGCCGTGGTGAACGATATCAGCGGCCGTGAAGCGGGTAACCATCTGATCAGGATGATTGCGCACAAGCTCGCCGACACGGTGCGTCCGCATGACCTGGTGGCCCGGATGGGTAGCGACAAGTTTGGCATACTGCTGAAAAACTGCGATCTGGATACGGCTGAAGCGATCATGAAAAAAGCATCTCACGCCGTCTCCAGTCTTGAAGTGGAATGGCAGGGCAAACGGCATGAGCCCAGCATCAGTATCGGTGTTGCGCCGATCACCGACCAGACCCTTTCGGTGACCGGTTTGCTGGAGGCCGCCGAAACTGCACGCGACGTCAGCAAGCAACGTGGGCGTAACAATATTCACGTGCTCGACATGGAAGACAGCAAGCTGTTGCTGCGCAAGGAGCAGATTCGCTGGGTAGGTCGTATACAGGATGGCTTGCGCGATAACCGTTTCCGCCTGTATGCGCAGTCTATCGAGCCGATGAGTCCGCGGACCGGCCGCCAGCATTATGAAATATTGCTGCGCCTGCAGGATAAGGACGGCCAGATCATCGATCCGGGGCAATTCCTGTCAGCGGCGGAAAGCTTTTACCTGATGGCGAACCTGGACCTGTGGGTGATAAACCAGGCATTTTCCGAGTTGGCCGACATGCGCAAGGGCCCCTGTAAACGCTATTGCCAGTTATCGATCAACCTGTCGGGGCAGTCACTCGGTGACCCCCATGCGCTTGCCAGCTACATTGAAAACAAGCTCGAAGAGCATGAACTCGAAGGCCAGGACATCTGTTTCGAGATCACTGAATCGGCGGCCATCGAGAACCTCGATGAAGCCTCCGATTTCATTGAACAGGTCCATGCCCTCGGCTGCAAGTTTTCGCTCGACGACTTCGGTACCGGCCTCAGTTCGTTCTCCTACCTCAAAAGGCTGAACGTCGATTACCTCAAGATCGATGGATCTTTCGTGCGCGATATTGTCTTTGATCCGGTGAGCGAGAGCATGGTGGCAGCGATTAACCAGGTGGGCCAGGCGATGCACCTGGAAACCGTCGCGGAATATGTCGAGGACGAAGAAATCAGGCGCAAGCTGGTAACCATGGGCGTCGATTACGGTCAGGGATACGGTATCGGCAAGCCGGCGCTGTTCAGTCAGATTCAGGCGGATCTGGCAAAGCTAGCCTAGCGGAAGGATCCGGAAACCCGGCCTGCATTAAATACGCCGCCGTCAAGTGGGGCGATATCTAAAGCGTGATTCCTGCGCAGGCAACTGCGCACGCAGGAATCTTATGAGCATATCGCGATCTATAAAGTCCCCGCCAGGTGGCTCGCACCCGGCCGGAGACGGCCGAAACCGGCTAGACGTAATCCTTGTACTTGTCGAGGAAACGAATCGGCTTGGACAGGGCGTCACGGCGGAAGGGGTCGCCGAGCTCACGCGTACACATGATCTCGAGAACCGTCGTCTTGCCGCTGTTCATCTGCATATCGACAGCCTTTTCCAGTGCCGGTCCGACGTCTTCCAGTTGATCAACGGTGATACCCTCGGCACCCATGGCGCGGGCAATACCGGCCCAGGATTCGCTTTCCAGTTCGCCCGCGATGAAACGACGGTCGTAGAAATCAACCTGGTTCTTCTTCTCGGCGCCCCATTGACGGTTATGGAATACAACTGCGGTTACCGGAATGTTATGGCGCACCGCGGTCATGGTTTCCATCATGCTCATGCCCCAGGCGCCGTCACCGGCGTAGGCTATCGCAGGACGATCCGGACAGGCAACCTTGGCGCCCATTACCGTTGGCAGTGCGTAACCGCAGTTGCCGAAACTCATCGGCGCGAGGAAGCTGCGCGGCTCGTCAAAACGCAGGTAAGAGTTAGCCACCGAGTTGATGTTACCGATGTCGGTCGAAACCATCTTGCTGGGCGGCATGGCTTTCTCAAGCTCACGCAACACCTGGCGCGGGTGCAACCAGTTGCCGTCTTCCTTCTTCTGCTCTTCGATCATGTCGAGGCTGTAGGCATCTTTCTCGTGCGTCCAGTTATCGAGTTCGTCTTCCCAGGCCGCCTTTTCAGCTGCGATTTCTTTGGCGCGAGCGTCTTTGGTCTCGTCACAGGCCAGTGACTTGTCGGCGATGCGGCGCATCAAGGCTGTGGCACTGGCACCTGCGTCACCGCAGATACCGACTGAAACTTTCTTCACCAGGCCGAGCATCTTGTTGTCGGCGTCAACCTGGATGATCTTGGCGTCTTTCGGCCAGTAATCCATGCCGTGTTGCGGCAGGGTGCCGAATGGTCCGAGGCGTGTTCCGAGCGCGAGTACGACATCGGCTTTGGAGATCAGTTTCATCGCCGCCTTGGAACCCTGGTAACCCAGTGGGCCTGCCCATAAGGGGTGGCTGGCAGGGAACGAGTCGTTGTGCAGGTAGGAATTCACGACGGGTGCACCAAGACGCTCAGCTAGTGCCTTGCATTCTTCGATTGCATCGGCCATGACCACGCCACCACCGGATACGATGACCGGGAATTTGGCTTTGGCCAGCAGTTCGGCTGCCTCGTTGAGGCTGTTGTCACCACCCGGACCGCGATCGAGGCGTTGCGGCTGCGGGATTTCAACATCGATTTCGCCGTAGAAGTAATCACGCGGAATGTTCAGCTGGGTTGGACCCATTTCGGACATCGCGCGATCAAAGCAGCGACCGGTGAATTCGGCCATGCGATTGGGGTTGTTCACATGTCCCTGGTACTTGGTGAACTCCTCGAACATCGGCAGCTGGTTGGCTTCCTGGAAACCACCGAGGCCCATACCCATGGTGCCGGTTTCGGGAGTGATCATGACCACCGGCGAATGCGCCCAGTAGGCGGCCGCGATGGCGGTGACACAGTTGCTGATGCCGGGTCCGTTCTGGCCGATGACCACACCGTGGCGACCACTGACGCGTGAATATCCATCAGCCATGTGGCCGGCACCCTGCTCGTGTACCACTGGAATCAGGCGAATGCCGGCGGGTGCGAAGATATCCATCGCGTCCATAAATGCTGAACCCATGATGCCGAACATGTCAGTGACATTGTTCGCGACCATGGTTTCAACGAATGCTTCACTGGGGGTCATTTTCATGTTCTTTCCTCGGAGTGGGTCAATTTATCAGGGTGAGTAACATAAAGTACCCGCTTTTTTGTTGTAGTACCAGTTGTGTCCTATCTTTGAGGCCAACCGGCCTCAGGCTGGTGCTTTGCGCAGGTTCAGCTGGCGCTGTGTATCAGGTCAGCCAGCTTGCGAACCCCCGGCTCGATCTGTTTTGAGCTGATAGACGAATAGCCCAGGCGGATGAAGTTTTGCGGTGGGTTTTTTTCCATAAAACAGATATCACCGGATTCGATGAGTATGCCTGCGGCACGCGCTCGTTCCTTCAGTTCGCGCGTATCGAGACCCGCTGGTCCCTCGACCCAGTAGGAAGTCCCACCGAAGGAGGGGATACGCGATGATTCGGGTAAGTGCTTATTGAGTGCGGCGCCCATGACCTGCCAGCGGTTCTTGTAGGTCTCGCTAAGCCGATGAATCAGCGAATCGTGGTGGCCCATCGACAGGAACAGGGCGACGATGCGCTGATTGTTGGCCGGTGGGTGGCGCACCATCAGGCGGCGCAGCGCGCGCGCTTCTTCGATCAGCGGGCGCGGTGCGACCATGTAACCGAGACGCAATCCCGGTGCCAGGGTTTTTGACAGGCTACCGACGTAAATGACGCGCTCGCTGGCATCCAGGCTTTTCAGCGCAGGGGTCGGGTCGCCGACGAAATTGATTTCGCTCTCGTAATCGTCTTCGATGACCAGGATATCGTTCTGCTCGGCCTGCTTCAGCAATTGTTCGCGGCGTGACAGGGGCATGGTCACCGTGGTCGGCGACTGGTGGCTGGGAGTGACGTAGACGAATTCGCAGGAACTCAGATTGGCATCCGCCACCAGGCCCTGATCGTCAACTGCAAGCGGCACCATTTGCGGCGACTTGAGTTCGAAGATATTACGCGCATCGGGGTAGCCCGGGTTTTCCATGCCGACGCGGGTTCCCTTGCCAATCAGCAGATCGGCCAGAATGTAGAGCGCCTGCTGCGCGCCCATAGTGATAAGAATTTCATCGCGCGAGGCCCATACCCCGCGGCGCGGCAAAATGCGTGCCTGGATCTGCTCGATCAGTAACGGGTCGTCGATATCGATGCGATCCGGGGTCACGTCCTGGATGTCACTGACCGAAAGTGCCTGACGACAGCAGTCACGCCAGTCGGCAATCGGAAACAGTGCCGGGTCGAGCTGTCCGAACAGGAACGGGTAGGGGTATTCTTTCCAGTCCACAGGTTTGACGATGTTGCGTTGTTGTGACGGGTGGAACTTGATGTGCCGCTTCCAGTCCGGGGGCGTGTGTTCACCGTCGAACTTGAGCGGCTCTACCCGTACGCGCCCATCGAGCATGGTTTTGTCGATGTAGTAGCCGCTGCGTTCACGTGCCACCAGGTAGCCTTCATCGATCAGCTGCTGGTAGGCAAGTACCACGGTATTGCGCGCTATGCCGAGATGGCGCGCCAGTTCGCGCGACGATGGCAGCGGTATCTCCAGTGGTAATTTATCATCCAGAATGGCGCTCACGATCATTTCCCGCAGCTGGCGTTGATAGCTGATTTTGCGGTCCCTGGAAATGCGGAACAGGCGATTCCACATGATCTGGTCAGTACGGTTTTGCATCGAATTCGAAATTGGCATATATGATTGGCATAATCTGGCTCTATTGTATATCGTTCAATTCAAATTAGCCTCTGTTTCCCCCAACCATAAACATTCGGGTCGAATGGCGGACCTTGCAGAGCGGAGAGTGAGATGAAACCAGAGAATATCAACGAAATCGTCGGTAGCGACCGTAACCACCTGTGGCACCACCTGGTGCAACACAAGCCCTGGCAGTCGAGTGACCCGATGGTCATTGTCGAAGGCAAGGGCATGCGCGTAACCGACCACAACGGCCGCGAGTATCTCGATGCTGTTTCGGGTGGCGTGTGGACCGTCAATGTCGGCTACGGCCGTGAGAGTATTGCCAACGCGGTGCGCGACCAGATTCTCAAGATGTGTTATTTCGCCAATTCGGCGGGCAATATCCCGGGCGCACAATTTGCCGAAAAACTGATCGACAAGATGCCCGGAATGAGTCGTGTTTATTATTCCAACTCGGGTTCTGAGGCCAACGAAAAGGGCTTCAAGCTGGTGCGCCAGCTGGCAGCGATGAAGAACGGCGGCAAGAAACACAAGATCATCTATCGTGATCGTGACTACCACGGCACCACGATTACCACCCTGAGCGCCGGTGGCCAGGCCCAGCGCAAGGACCAGTACGGACCCTTCACGCCCGGTTTTGTCGAAATCCCGCACTGCCTGGCCTATCGCGATCCACGCGGTGGCGATCCGGACTATGGTGTGCAGGCGGCGCGTGACCTGGAAAAGGTCATCCTGGCAGAAGATCCCGATACCATCGGTTCGGTCTGTCTCGAGCCCATTACTGCCGGAGGCGGAGTCATTGTGCCACCCGAAGGCTACTGGGAAACCGTGCAGGAAATCTGTACCAAATATGGCGTGTTGATCCACATTGACGAAGTGGTCTGCGGCATGGGCCGCACCGGCAAGTGGTTCGGATATCAGCATTACGGCGTCAAACCGGATATCGTCACGATGGCCAAGGGCGTTGCCAGTGGCTATGCGGCAATCTCGGTCATGGTGACTACCGAGGATCTGTTCAACGAGTTTCTCGCCGATCCCTCCGACAAGATGAGTTATTTCCGCGATATCAGCACCTTCGGTGGCTGCGCGGGCGGACCGGCGGCGGCGCTGGCCAACATGCAGATTATCGAAGAGGAAAACCTGCTCGATAACGTCAACCAGATGGGTGACTACCTGATGGATCAGCTCAACGGATTGATGGACAAGCATGAAATCATCGGTGAAGTGCGCGGCAAGGGACTTTTTGTCGGTGCCGAGCTGGTCAAGGACCGGAAAACACGCGAACCCGTCGACGAGTCGGTTGCGGCCGCCGTGGTCTCCGATTGCCTCAAGCAGGGCGTCATGATCGGCCGTACCAATCGCAGTTTGGCGGAGTACAACAATACGCTGTGCCTGAGTCCTGCGTTGATCTGTACTCGCGACGACATCGATGAAATTGTGACGGCGATCGACGTTGCGCTCGGGAACCTTCCGAAATAGCAGGAGGCCAGGCCATGCACAGCCCGCGATCGACAGTTTCCGCAGCAAAGCAGGCCTTCGATGCCCTGCGCGGGACCAGAGTGAAGTGGGTGCGGTATGGCAGAGGTCCAGCAATGACAGCGGCGCGCGCGTCCGCCGAGCTGCGGATTGCCGCTGTGCTGATTAGTTATGGCGCTGTTGCCCATTTACGCTGTGTAACTCGATCTCGCTGATATGACGCCCTTCCCCGCCTTACGGGGTAACTTCTCTTTTTTCACTGGAGCCCCGGGTTGTTGATCACCGATATTGTCGAGCGTCTGGCGACAGACGATTTCGTGTTTGTTGAATCCGCGCAGACCAGCGAATTGCTGTCGACTATCGCGGGCGCACCGCTGGACAGTGATCCGGTCTTCCTGGATAGCTGGAATCGGCTCGAGCAGGACCAGTACATGGCTGACGGCGGTCATTATCGCAAGCGCCGTCACGCGACTTACGCGATCGACGGTGCCGGACAGCGTGCCCACCTGATGCCTTATCAACCGCACTACCAGACCGTCGATTACAATCCGCTTAACGGTGGCGTGGCGCGTTACTTTGCGCCGATACTCGATGATTTGCATCAAAGTCTCAGCCTTGCTGCGCTGCTCGAATTTGGTAATTCGGTATTCAGTCAGATCACCGGTAATTATCATTGGCATATCGAACTACACCAGTTCCGCATCGAGGCGAGGGACGGGCGAATGGGCAAACCAACCCCGGAAGGAGTGCACCGCGACGGTGTGGATTTCGTCATCGTGGTGATGATCAAACGCGTCAACATCGATAGCGGCGCGACCACGATTTATGATCTCGATAATCAGTTGGTCGGTGAGTTTACCCTGCGCGAGTCCTTCGATATGGTACTGGTGAACGATCGCAAGCTTTACCACGGGGTCACCCCCATCACGCAGCTCGATGCCGACACCGAGGCTTTTCGTGACGTGCTCGTCATTACCTTCAAAATGAAGAATATCGCCTGAGAATATCGCCAGATACAGATCAGCTGGAAAATGATATCAGGTAGGCAAAAATGTCCGATAAGTCGCCTGTAGTCGCGAACAGGTCGGGAATCACGTGTATCTTCCGCCATGGATTTCATATAATTTGGCGCACTTAAACCTCGAACACTAGTGGCAGGATAAATCGTGGAAAGAGAAGCAATGAATTTTGACGTGGTCATCGTCGGCGCAGGTCCGTCGGGATTGACCATGGGTATTCGCCTGGCGCAACTGGCACAGGAA
>Ga0316193_10000873_pt1 | contig 19521 bp, 19 predicted proteins | sample MerIslsedime2_MG_FD_207735 | JGI IMG/M metagenome (GOLD analysis project Ga0316193, IMG submission 207735) | Coastal sediment microbial communities from Maine, United States - Merrow Island sediment 2 | ecosystem: Environmental > Aquatic > Marine > Coastal > Sediment | place: USA: Maine... | reverse complement strand
GAGCGTGACTACTATTACGCAGCCGCCGACAACAGGCATGTCAAAAAGATCCAAGAGCAAGATGCCGATATCACCCGGCTGCGGGTGGCTGCTGCAACATCAATCAGAAAGTGCGAGCAGTACTGGAATGAACACAACATACCGGACGAGGAAGTTCACGCCGCACTTGAGTTGATACACAACAAGCTGTGTAAAGCACTGGGGGTCAGCTAGTTGCCGTCTGGTGGAGATATGGGTACTAAAACTACCCACAACGGTACAAAACATCAACAGTTAGACGTAAGTGTATATAAAACGTCAACAGTTAGACGTAAGTGTAGACAAAACGGAACAATAGGAGGATATATGAATATGGTAGAGACAAGAGATGGACTGGCCCTCGGAATGCGAGAGGCTGAAGTGGCACAACTACGCGCCGTCATAGATGATATGCGTGATATTATACGGCACAAGACTGCACAGATTGACAGATACGAAAGTGTCATGTACAGAATTGCGAAGTCTGGTGCTATGCCGCAATCTACATTGTGTAGAGAAACACTAGCCGATTATTCAGATGAGGAGTATAGCTATGGCACTTAAAGAAGTGTTCGTTGAAATGCCAAAGATGTTAGATAAGCAGTACAGAAAGGAACTTGACGGCAGGGTTGATCTAGCTGTTAATCCGGTCGTTGCCGGTGATGAACTTGCCTTGATTGTTGACTATCACTTCAATACTGATGACATTTTTCATGGGCCACCGCCACACCTATATGCGCTGGTTAACAAAGATAAGATACCTCGGGCTGGCCTTGGATATGCACCATTCGGCTGGGTCAGAGGATGGGTATACGCGCAAGATTGGTTAAGGTATCTCATGATGAGATACAAGCCATACGCAATTCAGTGGGGCGTATCCCCGCATATCAGAAATGGTTGGGGGTTCCTGAATGGTGAAAGAAACCCAGCATCGGCAGCATACAACGATACGCTGGGAATACTTAGGGAAGCACTAGTGGAGTCTTCTCACCGTCCCAACCTAATCATAATTCCTAAGACCCCCGGCAGCAGTGTGGGTAAGAATGCAATGATAAATATGCGTGATAAATTGGCATCCTCTGGAATCACTAATGTAATGTTAGAATTTGACGATGATCTCATTTGGGCAGAAACAGTATGGAGATCAGATATAGTGGTAACGGAAGAGGACTGGGACGGTGACAGGTTTGAAAAACTGAGGGATTATGTGTCGGAACTTGAAAGGGTTACATATAAAATAAAGGAGCTATTAGATGATTAAGAAGTCTTTGTATGTACTAGCAGCGGTGTGTCTACTGGCGGCAATCGCCACCGTTATTTATGGTCAGGTTATGACTACCCTTACGTTTGAGGGTACGTGTATTGACCCAGAGGACGGTGATATATCAGACCAGATCGTTTGGTCCAGTGACCTAGATGGATATATATTCACCGGGGCAAGTGGTGATTACCAAGTCAGGGAAGGTCTTCACGTATTCAGAGCAACATGCACAGATAGTGCAGGTGCAACAGTCTTTGCGGAGGTAACGCATAACACAGACGACCCTCCTACTGTGACGATTATCCTGCCGACTCCGAAGCCGTAATATTTATGAATGGATTTGAAACAGGAGATACAAGATGTTGGACGACTGGCAGGATGAAGGTTACAGTGAGTTTGATCCCTTCAGAGGGATTGTCCTCGGTTGCATTATCGGGGCCGGTGTGTTCGTGTTCGTAGCAGTAGCAGTTTTCTCGTTCGTTGTAATGTGCCTCTAAACCTTTTTACCACCAGTCCAGAAATGCCAGAATAACCACGTTATCAGGGTCAGGAGTCCGAACCTCCTGATCCTGTAATGTTTCCCCTCATGGTTAATGCTAAACCATCTCCACACAGTTTCAGATAAAGTATCCTCATCATCCTTATTGGCGACAGCCAATCCCTCAAGGGCAGCGAAGCCCAACAACCACGCCACCCATCCCGCCTCATATTTATTCCTAAACAAACTCGGCACCAGTTAATTCAAAGTGAACAAGGTCCATAAAGTTCTGGTCCTGTACTTGAGTATCCCCGTCCCAGTCACCACCCCACCTTATACCTATTCCCATCTGATCGGCACACCCCAGCACATACCCACCAAACATATAGAACCTTTCAGTATCATTCCATCGTATAGGATATGGCGCTACGTCAGCAGCCTGACTCGGGTAATAGTTATGCTTACCAAACTTAACCCGTGTAGCACCGCTCTCATAAAGAGATAACTGCAAGGTTTCAGAGCGAAACCCCTCCAAAACCCTACAGTCATAGTGCTTAATAACTTCTGTGAAAAGAGCCACAAGCAGAGCGTCGCAAGTCTCCAGATTACGGAGACTGTACTCAGAGAAACTGGGCATTACTCTTCCTTGAGGTCTTCTATGTCCTTACGCATAGCCTTCATATCGCCCCTCATTTCGGCTATGTCAATTTCAATATTCTGGACAGACTGATGGATCAGTAACTCTATTTTCGCCTTGTCTATGGCAGCCTCGGAAGCGGTATAACGATCCCTTGTACCAGCCCTTACATCTGTAACCCAGATAGCAATGGCAAATATGGATAGTATAATAAGCCAATGCCGCTTAACATACTCAACCATCGCCGCTCCCCATGCATCCCCATTAGCGTTCAAGATACTTCTCCTTATACCGCTCAATTGCTGCCATAGCCTTCTCGGCAGCATTCTCTATCTCCTTATCCAACTCCTTTAGCTTCTTAACTCTCTGCCTAGCACTAAGAGACTTATCCTCCATGACCTTGTTCTTACGAGTATTCTTACTGGACATTACCTTATGAGCCGCAAGCAGTCTCTTATGTGCTATCAGTTCGTACTTATGGTCCTCTCTGTACTGAATGTACTCCTCGGTTTCACTGCCATTCGCCTTAATATTATTAGCCGTTTGGGCATAATAGTCCAGCCTGTTTAGCTCTTGGTAGACATTACGCGCTGGTTCCGTACCGTACCCGGATGCCTTTGGCTCCCATATACCAGACAGACCAGATGCGAGCTTCTGCCACGTAGGCTCCTCTTTCGGCTTGTCCTGAGCTTTAGCAGTGATAGCATCAGCCGCACTCAATCCAAGCTTCCCAAGGCCACCCAATGCCTCGCCAATGACAAACTCACCCATCATGGGATCAACCGGCCACCCAGCCTCAGCGGCAGCGACAAGAGACTCTGAGCTATTAGACCTCTTGTGTGTTCGTACATCACCACCTTCTAACTGTCTTGGTACAATATCCCTGTCTTTGAATACGTCCCTGTTAGATGCCACCTGGAAGGCTGTTGACCCAACATCCCAGCCCACTATCGGAAGGGCAGAGCTAGTCAAAGCCTTTAGCAAGTCTGGCGGATCACCTCCCGGCCACATGTCCAGCATGGCAGCACCGCCGATAAGGGCACCCGGAGAGTTATCAATTACAGCCTCTACTGTTTGTCTGCCCTCATCAGATCCAAGGAATGCGGCAACATTCTGTGCAAAGGTCTGCTCGGGATCATTCTCGTATGCAAACTGCGCCATGTTCTCTACCATAGAGCCGAATAAAACTCCGGGTAGGAATGGCTTAGGCAACCAGAAGAAACCATCATCAGTCTTTGCAACAGCCCAGAACAGGTTGCGCCTCCAAGCTGGCTCTCTCCAATAGTCTGGGTCATCCTTGTTCTTATTCCAGAAGTACAGTGATGGTTGAATGATGGTGGTGTTAACTCTAAGGGTGGTGGCAAACGGCTTCTCCCTGAATGCGTCAGTCAGCCTCTTGAAGTCCTGTAGGTTCGCATTGGTAAAGGCTTTAACCCTGTTGACATGACGGGCCACCCTACCAAGTTCATGGAAGTCAATAGTCCCGCCACGGATAGCTTTGAGTGTGGAGATATAATCAAAGTCGCGTTGGCGATATTCGTTAAAAGCCCTCTTCCCGGCACCATGTCCATCCCTCATGGCTGCCTTCAGATACTTGTCAAACCCAACCGTAACATCATTCTTATATTTCAGAATCTTGCTAGGCCAGTATTTCGGGTCTTTCCAGCTTGCATTCTTGGCCTCACGCATTAGCCTGAGCCTGTTCATGTGGCCTATACGTGCAGCCGTTTCTGAGGCTTGACCCATTTCACGAAGACCACTGTATAGCATTTGCCCAGCACCCTTGGCTCTACTAGCACCCTCCTCATTCCTAACTCTTTCCCACCCCTGATGGAACTTGCCGGTCTTGCCGGTCCTGACAGTTTCCGTATTAGCTGTAGGAAGTGCGCCCTTGAACTGATCCAGTGTAGTCTGCGTGGAATGTCCACCGCCACTTCTTTCCCACATGCCCCACACATCGTCACGATCAAGGTAGTGGAACATCCCGACAATACTATCCCACCCAACCATACCACCCTCATCAGTAAAGTACTGTTGGGTTAGTGGGTCACGAAGGAAGTTCTTGATAGCAAACTTGGGAGTACTGGTGGCACCGAGTCTTAACATGTGAGCATAACCGGCAGCAATCTTCATCATGCCGCCAAGTTCATCAGGAACCAGCATACCCACAGCATCCACGATGTCCTTGTCAGCCTTCCAATATTCCGTAACACCATTATTGAAGTAGCGAATAGCATTCTCTGGTTGTATGCCACCGGGGAGAGCGTTGGTTCTCTCCATGTGAAAATCTGGGAACATATCCAAGTACTCAGCGAGAGCCTTCTGGTGTACATCTGCACCGGGGATTGGAGACTGAACCTTACCACCAAGCTTCTTAGCCTTAAACAAGTCTACTACTCTTTGTGCTACACGCTGTCTTTCATAGAATGCTACGACCTGCTGTGATCGTGAGATGGATTCAAAGATGGGATCTTCATACTTATAGCTTTCACTATACCCAGTCCGTAATTCTTGAAGGCTAAGGTTCTCTTTTGAGACTTGTTTCTTCCCTCGGATCTTATCCTTAAGCCGGACAGAGGTAGAGCGAGAAGCATTACGAACATAGGGATCACCAAAAGAGTCAGTGAGAATCTTGAATGGTGCGTGGAACGAATTCTCAGCAATCATCTTCTCTTTCATTTCACGGGTAAGAAACCCAACTTCCTCAGCCATGTCTAGCTGTCTTACCTGAAACTCATTAAACCTCTGGGCGCGTTCGTTCAGCCTGATTATGTCATCACCATACTTGTCCTCTAGGTTCTTAATAATCTGTGCGTGTTTGTCACGAGCCTCCTTGGTCATGGAGATTTTGTAATGCTGATACTGTTCCTCAGCCAAAGCTCTGTGCCTGCGAAGAATCTTTAACTCAGCAGCAGACCGGAACCCTTCCTCAGCCTCACCAATCCATTCATCCAATAACCCGATATAGTGCTTATGTGCAATCTGCTCACGCTTCCTTACTGACAAATCAGTGACAACCCTACGAGAGAATATGAGCGTACTAAGGTCTGTAACCTCTTCTGGTGTAAGAGTGTCCGGTACAAACTTACCAACCATGCCGTCAACTTCCCACCGGCCAGAAAGGATGTGGTGCAAACTCTCACCAGTATAGACAACCTCTTCCGGGTCCATCTTGCCGCGTTTAATAATGTGAGAATTAAGAGCAAGAGACTGTGGGGTATAGGGGATACTCTGCCCCCTCAATATGTCATCTTTGCCAGTGCCACGCAGATATGTTCCCCTGAATGTAGGATGATCCATAGCAGTGCCAAGGTCACGGTTGAGAAGGACTCTGGCCTCTAGCTGGGGGTCGTTGTACTTGGCACCAAGCTTAATCAATGCTATGTCATGGTTCCAAAGATCCCTGACAATCTTATCCCCAAACTTCAGAAAACCTGCGGGTCCAGATAGGTCTTCATCGCCTTGTCGGAATAACCATTTCTGAGCTTTGCGAAGGTCTTCGGCTGCTATATCCTTCGGGAGCTTCTTCACCAAGATATTACGCAGTGCATGAGCCTCATTGTAGGCATCAGCAGTGATACCAAGATCCCTTGCTGGATCTAGAGTCTTGAAATACTTTTCCCCATTGGCCTTCTTGAAATGCTGTATTAGTCTGGTATTGCCGTTAACAATGCTATCGTATACATGACCAGCCTTGACGATGTTCTCGGGTGTGGCAGGAACCTCACCGCGAGCAACAGCGTTCATAAACTCTACTTCCTTACGAGCAACGTTCTTAACAGGGTTATCACGCTGGAGCCAGTCGCTAACAGCCCAATCACTATGAGAGGATCTAATAAGAAGTTCCTCTGCCGGTGCAACAATAAGATCCTGAGTAGAGAAATTCTTCTCAGCTATCTCACGCATGAGCCTGAACTGGACAGGGTTCATGTCTGACATGGCCCTGCCCATGCCTCTGGTAACGTCGTCGGTCAGGTGCCCAAAGTTAATAGCATTGTGCAGCTTGCTCATGGTCCCCATGAAAGCCTTGGTAGGGATAACCATGTCGGCAACTTCGCCAAGGCCACCGGCAGCCTGAGTTATTACAGACCGAATATATGCAGAAGGGTCATTCTTAAAGGACTCGGCATAAACCTCTTGAGCAAGGGCATCAGACCTGCGCTTCAGGCCAGCCTCCTTGTACTCATCAGCCTTCTTCTTAAGCTTCTCCTGCCAAGGATCAACAGGGGGGAGTGGCATCTGCTCACCATTGGCAAGGTAATATCCCAATCCTGCTGGCATATACTGATTAACCATCCCAGCCAATTGGGGAGCACTTGCAGCCATATCCATCATGTAGCCAGCGTTTTGCTGGGCACCACCAAGAGCAGCTTGCGCTACGTTCTGTACGAATGGGTCAGGCTCGGGACCGGGAGTGGTAGCCCTCGGCAGGTTAGCAGCATACATCTGCATTTGCTGGTCATCAAACGCAGCCTTCTTATCAAGAACATACTGTTCCCAATATTCGTCAAAGTTATAACCCTTTGACTCCAAGACATTACGCATACGGTCCTTGCTGTAAAGACCGCCCTCTAGCTGCCGCTTAAAGAGATCATATCTCTCTTGTTCTATCACCAGCCCGGAACCCCTGTGTCGTTAAACTGAGTCTCCAACCATTCAATAATTTCAGGCAACTGCATTTGTGGGTTGCCAGCCAAATCCCGCACTATCTTGATTACAAGCTCATTGTCCGTCCAGCCATAAGCACTAGCTTCCATCCTCAAGTCCTCAAGATACTCATCGCTTACCATTGTTGATAGCGCTGTAATGTAATTATTGAGACCACCAGTTCTTTGAACGAATGTTTCCTCTGGCTTCATGGCAGTACCCGGAGATACATTCTCTTCCGGTATTCCCTCACCAAGTCCGTGTCTCTGTATCACTCCACCCGGAGTAACAGATGTAATGTTTGGGCCTACATTCTCTGGCCTACCATAATTCTCAGTACCGGGAACGTCCGTAACGCTACCCGCACCGTCAGGGCCAATCTCCAGAACCCCAATCCCATCGTCTCCAGTGACCTTGGTATACTTCGGCCTTTGAAATTCGGGATTCATTGAATTTATCTTTCTGTTTAAGGCGCGTAGGGCCACCAAGTCACCGCCAGTAGCAATGATCGCCTCCCTGTGCTCTGGATATTGAGCGAGCATGGCTTGGAATAGCGTGTCCTCAAGGCTTGGCTCACCCTCAAAACCATACCTTCCGGTAGCAAGGCTGCCAGCCCTGTACCGTGACAATGCATCCTCACGCTCACGAAGATCCTCGGTTTGAGTCCTATTCTCTAGGTCACGCTGGTTCGCCTGTGTAAACATGGCCGCACCCTGACCCAAGCCAGACGCCATATCATCACTAGACAGAATGCCAGCACCGAGAAGGGCAAGATTCTTGAGCATATTCTTGCGCTCCCAATCCTGACTGGGATCTCTAAACTCAGGCTGAAGTATAGACATTAGCCTCTCAAGCGTCCCGAACGGATCTCCCCTATCAGGCTGTGACATAGTTTCGCCAATGCCGGTGAGTGTTTCCCGCTGCAATGGCCCATGAGCCTGCTGTTGCTGCAATAATGGAATTAGCTGTGCAATACTTTCTAGCATATTCTTACCATCCAGTCCAAGTCATTGGAAATGCGAATCCTTGCTGTTGCCCCCATACAGGTGCAGAGGATTGTCCTCCACCCTTGCCACCAGCAAAGCCCTGTCCAACGCCGCCACCAGTGAGGCCGCCACCAATCATACCTTGCAACATGGAACTACCAGTGTTCATCTGTGGACCCCAAGACTGATTAGTACCAGAGCTTGTGCTAGTACCGAAGTTGCCGAGAATGGGACCAATGCCCTGACCAATCATTCCGAGTTGTTCATAAGGCATCATGTCCTGTCGGTACATCCTGTCCCAGTTACCGAATCTGGTATTCATGCCAAGGTTGCCCATTCCAATATCTCGGTAGGCATCTGTATTGTAGCGGGAAGCATTCGCCGCTAGACGCGCAGCGTCAAGGCTCCTATCGGAACCATACATACTAGCAATACGGGACTGGTCAGACCCATACATAGAGGCCCTCTTGGCTTGGTCAGCACCATAACCCTGAGCAGTGCCCTGCATTCCAGCACCCTGAAGACCAGCAACGGTCTGGGCACCCTGCATCATCCTACCCATGTGTGCCTGATAGTCTTGGTTCAATAGGCCAGCAAGATCAGAGCGTTCACGCTGCATATTCTCCGCGGTGAGGTCGCGCATAGTGCTGCCCATAAGACCACTGCCAGCCCTACCAGCATTGCCAAAGTAACCAGCTATCTCTCCCAATCCCCTTCCGAGACTGTCAGCACTCCTACGTTGTATCTCATTGGCTACAACATCATTATGTGGAGAAGCAGAGTACTCGTTAAAGAACTGCTGTAGATACTCAGGGACATTCTGTTCATAGCCCTGAAGCTGGTTCATCAGATTCTTGTATCCCATTAAGCCACCCTCCCTCCATAGTCGCCAACACCAAGCGTCTTGGAGAATTGTTGAGTCTGCTGACTAGGGCCAAGATTTCCTAGTAACCCGGACCAGCTACCAAGCAAACTAGCCAATAATTCAACACCCTGATTCCCCGGAGTGGAAGGGTCAAAGTCAAATGGTGACAATTGACTTGTTTGATTAAACTTGGTAGTGGTAGGCTGCTTGGACATTTCAGCCTTTTGTTTGCCACCTAATCCACCCATTACGCTTCCGGCTGCGATAGCGGCGGGTATCATCCATCCCATTACTTGTTCCCCCTAAAGTCCTCTACAATCCATTCAGTAAAACCCTTCCTCCAGCCAAACTCCTTGGCCTTACGCTCAAACCCTTCCCTGCTGCTAACAAACTTCACACCATTAAGACCATTCTCTTCGGCAAGCTTGCCCATAAATCCAAAGAACTCAGCATACAATCCATCAGAGGAGTATACAAACGGTAGGTTGAGCCAAGGACCATTGGAAGTATTCAAGACTTCCACTATGCCAAATCCGACATACTCATTATAATCATCCGTGATAATATATAGTTGCCATTGGTCAGCATTTAGTGCGTCAAATATCTGCCCTATACTGACATATCCGCCAGAGTGCGAGATAGCCTTTTCCAGACCAGCACGTATCTGGTGGAAGTATTTACAAGGTTCTTCTGCTTTTCTTATCATTGCCTGTGTACCGGCAGGAACTTCAACATAGTCCTGAATATAAAGAATCCATTAGTGTTTGCATCTGCCGTAGCGTCACGCTCAAACTCTCCAGATATGAGCTTATGTGTATCCTCTATGTTCGCTGATGACTCAACGGAAGTCTTGTTGACAATGTAGGCAGTGCCATTCGGCGTCAGGGATATGGTGGCATTGTACAGCGTTGTGCCCCCAGATCCCGTAGTAACATCCTCTTCGTTCCCGACTAGTAGGTAGTCAAGATCAACAGCACCAGTACTAGTGCCATTAGTAGTCCACCATATATCAGTCCTGATCTTGCCGTGACGCCATAGCTCAGGTTTATTCTTTGCAAACCTAGCCAAGTCAGTTACGCCAGTAGCAAACTGAATACAGGGAACGCTGTTATGAACCGCTAGTGGAGCGGTCCAGCCACTCATATCAGCGGGAGATACGGGGATATTGTAATACGTGTCGCGGCTATGATCTAGCCGATTCTGTTCAGCATCACGCTCCCTGAACCCACGGGTTTTCTGCGGTGGCAGTGTTGGCTGGAATTCCATTACCTGCTCGTTGCACCCCTCTTTGCTTCAAGTTGCAATCCAAGAATAGTCTTGATTGCTCCGTCAAGTGAGTAATCTCTGGTAGAGGTCGTATCATACTCTGGTATTGTGATCTGGAAACTCCAGAATTCACCACTTAGAATATTGCTAAGCTGTGCCCAACCATTCTCATTCATGTAGTCGCTGCTAAACGTGGCAGAAGTACTACTTATCATTAGCGGGTCAGATGAGGCATACATTACACCTTCAAATGGTGGATCAAACCTGTCGCCACCAACGCTATAGATACTGCTAAGCCTGTCATACATCGGGCGAACAGCACTGATAGTAGTGGACCCCTCGGAACCAAAAGCCTGACTGGTGAGTGTACCACTATCTATTGTCATCAGCCCGTAGGTAGTGTCGTTGAGCTTGAAGATTTCAATGTAATCCTTGGTGGCAACGGTCCTGTTAGTCACAATATGAAGATTGTTAAGAATGTTGAACTCATCATTGGGTATATTGGGCGTTGACACCAGTAGACCAATCCCATCATCAGTAACGTCAAAAGCAGAATCCCTGATATATCCCCATCTTCCATCTGTAGGATTCAGGACCAGAATATCAGTCTTCTTGGAATAGCTTGAACTAATCACTGAGTTGTCTATGGCCCAGAAGATAAGGCCGGAGAACTGGTCGTAGGTTCCGGTAATCCTGAGATCATGCTCTATCTGCTTTTCAAATCCAGACCTGTTGATAGCCCTCCGGTCAAACCCTAGTTCAGTTAAGATAGACTTAACCTTGCCAATGCCCAGTGGTTGAGGCTTGCCACCACTCGGCATAACATAAAAATCATTGTGTCCATAGAAGAATATATCCTGATCTCTAGCTACAATACTCTTCGGGTGTCCAGTACCAATTCCACTAGCAAGAAGGTCAAACCGAAAAACGAGAGCCCCGCCAACCCACGACATCCTGTAGATGCTGTCTCTCTTGAAGATTGTCCCATACTCACCACCAATGAAACCAGTGATCTCACCCCGAGTACTTCGTAGATGCTGCAAATCGGATAGGTTTGTATAGTCAGCTATGGCGAAGTGGTATGGGTCATTTATCTTGCTCCACCACACCGTGTATGAGTATGCATCATTATAGGTTGTCGGTACACCGAAGTCCTCAACTGCGCCGATGTTGCAGAGGACTAGGTGCTCACCAACAATGTCACAGAACTTGGCACGTACCTCATAGTCGGCAGCCGTAGTTCCAAGAATGAGATCCTTGAAGATGGTTGCACCACCCTCAAGCTCTAATATCTGCACAGGATCTTGGTGGTTTGTCGCAATCACATCACCGCCCCAGCTACAGAAGTCCCACGCTTGGGCTTCAACTGAAGCCTGATTGTAGTTTGAAGCTCTACTAATATCGGTCCACAGACCAGTCTCAGCGGCTTCAAGCAGGTGCGTACTGCTACCAACATATATCTTTTGCTGATCTCCGATAAGCTCATCATCCACGGATGGGAACTCTATACCCATCCATGAAACCTCGTAACCCTGATAACCCTCCAATTCACACCACACTTCAGAGACAGACCCACTACCAGCAGTCTCGCCAGCCTCCATCCCCACCTCATACAGCCTGATAGTCCTGTAGGCACTATACTCCACCTCTACGATGAAGTCGCTGCCCCAGTCCAAGGACTCAGCCTGAGCAGCAGTCAGCCCCCACTCCATGTCAGTGATAGTCTTGGGAACCTCTTGCCAAGCGGACGTATAACTATTGGAGGTGCCATTATAGAATATCTTGAAACGAACATTCGGTTCAATACCGGAAGTAGTCTTGGTCCTCCACGTTATCTTGACATCATCATCTTGATATGAGCCGGGGTCTTCCATTGCAGAAATCTTAAACCTATACTTCTCGGAGCTACTAGAGGCTGTATAGGTTACATAGGTTGTATCGCTGCTGTCATTAATGCTCTGGTAAAGATTTGTTGTCGCACCACCCTCATCTTCATAGTTGTTAACTGCAACGTCAGCACTGGGAAGCTCTGACTGTGGAGAACCAGTTCCGTAATCATGTGAAAATTCCAGTTTATACTTGAGGTTGTCTACGTCATAGTTCTGCAGATTAGCATACAATATGGGGAGGGAAATCTCTTCCCATGTGTCATTGGCAGTGAAAGCGTGAGTGGCAAGAATCCTGTCCCATACACCCTCTGACGGCGCTCCGGGTTGGTTCCTTTGCAGGTACACATCCAAGTTTGTAGCATCCTTGTTGGCAACCTTGGCCCTAATCTTGATTTCTAGCTGTGGCTGATCCCCATTGGTGAAGTGATAATGCGTATTAATATCCCTGCCAGTAGTAGACAATGCACCGATATATGCCGACACTGCGCCACCGAGAAGGTCTGGAGTCTTGATGTATGTGGCATCATCCTCTGAATCCGTTATAACCTTAATGTCATTGATATAAGAGTACATGGCAATCGTACCATCATCATGTCCTACCCAGTTGCCTACGTTGTTCACATCCTCATTCGGGTAATGAACAAGAAGAGGATTCGCGGCAGACATACTATCAATGTAGGTATACCATCCAATTGAAAGATTGCTCCAGTCCGTTATTGTAGCTACGAGGGCTGGAGTAAGCTCAATCTCTGCGTATTGCCAGTTGCCCTCACCGGATTCAGGAGTGGTAGTAGTATCAATAGTCTCAGAATCTATGAGAGAGCCACCCTCACCGAGAAAATACTGAAGGTTGCCAACGCCATTGTCAATCCACCCTCGGTATCTGATCTTTAGGAATATATCAGTATAAACGGTTGGGTCTACTATTGTCTGTATATCATAACGGGCATCACCTGTCGGAGTGGGGTTCTGGGTAGAGTCTAGCCATATATTGAACTTGGCATCCTCTGGTACTGCCTCATTTATGGACAGGTAAAGGTCCGTATCCTCTGAGTTCTCGTTGCAGACATCAACCGGCGACCATCCACTATAATCATCTACAGCCCTACCTTCTTGCTTGTTAAAGTCTGAGGACAGAAGATGCGTGTGCGCCCCGGTTGCGATCTCATCAGCCTCATTATGGGAAGACACACTTCTAGCCTTCTGAACACCCCTATATCCACCATACAAGGGTATGGCATTTTCAAGGTCTTCAATAACCCCAGTGTCATACTCTGGGGCATCTGGGGCAAACTCCCCGAACTTGTAGGGTAGTTTAGCCATTAGAACCAAGGAGTAGGATCAGGTGCATAGTCTATTGTATGACTATCAATGGTTAATTCCTCAAGAGCCTGTCGCTCATCTTCGTAAGCAGCATTGGCTAAGCCAATCTCTTGTAGGTGCTGTGATGCCACGTACCACGTAGCCTTCGCGCAGATAAGGTCTTGCCCCTCAACAAGCCAAGAGTTACTGTAGGTATCCGCCACTGACTGACCATCAACGGTGTATGACCATACAAGACCATCATACTGTGCGCTGGGTTCACCAATGTTTTTGATGTAATCTATCTTGACATCATAGGCACCATTAGGTGTAGGCTCCAACAGAAACTTCTTGCCAAACCATGCGAAGTGTCTCGGGAATCCCTTATACTGATTTGTCATGTACAGGTCGCGGTAGAGGTCTATCGGAATAGGCTTAATCTCATACCAAGTGTTGCTGACCTTCATGCTAATCTTGATAGGCTTGTTCATGTCTGAAGGATACCCGTCACCCAAACCATCCGAAGACTCTGGGCCGTACTCATCCACCCCGTCCACCGTCGTAAAGTCATAGGATGCTTGATTAAAGTAGAAGTTGGTTCCACTATAATGCCTGATTGCCTTACAAATAGCTCTTGAGATAATGTCGGGGTCAGATGGTCCAAACCTGTGAATCCTTTCCTGAACTACCCTCTTAGCCGTTTGCCAATTACTCATTAGTCACCCTCACTGATAGCCTCGCCCCAGTCCTTGTTGAATGCATCACTTTCATACGACAATCCCCTAGTAGCCTTGGCCCTTCTGGTCATGTCTAGCTGTATACCAAGCTCACGCTTCAGCTTTTCGCCCTCCAAGATTGCATCATCAATCTCACTTATGGAATAGGCTGGCGTAATCTCCCTAACCTTGTATAGCTCCTCAAGCTCGGCTGTAACGTCAGCAACTCTCTCATCAAGCTTGGCAACAGTTTCCTGCCACACCTCATGTGCTCTGGCAAAGTCTTCCTTGGCTACATCAACACCATGAGTATCCCATCGCTTGCCGATGGTATTCTTGTCAGTGACCCAAGTAGTGAGATCACCCTTAGCTGGCTGCCCAGCAGAAGGAATGCCTCTTCCACCAACAAGCCTGCCGGGGTCTTGCCTATCAACGGGAACGTCAACAGTGTGCCCCTGCTTGCTAGTCACACGCTCAGACATTCTACCCCTTGGGTTAATGCCCGGAAGTGCGGCATCTCCCTTCTCATACGGAGCCTCAACAAGCTCATCACCAATCGCATACTTCTTGGAAGGCTTCGCAGCAAACTCAGAGTAATTGTCACCAGCATCACGCATTTGATTCCTAAGATTGCGAAGTTCCTCATGGCCCATACCGCGAGTCCTTCTTATGGTAATCTTCTGGTTTGGCCTTCGGCCCGTCTTTCTGCCCTTGGCAATATCCTTCTCGGATAACTCTGTCCTCTGCTTGAGATTGTCAACAGTGGTGACATTGTATGACTCACCCATAGTCTGATTCCGTAGTTCATTATATTGCTTCCATCCACCAGCGGCATCTATTCTCTCGGCCATGTCAATGTTCTTCATACCCTCATGCATATAGTCATCACGCAACCTGTAGAGAAAGTTAATGTCTACCTCTTCGGGAGGAAGGTCAACGGAAATCTTCTTCTGTGACGGTACTACACCTATCTGTCTATCTGATGGACCACCAAACGGAGCACCCTCAATCGGTGGATTACCATGCCCATAACCAGCCTCAATTCTTGGCTGGTTCTCCAAAATCACGCGGTCAGGCTTATTGCCAACCGTCTTTCTTCCCTCCCTTGTAAAGTCAGCACCAAATCTTGATGGTGGCAGTGCTGGCCTGTCATCAACAAAAACCTTTGGATTACGAGATTGATGTCTGACGTAAGCATCCTGCATCTTCCTGTCAACAATGGAAAACGGAATCTTCTTCTCAGTCCTACCCGTCTTCCTCAGTTCATGAATCATTTCATCTAGTTCCGCCGCAATCTCAAGCTGGAGTTCACCCTCTGGGCCATACTTCTCTGACCAATGAGCCTCACCCCTTGGCTTGCGCCGCGCAGCATTCAACAGGTTGCGCTTATCAGCCTCTATCCTAGCCTTCTCAGCCTTTATCCTCTGTGCAGCAGACTTCGGCTTTCTTGCCGGAAGAATGTTAGCTTCTCGCAGAGGCACCACTTCCCCTATCACTCTCTCAGCCTCCGGTGAAGGGGCGAACTTCCTGATTCTGTCCTTTGCTTCCTCACGTTTTCTGATAAGTTCGGGGTCTAACTCAGTCTTCTGCTTCTCTACAGCTTCGTTCAGGGCCTTCTTGTTCATGCCCTTTTTGGGGCTACGGACTCCGTGGCTTAGCGGATCATAGTCACCCAAAGCCCTCTTGAGAAAGCCAAGCTGGTCGTCAGTCGGAACTGCCAGCCTCTTTAATCCCTTCAGGCCACGCAACCCAGCAGTGAACGGAAGGGGTCCAGTTGCAAGCTCAGCCACAACCTCCCAGCGTTGTCTGGGTACAGCAAGATCATAGAGTCCCTTGATAGGATCGTCTACGACAGGATCATATCCCAACTCCTCAATTCCCGGCACTACCTCCTCGGTAGCCCAGTCAAACAGGGCGGATAGCTTGTCGTATGCATCCTTACTACTTAGGTGTCCTAGTATTGGCATAAGAAGTGGGGGTGAGGGGGCGGGGGTTTAACCCGCCACCCTCAATTAAAGATTAATATAGACTGAAACGGTCCTTGCGCTTGCCCTGTGCAAGACAAATACCGACAGTAATAACATAACTAGTGGTAGCACTCATACCAGCCGTCGCAGCGTTCTGGATTAGAGTGAGATACTTACCAGAGCAATCAACTGGCGTCATTACGGCATTGTAGTCAGTACCAGCGGCCTGACCAGCAGCACCCTGACCGATGAGAAGAGTATCTTCCACACCATCAGAGCCAGTGATTGACAAGTCAATGTCACTGTCCGTTCCAGTATCCATATCTGGAGTAGTAAAGAACGCGGCTTCAGCAAATCCGGGGAAGAATACATCCCCCTCATCTGGGAACTTATACAACAGAACTGCATCAGCAGCACCATTAAGATCCGCACCGAGTACTTCTACGTCAAAATACAGCCAATCAAGTCCCTTTTCATTTCTGGACCCACTGGCTCCTTTTCCACCACCCGCAGCCGAAGAAGTCTTAGTAACAGCCATGATTATTCCTCCGCCCAGGTTCCGAGAACCATGCAACCATGATCCACAGAGTTAAATTGTGCCTTCTTCATACCATGAATCAGAGACACGGCAACGCCATGCTCATTTTCAAAGTCAAAGGTTTCCTCAACCCACTTATACCGCTCGGCTTTTCCGCCCTCTCGCCCATAAGCCAGCCAGCAGGACTGAGCACCAAGGAGAACAGCGGAACGAGTGTCCGTGTCAACCGTAGTACCATCAGCACCGTGTGGGATGCGCGGCGACTCAAAGATGATGACGCCATTGTACATTCCAAGAGCACCACTGAAGATCGGGTTATCACTGATAGCCCCACCCTGCATGGCGGCCTTCTGAATGTCCATCCACTGTCCGGTAGAAGTGTTGGCTCTCATATCCTTCACCTGAAAGGGGTGAAGAAGCAGCACATAGTAGTCACCGCCATTAATACGAACGGGACGAATAAGGGGCTGATTATACTCGTGGTGAAGGACTTTCGCCCGAGTCACCATTTCATCAATATAAGAGAGATCAAATTTATCCGCATTGGTCAGGGCCGCATAGTTGGCCTGATCGTTTGCGAAAAAGATATTGTTAGCCGTTGGTGCGATAGTGGCGTTATGGCCAGTATACGCAGCATCGGTTTGTCCGGTGTTGCCACAAACCTGATTAAGAAACGCAGTGTCCAGTCTATCGGCAAACCAGTCAGAAAGCTGATCTTTCGCATCACGGCGAACATCATAGACAACTCTTTGCTTGTCCATAGCACCGTAAAAGCGAATAGCATTCCGCAACTGGTCAATGGTAATATCATCAGTCTTGAAGGTGGGAACCTCTTCGTTCCCCTCCAAAACCTCATTACCTACGCGACCACGCGCAGACAGAAGGTACTGCAAATTCATTCGGACGCGATCACCAGCACTCTTGCTCATCTCGTCCTTGGTCTGGATAATACTATTTGCACCAGAGCCAATGAATTTTCCAATCAGAGTCTTGGGCAGCACTTCCCTGTCAGTGGCCTTTGACCACAGCTTGACGGTACTAGGATCATTAGTACCAAAAGAAAGAACAGCCATTTAAATACTCCTTTTGAATTAGTGTTTAGCTTTCAACTGTCGGCAAGAACGGCTTGCCAGCCGAAACAGTACGGAACCGCCGTACAGACCGGATACGCTGAAACGCTCAGCGAAGCGAAACTATGGTCAGATGTTGACCTCACCATAGACATTCAAGCGTTCAAACAGGGCAGGATTGCTGGCAATCTTATGGAATAAGGGATCTTGCTCATCCAGTTCCGCAAATTGCTCAGCAGTAATAGTGCCGGATACGGCACCCCTATCAGGGACACTCTGTAATCCAGCCTCACTCACACCTTGCTTTGACGCTGCAATACTAGCTGCAACAGGTTTCGGAGCTTTCGGCCCCTCCTCAACGACTTCTCTTCCGGGGATTGGTCGCGGCTTTACCGCAGCATGAAGACGCATAATCTCAGCGGCAGGGTTCTTGTCCTGCTGCAATGCCGTCACTACAAAATTACGCTCCTCCTGCTCAACCAATACCCTTGCGTCTTCGGGATCTACGCCACTGCTAACATACCAGTTCAACCGTTCAAACCGAAGCTCATCAATAGAGTTAGCATAAGTTGCCTCGTCAAGGTCACTGCTGTCCAAGAACTCTTTCTCAGCCTGCATGGCAACCTTGCCGATCTCTTTCATGGTTTCATTGTACTCTTCTATTCTGGCTTCCTCATCCTGCTTTTCCTGAACAGGCCGCAGTGCTCTACTGATAGTCTGCCTCTGATCCCAAGCCAACCATGCAATAGGATCTTCGTCACGGTCAGGCTCAGTGTCGTCAAGAATCTCCTGAGTATCTTCTTCAGCAGTATCCATCTTGGCAGCCAACAGATCCATACGGGCCTCAACAGTCTCCCGCCAGCTTCTATCAGCCTTGCCAGCTTTGCGCGTGGCAATCAGTTCATTGAGTAATCCAGTGTTCGCCTTCTTGTACTTCTCAAGCTCACTCTCTTCTTCAGCTTGTTCACCTTCTAAAGCCTCAGCAGCGGCAGCTTCACGCTCAGCCTCTTCCTTCTCTGGCAGTAGCTCCCGTACTTCCGGTTGGACCGTTGGAGCTTCAGGCTCCAGATCCCTACCCTCTAAAACGGATAGTTCTTCATCTGTGAATTCATCAGTCATAACTTATTGTCCTACTCCCTGTCCTCCTTGCTGCTCCATTATTTGATAGAGCATGTCAATAACCCCTTGTTCATCGCCAGACTGCAACATTTGCATAGCCTGTCCGAATATGTCCTGCTTCATAGCATTCTGTTTCATTCTCTCCCTGATGGTGGTGGGAACATCTGGCACCGTGTCAGCGATAATATCCGGTGTCATAATCCCAACATTCATCAACAGTTCAAGACTTTGCGTCTGTTGTAGACTATTCCAAAACTCACGCACAGCATTGTGTGATACTGGTGCGGAATCTACAATAACATCATACTTAACATTATCCACCCACTCCTTCTTAAAGGGCACCATTTGTGGTACACCCCCAGAATTAGGTAGAACAATTCTCACAATTTGACCCTCTGGCATAAACCTGTTGATGAAGTCCAGATGACAACGACCAGCCACCTTGCGGTATTTCTTTAGACTGTCAAACAGGACAGAGAGTACAACCATAGCCTGTTGCTGAACACTCGTTACGGCACTGCTGGCGGTGCGCTTCAGGTCATCAACATTACCAAGGAAGTATGGGTTCACACCAACAGACTCAGCAACGAAGTCAGAGCTTAGTTGCATGATCCTGTCCAACCCCTGTGGATACTCACCCTTAGCCACCATGAACTCCTTGTTAGCAACAGCACCCGGAGTCACTTCAATAATCTTGTTAGGCTTCGCCCAGTCGTTCATCGCCTTAGTAGGCTCTATGAACATACCCTTCTCGGCAAGAAT
>Ga0316193_10000872_pt1 | contig 19522 bp, 10 predicted proteins | sample MerIslsedime2_MG_FD_207735 | JGI IMG/M metagenome (GOLD analysis project Ga0316193, IMG submission 207735) | Coastal sediment microbial communities from Maine, United States - Merrow Island sediment 2 | ecosystem: Environmental > Aquatic > Marine > Coastal > Sediment | place: USA: Maine... | reverse complement strand
GGGTTTGCCGGCAATCGCCAGCGAGCCCTATCCGCTCGAGTACTGGGCGCTGCGGTCGGTCGACACCAATGTCACGGTCTCGCCCGACGGCAAACGCGTCGCGATGCTCAAGATCCTGTCTCGGGAAGGCGACCCGATCCTGCATGTCTACGACATCGATGACATGGACAAGGACCCGTTTGTCGTCAATTCGGACCCGATGGAAATCACGTCGTATTACTGGGCTGACGATGAGTACATCGTCATGACGCTCAGGCAGCGCGTTCGCGACATGGTCAAGGGCCAGGAAGACAGCGTCTTTGAATACCGCATCGCGATTCTCGATGTCGCCAATGAAGAATTCGACGACTTCGATATGCCGTATCCACGCGTCGAAAACCTGCTGGAGAGCGTGCCTGGAAAGATTATCGTTTCGGAGCAGCCCGGTGTGGCGAAGGACCTTGCCCTGACGGAGGCGTTCAGGCCGCGCGCCTATTACGAGATGGACCTGGAGCGCGGAACCAAGAAATTGTTGCTTCGCGGCAAATGGAGCCTGGGCCAGATCGATTTCGACAGCTACGGCAATCCACGCATCGCGCGTGGCTACGATAGCGGTGACGACGAGTATGTCTGGTACTACCGCGATCCGGGTGACAAAGACTGGACGGACATGTACCGCATCAGCAATGAAAGCTCGGAATCCATGCTGGCCAGTTTCTATCCGCTGTTCCAGGGATTTGACGATGCCGTACCGGGCAATGTGCTGATTCAGACGTTTAACGGTGATGACAAGCGCGGTCTTTGGTCTTACAACCCGAAGAAGCAGACGTTTGATGAGCTGCTGTATCGTCGCTCAGACGTCGATGTTTATGGCGTGCGCTATCACAGCAACAACTGGTCGTACCCGGACCGGGTAACCGCTGTTATTTACTTTAAGGATAACTTCCATTTCGAGTACTTCGACGAGATCGAGGGTGCGACTTTCCATCAGCTTAAAGAGTTGATTCCGTACTCACATTACACATCCATCACGTCGCGCTCGCGCGATGGCAATTCGCTGATTGCTCGCAATCTCGGACCGCAGGACCCTGGGACGTTTTACCTGTTCCACAAGGGTGAGCTGAAAGAAATCGGCAGCGCCTATCCACTGCTGGAGAAGGACAAACTCGCCGAACTCGAGTACATCAATTACACGGCGCGCGACGGCAGGAAGATGGCCGCATTCATTACGGTCCCCAAGGTTGGCAAACCGCCGTACCCGACTGTCGTGATGCCGCACGGTGGCCCGCACGTGCTCGAAACCGTGTTGTACGATGAATGGGCGCAGATGCTGGCCAATAACGGCTACATGGTGGTGCAGCCACAGTACCGCATGTCGCTCGGCTACGGCATGGAGCACTTCCACAGCGCCTTCATGAATAGCAACGAGCACGGGCGCAAGATGCAGGACGACATGGATGACTCAGCGTTGCATCTTGTCAGGGAAGGCCTCGCTGACCCGGATCGCATGGCGATGTTTGGCTGGTCCTACGGTGGCTACGCGGCCTTGGTTGCAGCATCCAGGACGCCACAAATCTACCAGTGCACGATGGCGGGTGCCGCCGTTGCCGACTATGTTCAGGCAGCCGTCGATGGGGAGCGTGGTTACTCACCGGACGGCTTTGGAAAACTATGGGGTGAAATCGAGCGAGGTGCGCTGCAGCCGGTCGATGAGGTGGACAAGGTCAACATACCCATTCTTCTGATACACGGCAGTGTCGACTCGAGGGTGCTTCCCAAGCAGGCCCGTTTGTATCGCAAAGCCCTGGACAAGGCCGGCAAGTATTACAAATTCGTCGAGCTTGATGGCGCAGACCACTTTTCGAACACGTTGTACTACGATCACCAGATTGAACTGTTCGGATCGATGATCGACTTCCTGCAGAACGAGTGCGGGACGATGTCGACAGAAATACAGGCGAGCGTTTCGGACTAAAACATCTCGCCGCAATAAGGGGTCAGAGCCATTGGGCTCTGACCCCTTATTGTTAGAACATCTCGCTGGGACCGGGCGTCTCGTCCGAGGGCTTGTCGCGACTCTTGATGAAGTCACCCGTGATCATCTTGTCGTAGCTGAGCCCCGGGCCGACCATCGGGTAAACGCCCGCGTCGGGGTCGATGATGACCTCGAGGAAAGCCGGGCCATCGAATTCCATGAATTCCTTAATCGTCGCGGCGATGTCCTCGGGACGATCGAGCTTGCGTGCGAACCTGAACCCATCCGCTTCGGCAGCCTTAACGAAGTCTTTGCTGTGCAGCGACTTGTCGCTGCCTGACATGCGGCTGTCGTAATACAGCTTCTGCCATTGCCGAACCATGCCGTCGCCGAAGTTGTTGAGCACGACGACTTTGATGGGCAGTCCGTAGGTCGTAGCCGTTTCAAGCTCACCGATGTTCATGCGAATGCTTGCATCGCCGTCAATATCGACGACGACGCGATCGGGTTTGGCAAACTGTGCACCAATGGCGGCCGGCAGGCCGAAGCCCATCGTGCCCATACTGCCCGACGTGAGCCACAGACGCGGCTCCGCGTAATCGAAATACTGGGCCGCCCACATCTGGTGCTGGCCGACACCGGTCGAAATTATCGCTTCACCCTTGGTGTGGCGATTGATTTCTTCGATAACGGCATACGGCTGGATCATCTCGCTGTCACGGTCGTAGTTCAGGCAGTGCTCTTTCTTGAGATGCGCGATCTCGCTGTGCCAGGTCGAATAGTCCTTCCGGAACTCAATTCTCCGGCCGTACTCAAGCAGAGCAATCAAATCACGGTCGAGTACACCGACCTGGTGCCAGTCAACGCGTTTGACCTTGCCGATTTCTGCGATGTCGACATCGAACTGTGCAATGTTCTTCGCATTGCCGGCGAATTGCTCGGGGTTGCCCGCAACGCGATCATCGAAGCGCGCGCCGACGGCAATCAGGAAATCACAGTCCTCGACTGCGTAGTTCGCGGAGGCGATGCCGTGCATGCCCAGCATGTGCATTGCCAGCGGATGTTGGGTATTGCCGACGCCCAACGCCATCAAGGTGGTTGTGCCCGGGATACCGTATTCATTGGCAAAGCGACGCAGCGGCTTGGTCGCGTTGCCATTGATGACGCCGCCGCCGGCGTAGATGAGCGGCCGTTCAGCCTGTGCCAGCATCTTGTAAAAGCGTTCGCACGCGGTATCGGTCAGGTGGTTATTGCGCACCGAGTCGAGCCGACGGTGGTAACCGGCAAGTGGCAATGTTCCCTGTCCCTTGTAGTCGCCTTCCCAATTCTGGATGTCCTTGGGAATATCGATAACGACGGGACCTGGTCGGCCAGTTCTGGCCAGCTCGAATGCGCTGCGAATTGTATCTTCGAGTTTGTCGGCTTCGGTAACGAGAAAAATATGCTTTGCAACGGCACCCATGATGGCGGATACGGGTGCTTCCTGGAACGCGTCGGTGCCTATAGCGGCGGTCGGCACCTGGCCACAAATGACAACGATAGGCACCGAGTCGGCCATGCAATCGCGGACTGGCGTTACCGTGTTGGTAGCGCCGGGCCCCGACGTCACCATGACGACACCGACCTTACCGCTTGCGCGGGCGTAGCCTGATGCCATGAATCCTGCGCCTTGTTCATTGGCGGGAACGATCAACGGTATGGCCGCTTCACCGTTCTCTCTCTTGTGCTTGTCGTTATAGCGAAAGACAGCATCGTAGGTTGGCAGTATGGCGCCACCACTGTATCCGAAGATCGTATCGACGCCTTCGTCGGCGAGTACCTGAACGACCATGTCGGCGCCCGTCATTCGCGAACCTGCGAGAGGGTGCCGGGGTGTTGCAGCGGTGCTGGCCTGTTTGTTCATGTGTGCTGCTTCGCGTTACGTAAGTGCCCGATTTTTGGCGAGTGTTTACTAATTCCTGTTGCATTGCAATACTCGAACATCTGGCGCAACATCCGCGGCATAAAGCGCTTTTTTAGTTTCAACTGAATGTATTGAGCGAAACCACATGCGACACGCTATCTCTGTGTTATTGCAGAACGAAGTCGGTGCATTAACACGCATGACCGGGATGTTTTCCTCCCGCGGCTACAACATCGATTCGCTCAATGTCGCGCCCACCGATGATCCGACCATATCCCGTGTAACGCTGGTTATTTCCGGTTCGGATGCCGCCATTGGGCAGCTAAATACCCAACTCGCCAAACTTGTCGACGTCGTCAATATTCACGATATGACGCTGGGTGATCATTTCGAGCGTGAGCTCGCAATCGTCAAGCTCAAACTGTCAACAGGGGGTCTCGTAAAAGCATTGGCCTTTGCGAAAAAACACGGTGCCGAAATTCTCGATGACTCGCAGGTGAGTTGCACCTTCCAGTTGACCGGCCGCGTCAGCGAAGTTGATGCCTTCGTGTCCGAGGCTGGTGACGTGGGAGACGTGTCCGCGGTCGCGCGCAGCGGAAGCGTAGCCGTTTCGAAAGGAGAGGTGACGCTGTCGTCATTTGATGCGCTCCACCACCTGTCCGCGTAGTCCATGTCCGGGTTTGTCCTGTCCGAATATCGTCGCCTTGTCATCAAGGTCGGCTCGTCACTGCTGATCGACAGCGACGACAAGGTGCATCGCGGCTGGCTCGAGGGCCTTGCCGAGAACATCGCTACACTGAAGAGTCACGGTCAGGAAGTCCTGATTGTTTCATCCGGAGCCATTGCGATCGGCAGCACCGTGCTCGGCATCAACAAGCGACGCGCTCGTCTTGAAGATTTGCAGGCAGCCGCAGCAGCTGGCCAGGTACAGCTCGTCACTGCCTGGCAGGAGGCGCTTGCTTTGCACGGCATTGTGGCGGCACAGGTTTTGTTGACGCCCGAGGATACCGAGAATCGTCGCCGCTTCCTGAACGCACGCGGTACGCTGGAAAAACTGCTCGATCACTCCGTCGTGCCCATCATCAACGAGAATGACACGGTCGCAACCGAGGAAATTCGCTACGGCGATAACGATCGCCTGGCTGCACGAGTCGCGCAGCTCGTCATGGCTGACGCGCTCATCCTGTTGTCCGATGTCGATGGTTTGTATACGGCCGACCCTGGCAGCGGCGGTGCCGCCGAGCACATTCCCGAGGTGCGTAAAATCACCGATGACATACAGGCGATGGCCGGCGAAACACGTTCCGACATCGGTAGTGGTGGCATGTCGACCAAGGTCCAGGCGGCGCGCATCGCGACGCATGCCGGTTGTTCGACGGTGATCGCGAGCGGCGCGATCGAGCGGCCCCTCGATTCGCTCGCGGCAGGCGGCACCTGCACCATTTTCCGTGCAGAGGGCACCCCGGCGGCGGCGCGCAAGCAATGGCTCGCCGGTGTGCTCGAAGTACGCGGGGAGCTCAGGCTCGATGACGGTGCCGTCAGTGCGCTCAAAGGTGGCAAGAGCCTGCTGCCGGTCGGCGTTGTTGAAGTGGTTGGAAGTTTTCGTCGTGGTGATGTCGTAACGCTTGTGGATGCGCAGGGTAACGAACTGGGCCGAGGCCTGGCCGAGTACTCCAGTGAAGAAGCCACGCGTCTTGCCGGGTGCCATTCCGAGCAAATCGAGGAACGCCTTGGCTATCGTGGCCGATCGGTCATGGTGCACCGCGACGAACTGGTATTGTTTGGTCATGATTGAGCAAACGATGAACGCGATGGGCGAAGGTGCCCGCCGTGCCGCGCGTGCACTGGCGCTGGCGAGCAATGACCAGCGCAACAGGGCGTTGAGTGCGGCCGCTGACGCCATACGCAGGCGGCAGGGCGAAATCCTGGCGGCGAATGCCGTGGACATGAGCGAAGGCGAAGAGCGTGGCCTGAGCACAGCAATGCTCGATCGCCTGATGCTTGATGCCGATCGGGTCGAGAGCATGGCGGCGGGTATTGAAGCCGTCGCGAAATTGCACGATCCACTCAGCCAGGTGCTTGCGGATTGGGAGCGACCAAACGGTCTCAGGATCCAGCGTGTCAGCGTGCCACTCGGCGTTATCGGCATCATTTACGAGAGCCGTCCCAATGTGACAGCCGACGCGGCTGCGCTGTGCCTGAAGTCGGGCAATGCCGCGATACTGCGTGGTGGTTCGGAGAGCTTTCACTCGAGCCAGGCGATCTATCAATGTCTCCGTGAAGGCCTGGTGTCAGCCGGAATAGACGCAGACGCGGTACAAATGGTGCCGACAACGGACCGAGCGGCCGTTGGCTATCTCCTCTCGTCGATGGGCGAATGGCTTGACGTCGTTGTGCCGCGGGGTGGCAAGAGCCTCATCAAGCGCGTGCAGGAAGAAGCGCGCGTGCCGGTCATCGGCCACCTCGAAGGTATTTGTCACGTCTATCTTCACGAAGCCGCAGATACCGACATGGCGTGCGATGTTGTCCTCAATGCGAAGATGCGACGCACCGGTATTTGTGGTGCCGCGGAAACGGTGCTGGTGGACAGGGCGGCGGCCGAACGCCTGTTGCCGGTGATATCTGCTGCCCTTATCGACGCCGGGTGCGAGATTCGCGGTGACGATACTGTTTGTGATGTCGTGCCGGAATCGCGGGCTGCGTCGAATGAAGACTGGTCCACCGAGTACCTCGACGCCATCATCTCGATCCGTGTCGTGGACGGTATCGATCAGGCAATCGCACATATTGCGGAGTTTGGCTCCGGACATACCGAGAGCATCATCACGAACGATGACTCAGCGGCAGAGAAGTTCCTGAACGAGGTCGACAGCGCCATCCTGCTGCACAACGCCTCGACGCAGTTCGCCGACGGTGGCGAATTTGGGATGGGTGCCGAGATCGGCATCGCGACGGGGCGAGTACACGCTCGCGGGCCGGTCGGTGCGGACCAGCTTACGAGTTACAAGTACGTCGTCCGCGGTTCGGGACAGACGCGACCCTGATGTCAGACTCGAACGCCTCATTTGATGTCGCTGTCATCGGGGCCGGTATCAACGGTGCCGGTATTGCGCGTGACGCCGCGCTACGCGGGCTGCGAGTCATTGTGCTCGATCAAAATGACCTGTGTAGCGCCACATCCGCGGCGTCGAGCAGGCTGATCCATGGCGGTCTTCGCTACCTTGAGTACGGCGAGATACCGCTGGTATTCGAGTCCCTGCGCGAACGCATTACGCTGCGCAAGATTGCGGCACACCTGATCAAACCCTTGCGCATCTGCATACCGGTCTACGAAGGGGCAAAACGCGGGCCACTGTTGATTCGACTGGGCATGATTGCCTACGACATGTTGTCCGTTGGCAAGACTGTACCGGCCCACGACATGTTGAGCCGCGATGAGGCGATAGAAAGCGAGCCGGGCCTGGAACACAAAGGGTTGCGGGCCGCAGCCCGCTACTACGATGCCCAGGTCACCTTCGCCGAGCGCCTCGTACTCGAGAACCTGCTGGGTGCTCGCGCCGCTGGCGCCGAGGTCTGCACCTATCATCGTGTGGAGCGCATCAGGATCGATGGCGGGGCAGTGACCGGGCTCGACTACGTCGACTGTTTGAGCGGCGATAAAAAACACTGTGAAGCCTCGGTCGTCGTGAATGCGGCAGGTCCATGGGTAGACCAGGTATTAATGGCAACGGGCAAGCCGACAAAGAAATTGATTGGCGGCACCAAGGGCAGCCATATCGTCGTCAGCCCGTTCGAGGGTGCTCCGAAGGATGCCTATTACGTTGAGGCGGCTGCCGATGGGCGACCGTTTTTCATTATTCCCTGGAATGGCCTCTACCTGATCGGCACAACGGACATTCGTTTTGACGAGGACCTGAGCGCAGTAAGGGCCAGCGACGCAGAAGTCGATTACCTGCTCAAGGAGACGAACCGGGTATTCCCTGCGGCCGACCTGGCTCGGGATGATATTCACTATGCCTACGCAGGTGTGAGGCCGCTGCCGCGTCGCGAACGCGGGCCCGAATCGTCAATTAGCCGCAAACACATCATCCGCAAGAATCGAAAAATTGCCCGGGGATTGATTTCCATCATTGGCGGCAAGCTCACAACCTACCGCAACCTTGCCGAGCAGACTGTCGACCAGATCGGCAAGGTTCTTGGGCGCAAGCTGCCGGACTGCCGCACACAGGAAACCCTGTTGCCTGGCGCCTACCGGATCGAAGACGCGCGGGACCGGCTGACGGCAATCGGCGACTTGTCTGTCACCGATGTCGAGAGACTATTGGGAATCTACGGTGGACGGTCCATCGAGCTTGCGGCGCTGGCCGACAGCGAGTCGCGTTCACTGCTCGAAGCCGAGGTGTTGTTCGCCATACGAGAAGAGATGGCCAGAACATTGGCCGACATTGTGCATCGTCGGCTGATGATCGGATTGGATGCAGATCAGGGCAGGGCGCAGTACGCGCAGATTGCCTCTGTGGCCGCAGCAGAGTTTGCCTGGGACGATGACGAGCGAGACGCTCAGCTCAGCGCACTGATTGCCTACAGCGATTCGTTGGGCGTGTAACGGAACTCCGCGAACAACTCACGACCGCGACCGGGGAAGTATCGGTAGTTACCGAAAGCGAAATCAGCGCGATCGGCAATATCCCGGTCCGTCACATTATTGAGACGCAGAACCAGGTCGAAACGCGGCGTGAAACTGATGCCGGCACGCAGATTCGCGATCGAATGACCGGGGTAGCTGTAGCGATTTTCGGCGTCGAGGTAGTACTTGCCTATTGATGTCCACTGTAGTCCGGCATTAAATCGCTCTGTGGGTTCGTAGCGCACTTCAAGGCTGCCGAGCCAGCGCGGCGCAGTGTCGACATCCCGCCCGGATACGAAGGTCTCGCCGCGCGATGCAATAACATCGAAGTCGTAAGTGTGATGCGCATAGCTGGCATCGACGGCGACGGACCAGTCGTCCGCCAGTTGCCAGTCGATCGATACCTCTGCGCCGCGATGTTTGCTGCGAGCTCCGGTGACGTTATAGCCGTCGGCATCACGATACACGCTGTCGCGTTTCTTCATCGCAAAGAAGCCGATGTCCAGCGAAAAACGGTCGAGGATCCTGCGCACACCGAATTCGAGCGCATCGATGCGTTCGGAGTCGAGATCTGCAGTCTCCTGGCCGCTTTGCAGACGGTACAGCTCGGTTGCCTGCGGCGCGCGAAACCCCCGTGACAGGCTTGCATAAGTACTGCCGGAGTCGCTGAACTGATAGTTCAGGGAAAACTTCGGGGCGACGTTGCGAAAACTGTCGCTGCGATCAGCGGGGCGCGAATACAGGCAACCACCGAATCCGCAGGCCGTGCCATCGTCGCGCGTGTTACCGGTCAGCATGCGATTGTTGTAGTCGTAGGTCAGATAATCGAGGCGCAGGCCCGCGCCCAGCGTCAGTCGTTCGTCGACGGCCCAGTCCGTTTGCACATAGGCGGCCACGCCAGCCGACGCGACGTCGTAGTCATAGTGTTTACCCTGCGGACGCGTCTCCATGAGAAACGGAGAGCCCGGTGTCGGGCCGTCCTGGGTCTGCTTCAGAAACATGTCGGACCACTCGACATCCATGCCGACGATGGTGCGGCGCCGGGCATCACCGAACGTCGCTGTGGCCAGCATCCCGGCGCTGACATGGCCATTTTCCTCGAGCGGTTGTCCCGGCAGGAAATGCTGCAGGAACTCCATGTCGGAGTGCCGTAGAAAGGGACGCAAGTCCAGGTCAACGTTATTGCGCGTTGTGGTCCATATGCCATAGAGGCGTTGTGCAGACGCCTTACGATAGGCTTCGGGATTCGGATTGCTGCGATTGACGGCAGGGTCCTTATAGGCGTCCTCGCCGAGAATGAAGCCCGCCGTCTGCTGGTCAAGATCCGTTGCGGTCAAACCGAGTACAAACGCTCCATTCGCGAGTTCCCAGTCACGTTTTGCATGCAGTTTGCCCTGCTGGTAACCGGAGTCGTCGCGGAATCCGCCATCATCGGCGTAGACCAGTGAGGCAAGCCATGGCGACTCCGTACTGAACGGCAGATCAGCCTTCGCGCGATAGAAATCGTTGTCGCCTATCTCGAGAGAAACGCGTGGCGTGCGGTCGGGACCAGGCGTTGGCATCAGGACGTTGACGATGCCATGCAAGGCATTGGAGCCATACAGGGCGTTGCCGGGTCCACGTATGACCTCGACTGACTGTGCCTGCTCCGAATTGACCTCGAACAAGGAATTGACGTTGCAGAATCCGGCCGGCCGGATCGGTATGCCGTCTTCGAGAAACAGGAACGCGCCGCAGGAACCAGCGCCGGTCAGCACTGGCGAGCGGATCGCGGTCAGGTGCTCCTGCCCGCTGCCGCGGCTGAGCCACACGCCGGAGACCCTGGTCAGCAGCTCGTGCATGTGGTGGTGCTGAATGGCCACCAGGGATTCGCTGTCTACACGGTCGATGTTACCTGCGTGCTGCAACCTTGGCTGCTCGCGCCGCTGGCTTGTGACCACGAGTTCGGTCATCGGCTCATCTGAGGGCACCTGGGCTGAGGCCGCAGACACCAGTGCCAGCAGCAAAAATGCGCTCGCACAACCTTGTTGATATCGTAATTGCATGCAATCCCCCGGCCAGCGCGACAGTATAATCAGGTGCGAGAACCTAGTCCTGACCAAATGAGCTACTGATGAAATCGAGATTCATGATCCGATATGCCCAGGCCATTGTCACTGCAATGCTGGTGCTGGCAACTGTCACCTCATACGCAGACCGGCCCCGTATCGGCCTGGTGCTGGGCGGCGGGGGTGCGCGCGGTGCGGCGCACATTGGTGTTCTCAAGGAACTCGAGCGTCAAAGGATACCGATCGATGCCATCGCAGGTACCAGCATGGGCGCAATCATCGGCGGGCTCTACGCATCTGGCAAGACACCCGCGGAGCTGGAGGACATTGTCACGACACTTGACTGGGCAGCCGCGCTATCGGATACGCCGGCGCGCGAGCACCTGAGTTTCCGTCGAAAGCTCGATGACATACGCTACCCGATGACGGTGGAACTGGGCGTTCGTGATAACGGGCTGTTGCTGCCGATGGGTGCTGTGGAAGGCCAGCGTCTCGACCTTGTGCTTCGCGAACTTACCATTGATGTATCGCACATCAATAATTATGACGACCTGCCGATTCCATTCCGAGCGGTTGCGACGGACGTCGGGACAGGCATGCCACACGTCATGGCCGGTGGCGACCTGGCTCAGTCGATTCGCGCCAGTATGTCAGTGCCTGCGATTTTCGCGCCTGTTGATCTGGACGGGAAACTGCTTGTCGATGGTGGCGTTGCCGCCAACCTGCCGGTCGATGTCATACGCGAGATGGATGTCGATATCATCATTGCAGTCGACGTGGAATTTCCGCTCTACCCGGTCGAAGAACTAACGTCGGCGGTGAAGATCTCGGAACAGATAGTAACGATCATGATGCGCAGGGAAACGCTGCGGCAGATCGACCTGCTAACAGACGACGATATCCTCATCCGGCCCCAGTTGGGCACATTTGACTCGGCCGATTTCGCGAAATCTCCTGAGACAATTGAGCCGGGCGAACAAGCGACTCTCGCTGTTTCTCAACGGCTGGCCGAGATCGCTCTCGACGAAGAGCAATTTGCACAACATCTCGTACAACGCGGCGCGCCTGCACCGATCGACACGGAACTGGCATTTGTGCGTGTTATAGACGACAGCCGCTTTTCGTCGGAAATGTTCGAAACACATCTGGACATCGCGGTCGGCGATCCTGTCAACACGACGCAGCTTGCGAATGCCGCCGAGGACTTGTACGGATTGAATCTTCACGAGCAGGTCAGTTACAGGCTTGTCGAGGAGGGCGGCCAGACGGGTGTTGAATTCAATGCGCGTAATAAAGCCTATGGCCCGAATATCCTGAAGTTCGCAGTTTCGCTGGAGAACGACTTCGAGGGATCAACCTCATTCAATGTTGGAACGCGGTTAACCAGGGCACGCATTAACGCCCGTGGCGCGGAATGGCAGACCGACCTGGTGCTCGGCACCGACCCGCAGCTGTTCTCCGAATTCTTTCAGCCCATCAGCGCCGGGTCGCGCTTATTCATTGCGCCCAGGGTCAACCTGCAGCAGCGAAACCTGAGCGCATTTTCCGGTGAAGACGCCGTTGCGCGCTACCGCATCTCCGAGTGGGAACTCGGTTTTGATGGCGGCACCCATATTGGAAACATCGGAGAGGTGCGGGTTGGTGCCTATAACGGCGCCGGACAGGCCAGGGTGAAGGTAGGAGATTCGACGTTGCCGAACGTGGAATTCGATACCGGCGGCGTTTTGACGCGGCTGCGATTCGACACCCTCGACGATGCGCAGTTTCCAAGAAGAGGCATTCGAGCCGATCTCAAGTGGAATCTCTCGCTACCGGATCTTGGTGCCGACGAGCGATTCGACACGGTTGAAACTTCGGTAGAAGGGAGCTGGAGTCATGGCAAGAACAGCTGGCATGTTGGCGCCCTCTACGCCACGACGCTCGACTCAAAAAATGGCATTCAGGATCTGTTTGCGCTGGGTGGGTTCCTGCGCCTCTCAGGTCTGGAACGCGGCGAGATCAGCGGACCACACGCAGCGATGGCACGGGCAATGTATTTCCGCCGCGTGAGCGAGTCGACGGGCGGGGTACTTGAGGTGCCGATATACCTCGGTGTCTCGGCCGAGATCGGAAATACCTGGCAAACTCGATCGGATATCAGTTCCAGCTCGGCACTGTTGAATGGCAGCCTGTTCGCCGCCTTCGACACGCTGATCGGGCCGGTCTACCTGGCTGCAGGGTTCGGGGAGGGTGGTCGCAGTAACTACTACCTGTTTTTTGGCGCGCCACCGCGCTGGTAGCGGGCCCTGACCGCGGGATTGGTCAGCGTACGATTTTTTCCAGCACTTGCGTCGGTGAATCGCTGTCGCGGTAGTAGCCGTGGCGTATCGCCATGTGTTCGAAGGCGGAATTCCGCTCCTCTTCACTCGGGTACCAGTGCAGTTTTTCCCAGCTTTCGCCGAGTATTTTTCGCATCGTATCGCCGACGGGCAGGGTCACGCGAATCCCATACGGTCGCTCGGCACCAGCTGATGCCGGATCGACGAGATTGTGTTGGTGGCAGTAGTCCATGGCGCGCGAGTATACCGAGCACCGCCGGATTTCGCCAAACAGGTCCTTTTTGAGAGGCCGTGATTCAGCCATTGTGGGAGAATATGTTAGCGCAATGCACCTGGATCATTGATGAGCGGTAATTCGGACGAACAATCACCTGGCACCGAGCGTGACAGGTTGGATACGACGGGCGAGTTCTTCAGCGTCGGCTCTCCGCTGCACGCTGTTCGTGCCGGGTATGTGCGTCGTGGTGCCGACGACGTGCTTTACGAAACCGTAGTAGCCGGTCGTTACGCACACATCATCGCGCCGGATCGCAGCGGTAAGTCGAGCCTGGTCGCGGCAACCACAGCGCGTCTCGAAAATAACGGCTTCAAGGTCGCCGTTCTCGATCTGGAGCAGATCGGCGTTCGCGATGCCGGATCGGATGCGGGTCGCTGGTACTACAGCGTCGCGTATCGGCTCTTGCGGCAGTTACGAATTCGAGTCGACCTGCAGACCTGGTGGCAGGACAAGTCGATCCTGAGCAATCGGCAACGGCTGGTCGAGTTCTACTCGGAAATTGTATTGCGCAATGTGCATGAACGCATTGTCGTATTTGTCGACGAAATCCAGTGTATCGGCGAGTTGCCATTTGCAGACCAGTTACTGGCAAGCATTCGGGCAGCGCATAATGCGCGTGCGACGGATCCGGAGTTTTCACGTATCGCATTTGTTCTGCTGGGTGAATGCGATCCACTAAGCCTGATAGGCGAGCCCGAGCTGTCGCCATTCAATGTCACGCAACCGGTAGTCCTGGGCGATTTCTCGCGGCCTGATCTCGACTTGTTTGCGACGGAACTAAATCTGGCGCCGGAAAAGACGGCCGTGGCATTGGATCGCATCTACTTCTGGACAAGCGGGCAACCTTATCTGTCACAAAAACTCGCTCGTGCGATTTCTCGCGACGTAATGGATGGCGACGTTGTGGAGGATGTGGACCGCCTTGCAACGCAGCAGCTGGCTGGCCGTGCGGCGCTGCACAGCGAGCCACACATGAGTCATATTCATCGTGAGATCGTCAATGACAAGAAACGCTGCGAAGCGCTATTAAATGTATACGGGCGCGTCCGCAAAGGTCTGGAGGTTGCAGCTGATCTTGGTTCTCCGTTACATCGACGCCTTATCGCGATTGGGCTGATCGTCATTGACGAGGAAGGCAACCTGGCCGTTCGCAATCGTCTCTATGGCGCGGTCTTTACTGCTCGGTGGGCTAACGAGAATCTGCCAACTCACTGGCGCACCCCGGCTATCGCGGCTGTGGTGATACTCGCGATCCTGGCGGTGCCATTCTGGTATACGCAGCTACTACCGAGGTCCTATGTCAATATTCTGACTTCTGACACCGTTGAGTTGCAGCTTGCCCAGGACGCCTACGCAAACATGCGTTCCTTCCCCGGGCATGTTGAAGCAGCGGACAGCATTTTCCGGAGTTTCCTTCAGAATCGTGCGAGGGCAGCTGGCAGTAGCGAGGAAATAACGGCGGTCGTGGAGCTGGCGGACGCGCTACCGGATGCCGGTCGTTTACCGCAGGAATTGCTTGCCGGATATTGGGATGCGCGCACGCGGGAGGCGCGACGTGAAGAGCGACGCGATGACGCGCTGATTGCGTCTCTGGAAGCGCTGGTTCTGTCCACGCCGCAGCGGCGCAACAGCTCAGCGATGCTTGTTGCAGATGACTATCCATTGTTGCTTGCCAGCCTTACAGACGAGGGTCATGGCAATATTGTTTTTAATCCCGACAACTTGCTGCTGACCGAAGTGCGGGGCGCCGAGGTCACGCAGTGGTCGCTTGAGCCGCAAGGGCTGCAACAAAGAGAGATCTGGACAATAACGGCTCTTGAAGTATCACCGCTAGTGCGACGCGTCATCGTAGACCGTGATGGTACGGTGTCGCGGATTGGTTTGACGATCAATATCAGTCATGCGCGCGCAACAGATTTGCGCATCAAGCTTATAGCACCTTCGGGAAGAGCGGTCGAAGTTGATCTTGATATTGAGCGTGCTTCCGCAAATGAAGATCTGCGCGTTTCGGCGACCCAGCTGCGTGAGCTTGTCGGGGAACCACTGAATGGCACGTGGAGCCTGAGCGTCCGCGATGAAGCACTCGGCGTGGCAGGTCGGCTCGTCGGCTGGAACCTTAACCTGAACTCGCAGGGTCTCGTCGAGGAATTCCAGCGCGGTTTAAACATAGCGGACCCTGCCGAACGCGAAACCGACAATGTGTGGTTCAGCGCGGACGGGCGTTTTGCCGTCGCCCGTGCCGTGCAGAGTGACAGTGCACGCGTGTGGGACCTTGCGTTCGCAAAACCGGTTCGTGCGGTCGCCGTTAATGAGCACGAGAAACTGATCGGGCTCAGTGCTGGCGCGCGACTACTCGTCACGGCAACACAGGACGCAGTTCACCTCTGGGATACTACGACCGGGCGCCGCGCCGCGACACTGGAGGTCGGTGCTGCGAGTGCGACGTCGATGTTAACTGACGGTGGTGCCCACCTGTTCGTGCAGCGGCACAACGACAGTGATACAACCTTGGAGCTGTGGTCACTGGAAAGTGCGTCGCTCGTGGCAAAGCTGGATATCGCCGGTACGCCGGCACTCGTATCCCTGGACCCGAGCGGGCAACGAATCGCTGTCGCTGACTACGATCGCGCTGTCCGTGTTTGGGACTTTCGCGATGGGTCGTTGATATTACAGATCGACTTGTCTGCGCAGCCGAGCGAAATCAGCCTCGCGGCGGGTGGCGGTTTGCTCGGTGCTGTATTTGGCAGCGAAGGTGTTTCCCTATGGCGCATTGACCGGCCTGCAGACCCGCTGCTTGAAGAATTTGCCGCTGGGCGCTGGCAGCTACAATTTTCGCCATCCGGTACGCGGGTACTTGCTGGCAGGCCCGGGCGCGGGTTCCAGGTTTATGAAACCGAGCAAGGGCGATTGCTCGGGCCGCCGCTGGGATCAGGGGCTGTGGAAGGCAGGGACAGCTTGCTGGCCTTCAGCGCGGACGAGCAGATCGTGGTAACCGGAGGTGCGTCTGCCATAGCTCGATTCTGGCGCGCGCCGACGCTGCCGGCGCTCAACGAAACTGACAACGATAGTCCGCCACAGACAATCTGGACGCCGTCCGGCGACGCCGTTGCTGTCGCCACACCTGATGCCACGCATATCGTCATTGGCGACCAGAACGGTAACGTGCATGTGCTACCCGCGGATGCGGGCCGGGAAGGGCTGGCGAGTCGTGCGCAGGAGCTCAGTTTCTACGGGCACAACGCGGAGGTCCGGCGAATAGAAGTGAGTCCCGACGGCCGGTTGGCGGCGAGCTCTGCCGACGATGGCACATTGCGAGTCTGGAATATCGACGACGGCTTGCCTGAGCAGTTCATCGTCAACATTCCCGGCGCGCCGGTTGAACGATTGGCGTTTGAGCCCGGCGGTACATTGGTCGGTATTCTGAATGACACGAGCGCCGCAATCGTCGATACGAAGTCCGGTGACATCACTGCAAGATTTGAACTTGGAGAACGCCATACCGGATTCGCTTTCGCGGACAGCAATCATCTTTATCTTGGCAGTGTTTCGGGTGCATTGCGCGTCATTGCCCGCGACACCAATGGTGGATGGAGCCTGCAGTCACTTTGGCAGGGAGACGCAGCCATTCGATGGCTCGAAGCATCATCGAAATCCCGTTTTCTCGTACTTGTCGATGAGAACAATCTCGCACAGCAGTTCAGCCTCCTGGAAGGACGCATTGGGGACCAGACCCTGCAATTGCCGGGAGCGATCGATGAAGTCGCTTTTACACCGGGCGGATTGCGCGTCCTGTTTCGGACCACCAATTGGGTTCACCGTGCGAGCACGTCCGCGATAGGCCTGGTCTGGCTCGACGCGATACTCGCGCCCAAAGCGCTCGCTCACACGCGCATGGTGTTCGGTGACCCGCAAAGGGATGAGGCTGCAGCATTGGGCAATCGCTTCTACCTGCCGGTTGCCGGCGACGGCTTTCCGCGACTGGCCGAACTGAAGTTCATTACATCTGAAGGTCCGGCCCTGTTCGGCAACAAAGACCAGCTAATCGATGAGTGGCGTGGGAAATTAGCGGTCGTCGCCGCGCAAAGTCCGGACGAGTAGCTCGAGCCGCGCGGCGCTTACGTCATGTGCCTGCACAGCCTGGCCGATGGTAATAGGGACCCGCGCGAACAGCCGACCCGGTATCTTGCGCAGTCCGCCACCTGTGCGTCTGCTGAACCAGCTTCCCCACAGTCGACCGAGTGCGACAGGTACCACTGGCACGGGCCGGCGCGCGATGATTTTCTCGATTCCCGGCCGAAAGCGCTGGATTTCGCCATCGCGCGTGATAGCACCTTCGGGGAATATGCACACAATATTGCCCGCGGCGAGTTCCTCATCAACTCGCTCGAACGCCTCGTTCATGAGCTGCTCATCTTCCATCTTGCCGGCAATCGGGATTGCGCGCATGTGCTCGAAAAAGAAGCGTAAGAACGGCATCTGGAAGATGCGGTAATACATCACAAAACGCATTGGACGACGTATGGAACCGGTTAGCAGGATCGGGTCCATGTAGCTGACGTGATTGCAGACCACGATGGCGGGTCCCTTACTGGGCACGTTCTCGAGTCCGGTGGGTCGAATGCGATACAGCAGGTTTATCAAGACCCATGCCAGGAATCGCATCATGAACTCCGGTAGCAGGGAGTAAATGTAGATGGCGACTACGACATTCAGTACGGCGAGGATCAGAAACAGCTCGGGTATCGAGAATCCCAAGCTTAGAATGGCGATCGCCATGAGTGAGGCGACGACCATGAAGACGGTGTTGATGATGTTGTTCGCGGCGATAATCCGCGACAGATGACGGCGCTTGGCGCGCTTTTGAATTAGTGCGTACAACGGCACGCTATAGATACCACCAAATGCGCCGAGCATGGTGAGATCGAACAATATGCGGATACTGCCCGGTCGGCTGAGAAATTCGCTGATCGATGATACGGCGACAACATGGGGTGTGGTCTGCGCGAAATACAGGTCCACAGCAAATAAACTAAGCCCGATTGAACCGAATGGTACGAGTCCCAACTCGATACGGTGTCCCGACATGCGCTCGCATAACAGGGAACCAAGGCCGACACCAACTGCGAATGAGACGAGAAGGGCTGTCGTAACTGACTCGTCGCCGTTGAGCATATCCATCGTGTAAGCGGGCACTTGCACAGTCATTATCGTGCCAAAGAACCAGAACCATGAAATGCCGAGGATGGACAAGAACACCGTTCGGTCCTCGCGTGCGAAACCTACGATGCGCCCGGTTTCCCGCCACGCATTCCAGCTGATCTTCAGGTGCGGATCCACGGCCCGCGTTGTGGGTACGCGGCGGCTGGCGAGGTAACCAAATACGGCAAAGCCAACAAGACACGCTGCGAGCAAGGTCTGGTCGCCGGGAGAGATCGCGATCATCAGTCCGCCAATGATCAGACCGAGGATGATCGCGACATAGGTGCCGGCCTCCACGAGCGCGTTGCCACCGATGAGCTCGGAGGTGTCAAGTTGTTGCGGCAGATAGGCATATTTGACCGGGCCAAACAACGTCGACTGGCAGCCCATCAGGAACAGGACCAGCAGCAATACAGGGTAGCTTTTTGTTATGAGCGCCACGGCGGCGATGCTCATCAGGACGATCTCGAGTAGCTTGATGCGCCGCATCAGAAAAGACTTTTCATACTTGTCGGCGAGTTGACCACCGATAGCCGAAAATAGAAAAAACGGTAAGATAAACAGCAGGCTGGAAACGTTCGCGAGTTGGCTGTGATTCATCCCGAAGATCAGGATGCCCTGAAATGTCACGAGTATGATGAGCCCATTGCGAAACACGTTGTCATTGAGGGCGCCCAGGAACTGGGTGGAAAAGAACGGCGCGAACCGGCGCTGTTTGAGTAGCGAAAACTGGCTCGATTCTTTCACGTGTAGCGTGTCCTTTTGCCCAAAAGTGCGAACTCACGCAATTTCACATATTGACAGCGGTGCTAACATGCGAGGTTGCAGGATGCTGAAATATATACCATTTAATCAATTTAAGATTGGCTTGCGCCGTTCTTACGATTGACGCAAGCCAATTTTGGGACTAACGATAGCCAATGAATGTTCGATTAACATTGTTGCTGTGCGGGCTATTCATGCTCGGAGCGTGCGCCAAAGAGGTGCCGCCGAGATCCGTGCAGGAATTTCTATCCGACCCCAATTCGCTTGAAGCGGCTGTCGTTCTTTGCTCACAAAACCGTTCCCAAACCCGCTATGAGGCTGAATGCGTTAATGCGCGCCAGGCGATCGCGATTATGGAGGCCAAGGAAGATCGAGCCAGGCGGGACGCATTTGAAGCTGAATCCAACAAGAAAAGACAAGCATTGCGGCGC
>Ga0316193_10000869_pt1 | contig 19537 bp, 16 predicted proteins | sample MerIslsedime2_MG_FD_207735 | JGI IMG/M metagenome (GOLD analysis project Ga0316193, IMG submission 207735) | Coastal sediment microbial communities from Maine, United States - Merrow Island sediment 2 | ecosystem: Environmental > Aquatic > Marine > Coastal > Sediment | place: USA: Maine... | reverse complement strand
GCTGATGATATGCAAGCAATACAGCGGATATTCTATTTATTGTCATACAATAAATGTTAACACAACCGCCTACTTGCAGTATTTAATGGAAATTCACAATCTTTTGTATACAATTCCAAGTTTATCAATCAGTGGCCTGTTTCATGAATTCCGCCGGCAATGAAAAACCGCTAAGCCTGATAGCCAGCGCGCAAGGGCAGGACGGTACCTTGCGCAGTAAGGTACAGCGCCAGTTACGTAACGCCATTCTCGATGGGCGCTATAGCGCCGGGCAGAAACTGGTTGAACGTGAGCTATGCGAACTGACCGGTGCCAGCCGGTCGATTTTGCGTGAAGCCCTGGTCGGCCTTGAAGCCAGTGGCCTGGTCGAATCCGAATCCTACCGGGGCTATCGCGTCACGCTGCTCGGTGTGCGTAAAATCTGCGAAATCTTTGAACTGCGCGCATCGCTGGAAACCCAGGCCGCCGAGCTTTTTGCCGAACGTGCCAGCGATGCCGAAATGGTCGAGCTGCAATCATTGCTTGTCGAGCTCGAAGAGTCCGTCGTCAATGCCGACCTGCCAGCAATGCGCCTGATCAAGGAGCGCTACTATGAGCTGTTGTTCAGCGGCTGTCGCAATGGGGAAATTCGCCGCGCCCTGGAAAATATCATCGACCGGGTTCACTACCTGCGTGCCCGACTGATGTCCAGCGCCGACAGACGCGCAGTATCGCTGGCCGAGATGAAGCGACTGACGACCGCGCTGCTTGCCCGGAACCAACTGGCTGCGCGGGCGGCCAGCCTGGCACATCTTGCAGCGGCGCGCGACGCGGTGCTCGAGTCGATGGCGCAAAATCCTGATGTAACAGAAAAGGCAGCGCTATGAGCCAGTCACTGCACAGCAAGTCACTGCAAAGCAGCAACGGCACCCGTTACCAGATTTCCGGCCCAGCGGAAGCACCGGTTATCGCTTTTATCCATGGTCTCGGGCTGAACCGCAAGATCTGGGACGGTTATGTCACGCACTTTGCCAAACGCTACCGGGTGCTGAGTTATGACCTCTACGGACACGGTGAGAGCGCAGCTCCGCCATACAAGCCCAGTGTCAGCCAGTTTTCCGAGCAACTGATCGAATTGATGGATGAGCTCGAGATCGAACGCTGTGCCGCTATCGGCTTCTCGCTTGGCGGGATGATCAATCGCCGTATGGCAATCGATCATCCCGAGCGGGTCAGTGCGCTGGCGATACTGAACTCACCCCACGAGCGCGGCGAGGAAGCACAAGCGCTGGTCGAGCAACGCGCCCTGGATTCGGCGGCTGGCGGTCCAGGTGCAACCCTCGATGCCACCATAGAGCGCTGGTTTACACCGGAATTCCGGCGCGAGCATCCCGAGTTTATTGAGCAGGTCCGCGGCTGGGTGCTGGCTAACGACGCGGAGATTTACGCGCTGTGCCGACAGGTGCTGGCCTTCGGCGTGGTCGAATTGATTCGACCCGAACCCCCGATCACTCATCCGACACTGGTCATGACCTGTGAAAACGATAGCGGCAGCACCCCCGCCATGAGCCGGGCCATCGCCAGCGAAATCAGCGGTGCCAGGGTAGTTATCGTGCCGCACCTGAAACACATGGGCCTGAGCGAGAACGAAGCTCTGTTTATCGATGCGCTGACACCGTTTCTCGACACCACGCTGGTAAGCTAGATGGCTCAGGCAGCCCAGGTGAATAAACGAAACCATTGTCGGGCGATCAGGCAGCTGGAGCAGGTCGGACGCACCCGCAAACCGGGCGAGCCGGTGCAAACTACACCACGATTATGCAGGACCGAAAACACTGCAAAAAAAAACTTCGTGCGAGGCACTGACATGCCGCTTCGATGCGCGGTAATATCACCTGTAGAAAGAATATCAAGGCCGGCGGATCGATCCCTGAATTAAATCAGCTAGCCGCCCGGGAAACGCCCTGGGCGGTGTTTTAAATCAAGAGGTAAATTGAGTATGAAATTTCAGCTAGCAATCAACATGGAGCGCATGGATCCGAGCATTGACATGAATGATGTCGCGCGGCATACGCTGGAAATGGTGCAGATGGCAGATCAGGGAGGTTTTAATATCGTCTGGGCAGCGGAACACCATGCGCTGGAAATGACGATCGCTCCCAATCCTTTTCAATTGTTAACCTGGTGGGCCGGTCATACTGACAATATCCGTCTTGGGACCGCGGTTGCGGTTGCCGCCTACTGGCATCCGATCAACCTCGCCGGAGAAGCGGCCATGACCGATCTGATCAGTGGCGGGCGGCTCGAGTTCGGCCTCGGCTCCGGGGCCTACCAGCGCGAATTCGATCGTATGCATGCCGGACTCAAACAATCCGATGCCTATAAGTACATGCAGGAAATGCTGCCGGCATTGAAGGGATTGTGGGCAGGTGACTACGAACACAACGGTGAATTCTGGACCTTTCCGACTTCGACTTCGGTACCGAAAACCGTGCAGCAACCCCATCCACCGATCTGGGTCGCTGCGCGTTCACCGATCACCTTCGACTACGCGGTGCAGAACAACTGTCACGTCATGTCATGGCCGTTGACGCGCCCCTTCGCCGAAGCCGAGCTGTACCGCTCACAGCTCGATGAGTCGATTGCAAAATACCCTGATTCAAGCCGACCTACCTTTGCCCTGATGCGCCATACCGCGCTCTACGAAAATAAGGCGGGACGCGATGCCGCGATCACCGCGATTCAGACAGTGCTGGGGCAGTTCGAAAACCTGTTCCGCAACCTGGGGGACGTGCACAACGGTTTTCCGAAACAGATTCCGTTGGCGGAGCTGACCGATCGTGAACAGTACAACGCGGATATGCTGGAAGAGAACCTGATGTTCGGCTCGCCCGAAGAGGTGATCGCCAAGCTCAAGCGCTATGAAGCGCTAGGTGTCGACGATTTCATCTATTACGCCAGCCTGGGGCTCGGACATAAGGAACAGAAACGCTCGCTGGAATTGTTCTGCAATGAAGTAATGCCCGCGTTCAGCTAAACACCAGCGCTTCCCGACCTCGACCCTGACATGAACTCGAGACCCGCGATCCGGAATGGTTTACTGAAGTGGTAAATCTGGTCGCGGCTTCGGTTGACCTTTTGCACAGGCGCGTGGAGTTTCCACACGCGGTCGAAGTACGCCCCAGCATCAAGATACCGCTCGCCGACGGTTGCTGGCTGCATGCCCGGGCATGGATTCCCGAAACCGCAAAAAACAGCCCGGTGCCCGCTCTGGTGGAATACGCGCCTTTCAGGCATCGCGACTTCACCGCACCGAGAGACGCGCTGATACATCCCTGGTTTGCCGGACACGGCTATGCCTCGTTGCGCGTCGAATTGCGCGGCTCCGGAGATTCCAGTGGACTCCCCCAGGATGAGTATGTTGTGCAGGAGCAGGATGACGCCCTGGAGGCGCTGGCATGGATCGCGGGCCAGGAGTGGTGTGACGGCAACACCGGAATGTTCGGCATGTCATGGGGCGCTTTCAGCGCACTGCAGGTAGCGGCTCGAAAGCCGCCTTCGCTGAAAGCGATCATACCGGTACACGGAACCGACGATCGATTTGCCGATGACATTCACTACAAAGGTGGATGCCTACTGGGTGCCGGTCTCTCGTGGGGGAGCCTGTATACCCTGTACATGATGCGACCACCCGATCCGGCGTTATCGGGCGAGACATGGCGCGAAACATGGTTGGCGCGGTTTGATGAATGTCCGTTATTGCTAGCGGAATGGATGTCGCATCAGAGCAAGGATGACTACTGGAGACAGGGCTCTATTTCCACAGACTATGCGCAACTTGACTGTCCGGCCCTGATCGTCTGTGGTTGGGCCGACGGCTATACCAATGCGGCAATGCGGATGGCTGAACACTTACCCGAATCGAGTCGCGTCATTATAGGACCCTGGGCGCACACCTACCCGCACCTGGCGCAACCCGGTCCGCAGATCGGATTTTTGCAGGAAGCCGTCAAATGGTGGGATCGCTGGTTGAAAGGAAGCGGTTCCGAAGTCGAACAACCTCCGCGACTGAGACTGTGGCTGCAGGACCCGGCTCCGCCGGCATCCAGTTATGATACACGAAACGGCCAGTGGCTCGGGCTTGAAAGCTGGCCATCTTCTTCGGTCTCCCCGCGCACCTGGTCTCTGCAACCGGGGCGACTGGATGATTCCAACGCGGAGGGGTCTGTTACCAAAATAAAATCTCCACTGGCAAACGCCATCAATGGACCGGAATGGCTGCCGCATGGCGTAGGGCCTGAACTACCCGTGGACCAACGGGCGGAAGACGAAGGCTCCCTCTGTTTCGACAGCATAGAATTCGACGCTGAGTTAATCATCTGCGGTGCACCCAGGCTCAGGCTCAGACTGCGCAGTAACAGTTCAGCCGGTATTGTCTGCGTACGCCTCATCGATCTGCTTGAGGATGGCCAGGCGACTCAGATCAGCTATGGCCTGATGAACCTTTCGCATCGTGATGGTCTGCACCAACCGAAGCCGGTAACCCCGAATGAATGGTTTGATGTGGAGATTGTGTTAAATGATATCGCGCAGCGGGTACCCGCAGGGCACCGACTGCGCGTCGCCGTGTCCACTCAGGCCTGGCCTCTGGTGTGGCCAGCGCCCGATATCATGACACTGGAGCTGCTCCTCGGTCACAGCAGTTTGACATTGCCGCTCCTCGAAGCTGAGGAACTCGAAGACCTGGAAACAGTTCAGCCAGAGGCCGCCGCCATTCCAGCGCCCCTATCACTTACCTGGCAGCGGCCGGTTAAGCGTGAGCGCGAAATTACCCACGATCCGACCACAGGCAGCGTTAGCCGGGTTTATGTTAAGGACGATGGCGCTTACCGCATAGACGAACACGGGATGGAAATCGATGCCAGGGGAACGCTCACCTATCGCTCACAGGGAGAGGACCCATTGACAGCAGAAGCAGAGTATCGGTATCACCTCGAACATCGCCGCGAAAACTGGAATGTCAGCGTCGAATGCGACATTCGTATAACTGCTGACGCGGAAAATTTTTACCTGACGGGTGAATACAGAGCGCTGGAAAACAACCAGCTGGTTAGACGCAGAGATGCTCGAGTTCCAGTCAGACGGAAATTTGTTTGAGAAGCCGCGCTTTGATCTCTCGTATGCCCATCTCCGGGTGACTCAGAAAAACATTCTACCGATCTCAGAGCAATCGATGGCGCGCTCCGCAAGGAAAGCATTTCCTCTGTGTTGTATCCCGGAGCAAGATCTCTGCGACTAAAGCAGTCGATTCGAATTTGGCCTGTCAAGAGTAGCAACCACGGCCTGCCCCGAACCAGTCGGTTAACCTGGAAGCCCGGACGGCATCACTCGAAAGATCTGGAGGCCAGCTCCACCACCGCCGCGGTTATTTCGGAATTTGCAAAAGGCTTGGTCATGAACAGATCAGCGCCGCACTCCAGCGCCGTTTCACGGTCGATGCGCTGCCCTTTCGCGGTCAGCATCAGCACCGGTAATTTTTCGCCCCTGGGGTCGGCCCGCAGCCGCCGCAGGACTTCATAGCCATCGAGTTCGGGTAGCATCAGATCCAGCACCAAAACGGCAGGCTGTTGTTCGAGAGCGGCATCCAGTGCCTGACGTCCATCACTGGCAACCTTGATCTGGAAACCCGCCCGCTCGAGCAAAAAAGTAAGCGATTCAACGATATTGGGTTCGTCTTCAGCCAGCAATACGGTCTTGGTCATGGCGCGGGAATATGAAGCCTGTTATTTTTTGGTGCATCGATTAGACACCATCCAGGGGAACACCGCAACCGGCCGATCGCCGGTGCCAAAGAATCCTGTTAGACATCGGTAAATTGTTTACATGATTATCAACCCTGAAGCGGATTAATTGACAAAAAGACATATTTCAACGGCAATGCACTTGCCAATTTTCTCGATTTGACTAGTTTCCCTGACAATACGCTGCATTGCAGCATTTTGCCGACTACCCGCGGTGCACCGTTACCCGATCAGGCGCTCATTGATAAGGAGTAAAACATGCCCAAGGAGGCGTCAACCGCCCACCTCACTCTTGCGTTAAACACCATGCTCGAGCAAGAATTCGTCGCCCCGCTGGCGTCGATTCGAGGTGCACTCGAAATCATGCGCGACTTCGCCGACCTTTCAGACGAAGAACGCAGCCGATTTCTCAACAACGCACTACAGGACTGTGCTCGACTGGAACTGGGTGTCGAGCATCTCGCATCCACGGTGTACACCACGGTTAATCATCAGCAGCCGGATCAACCACAGGCACAACAGGATAACAGCAATTCCCACTATGCCGATCGCATTCAGTTTTTTGACGAATTACAAATCGTTGAGGTCGATTTCAGCAATTTCGTGTTCAGCAGTTCTAAAATTGTCAATGATTTTCATGACACACTTGATCATCTGATCGAAAGCACCGGGGAACGCTGGTACATCATCGTCAACTATCATCACTGTAGCATCTGGCCCGAAGCCTGGGTCGCGTTCGCGCATCGTGGTCAGAAGGTCAATGTCAGCTACTCCCTTGGCACCGTGCGTTACTTCGATGCAAGCGCCGTCGACGAGGACTCACCCTTGCTAAGCGACCCGGAACTGTTTGAATCACGCGACAAAGCCCTGGCACGCATCGAACAACTGCGCCGCGCAGCCGCGGACAAATAGGCTGGCAGCCTGTCTGACTTCACAGGATGGCTATGCGTATTATTTGTTGACGCGTCGAAAGCCGTGCTAATCGTTCGACCCTGCAGGAGCCTCGCTACGGACGAGACGCAGGCGGAAGAAACTGGTTTCATCGGCGGCGAATTCAAGCGTCAGGTCACCTTTCATGTTGCGCGCAATCGCCTGGCTGATCGACAGTCCGAGACCGGCACCATGGTCGAGATCGCTGCGGTGCCCACGGCTGAACTTGTCAAAGATCGTGCCCGCCTCCTCACGCTTTACTCCGCCACCGTTGTCAGAAATATCAATGAACAGAAAATCACCGTGGGACTCGCTACGCACCAGAATCACCGGTTGCTTCGAGGTGTTGTATTTAATCGAATTCGAAATCAAATTGATCAATATCTGCTGCATGCGATCCTCGTTGGCCTGAACCCACACCGGATAGCCACTCAGCTGGCGCTCTATGCTGACCTGTTTCTTGCGAATCAGGCCGTCGAGGGTATCGATTGCGGCATCAATGACGGCGCCGGCCTCTACCGGGGCAAGCGGCATCTCGAGGATACCGGCGTCGAGCCTGCTCATATCGAGGATTTCGTTTAGCAAGCGCGTCAGACGCTGGCTCTCCTCGTTAATGATCGTCATGAATCGATCACGTTCTTCTTCAGTCACCGTCTCCGGGCTCAACAGGATTTCCGAAAATGACCGGATAGAGGTCATTGGTGTGCGTAATTCATGACTGACCTGGCTGAGGAATTCGTCTTTCTGCAGGTCAAGCTGACGCAACTGTTGATTGGCGTTGCGCAGCTCATTCGTCATCATCGTCAGTTCCGCGGATTTGGTTGACAGTTCGCGCGAGGTTTCCATCAGACGTTGGGTCTCGTCGGCGATGTCGATCAACTCGATCATGCTGATACTGCCGCGGCCCGCCACTCGCGCCACCATCGCATGCGCCGAGGCGGCACCCACGTTACCCGCCAGCACCCGTTCCAGCTGCACGATCATCGCATCGGTTGGCCAGGGTAAAACGCCTGCCAGGCCCTGTTCGTGAGCCATGCTGTCGAACAGGCGCCGTGCTGGTTCGGTGCCGAGGATTCTCTGTGCCAGTATGAACAGGTCTTCTGCTCTCGCCTGTCCGGGTTCGAAACGGGTTGTTTCGCCCGGCCGATTGCGGAACACATCGACGAACAGAGCACCCTGCAGCCGATCCAGCGGACTGGCTTCCGAAAGAGAGGATACAACCATGAACACCAGGGTATTGGCGCCAAGGCTCCAGATCACGGCATGAACCAACGGATCAAAGTCAACGAGCCCAAACAACGCCTGGGGTCTCAGCGCCGCGAGGCCGAACAGACCATTGGCAAGAACGTCAGCAGTGAGAATGACACTGCCACCGAAACTCGGCAGAAACAGGGTATAGGCCCAAAGCACAAAGCCCGTGAGCAATCCCGCCAGCGCACCGTTACGGGTGGCTCCGCGCCAGAAAATACCGCCGAGCAGGCTGGGCAGGAACTGGGCCACCCCGACGAAAGCAATCAGGCCGATCGCCGCTAGCGCATCGGATCCTCCACTGGCCTGAAAATACAGAAAACCAAGACCCACCACGGCGGCAATGCTGACGCGTCGTGAAGTGAGCAATATCTGGCGCACATCGCCGCTGACTTCGCGACGTCCGTGCAACAGGTACAGCGAAATCGGCACCACGATGTGATTAGACACCATCGTCGATACCGCGATCGCCGCGACGATGACCATCGACGTAGCCGATGAAAAACCGCCGAGAAAGGCAAACAGGGCCAGGTCTTCGCGCCCGAGCGACAACGGCAGTGTCAGCACGTAAAGATCCGGGTTGGCACCCTCCGGCAGGAACTTGAGGCCAGCGATGGCAATCGGCATGACGAACAGACACATACCGAACAGATACAGAGGAAACAACCAGGATGCGGTCGCCAGGTGTCTTTCATCGACATTTTCGACCACCGTCACCTGGAATTGTCGCGGCAGACAGATGATCGCCGTTGCCGACAGAAAAGTAAGCGTTACCCAGCGCGCGTCAAAGATGTTACCTGCACCGTAAATTACCTCGGTATCAACGTTTTCGAACACTGAACCGACGCCACCGGCCACGCCGAAGACGACGAACAGGCCGACCGCGAGCAACGCTGCCAGTTTGATCACGGCCTCGACCGCAATAGCTGCGACCACGCCGTGATGACGCTCGTTAGCGTCGACATTCCGCGTGCCGAAAAGGATGGTGAACAGCGCCATTCCGGCGGCAATGACAAACGCGGTTAAAGAGACGTCGACCTCGCCGACAATCGCCTGATAACTGCGCGTTACCGATTGCAGTTGCAGCGCTATGTAAGGCGTCGTGGCGAGCAACGCCATCAGTGTCACCAGCACCGCAATACTGGAGCTCTTGCCATAGCGCGACGAGATAAGATCGGCAATCGAGGTGATGCGATGTTCCTTGCCGATACGCACCAGCTTGCGCAACAACCACCACCAGCCGATAAATACCAGTGTTGGCCCCAGGTAGATGGTAATGAACTCTAGGCCATTGCGGGCAGCCGAGCCGACCGCGCCGTAGAAGGTCCAGGAGGTACAGTAAACCGAGATCGACAGGGTAAAGATGACTGGCGACTGAATCCAGCTCGCATGACCCTGGCGCGCGCGGCGATCGACGTAGAACGCGAGTGCAAACAGCAGGGCCACGTAACCCAGGCAGACTCCAAGCAGCAGGTCACCGGAAAGCATTAGTCGACGCTGTCCACTTCTTCCGCGGGCCCGGCATCTTCCGCATTGTCCCAACCGGAACTGTTCAACAGGCGCCTCGACAGCATGGCGGCGCCGACGATCAGCCCTCCCCAGACGGTGAACAGGTAAAATCCGGTAAACGGTATACCCAGAACTTTGATATCGAGCTGGAATATACTGGCCAGGGGCGGAGTCAACAGCAAACAGCCAACCAGCAGCAAAACCAGTGCGCGATCACTGATTTTGCGATCGGATAAAGGACGACTCAGATCACGCGATTCATCGTTCATGCTATTGGAATCCCCCCCAGGTTCCCGGCTTCATACGCTTGTAAGACCGGTAGGATTACTGCCACTCGACCCGATTCTAACCGCTACGACACGGATATTCACCCGCGATACTGGCATTCACCGAGATGTTATCCGGTCAGCGGATCGATAACCCGATGCTTGCAACTTCGCCGCGGGCAGGTTCGACAGGACAAACCGACTGGTTCGAAGGCGGTCGCGCGATCCGGGGCATAAACCGTGTGCCGGGCATCTTCGTCGCTTAATACACACATATCGGTCAGATAATGCCGCGCCTGACCGAAGCCTACGGAGCCACTATTAGCGGCCCGGGCAACAAAGACAAAGCCCTCACCGGAGGGTAGCTGCACGTGCTGGCGCAGCACCGCATTCGGGGCCTGTTGCGCGCGATAGAGAATCCATAAAGGGCAGGACGAACCGTAGCGTGGCACCAGCAAACCTGGCAGATTACGTGACAGCGTAATATTTCCCGAGGCATTGGCCTGGTAGAAACCGAAGCGGGGATTTTCCTCGCCTGCCGGCAGCGCGCTAAGGCGTTCGCCTATCAACTGGAAGTCCACGCCAAAATCGTCACTCAACATTTCCAGGTCGTACTTCAACTCCGCCGCTCGCTGCCTGAGCAGACCCATGGGAACCATGACAGCACCGACGGCGTAGCGCAGTAGAATTTCGCGGCTGCGCGCGCGCGCCACATCGGTTTCGAGCTGGGCTTCAGCAGAAACGATTTTACGCACTAATTTATCGAGCTGTTTGTTAACCAGCAACTGCGCTGCGCTGAAACGCGTGGCTGCCTTCCCCTCGGGAAGTTTCGAGTACAATTGTTCGGCCCGCCCCTCTATCTCGACAAAGTGATTCTGGCGCCTGTCGAACAGGGCATCAACCTCATCCAGCGGGGTCAGTGTGCGCCTCGCCCAGGCTGCATTATCAAAATAGCTTGCCAGCGCATCGCCCAGTTTACATAGGTGCTGACTCTCCTCGTGCATGATGGCGTAAAAGCGGTCGCGTTCGACACTTTCGATTTCGGGATACTGGTCGATGATTTCTGACGCTGAATAGAGCGAGGCAATTCGGGTCAGCATCGTATGCACCGTTTCCCCAAGGAATGGATCGTGATTCAGGCGATCGCTTAGTATCTGCGCCGTGTTGGTCGCCTGGTGCTCGGAGCGCGACAGGGCCAGGATTCCGCGCGCCCATCCCGGGAAGCGGCCGATCAACTCTCCAATACGCTGCTCTTCGATACCCAGCGCCAGCATTTCCGGGTTCTGGGCAATTTCTTCCAGCGTTTCCAGCAGGCGGCGATCAGCAGCGCCGTCAAGTTGAGCGAGCGGGAGATCAAGCGCATCGGCCAACTTGCGCAACAGCGTACCACCGATGTCCCGCTTGTTATGCTCGATCAAGTTGAGATAGGACGCTGAAATCTCGACCTGCCGCGCCAGGTCGGCCTGAGTAATGCCGATTTCGCGGCGTCGTTCGCGGATTCTAGGACCCAGGATATTGCGTTTCATGCTTCGTTTCGGCTTATCACGCGGGCAATTTTCAGTCAATTATTAACAAATTAACATTTCGCCTGCTTGTTAAATTTACAAAAGTATTGTTATTTTTCACATACTTATTGAATTATTACCGCCAGTCAATGATTCTTGGCAGGCTTAATTGCATTAATGCGGTGCAAATCGGGGGATCTCACTCGGTAGCCGTACCCAAAATAACTCGGAGGACTCGTAACTAATGAGTAAAATTGATAACTCAAAGCGCAGCTTTCTAAAAACCAGCGCAATACTCGGTGTCGGCGTTTCAGCACCAATGATTTTCACCAACGCCCATGCGGCATACCGTAACGAACCCAAGGGCTCCACGGTCACTTTTGGCTTCAACGTGCCACAGACTGGCGCCTATGCGGACGAAGGTGCCGACGAACTGCGTGCCTACGAGCTTGCGGTTCAGCACATTAACGGCGAAGGCGACGGTGGCATGTTGAACACCTTCTCGTCAAAAGCGTTGAAAGGCAACGGCGTCAACGGCAAAAAAGTCGTGTTTGTAACGGGCGACACCCAGACCAAATCAGATGCCGCACGCGCATCGGCCAAGCGCATGATCGAAAAGGACGGCGCTATCATGATAACCGGTGGCTCTTCATCGGGTGTTGCGATCGCGGTCCAGGGCCTGTGCCAGGAAGCCGGCGTTATCTTCATGGCGGGTCTGACCCATTCCAATGACACCACTGGTAAAGACAAGCGTGCCAACGGTTTTCGTCACTTCTTCAACACTGAAATGTCCGGTGCTGCACTGGCGCCAGTACTCAAGAATGCCTACGGCACCGATCGCAATGCTTATCATCTGACCGCCGATTACACCTGGGGCTGGTCACAGGAAGGCTCGATCAAGAAGTACACCGAGGCCATGGGCTGGAAAACAACTGCTGCAGTGCGTACTCCGCTCGGCGCTGGTGACTTTTCCCAGTACATCACGCCAGTGCTTAACTCGGGTGCCGACGTACTTGTATTGAACCACTACGGTAAGGACATGGTGAATTCGTTGACCCAGGCAGTCCAGTTCGGACTGCGCGACAAAATGGTCAATGGTAAGAAATTCGAGATCGTCGTACCGCTGTACTCACGTCTGATGGCACAGGGTGCAGGCGCTAACGTCAAGGGGATTTTCGGCTCCACCAACTGGCACTGGTCACTGCAGGATGCTGGCTCGCAGGCGTTTGTCAAATCCTTCGGTCAGGCTTACGGCTTCCCGCCGAGCCAGGCTGCCCACACCACCTATTGCCAGGCACTTCTGTACGCGGATGCCTGTCAGCGCGCCGGCACTTTCATGCCAAGCGGAGTAGGCGCGGCGCTGGAAGGCTTCACCTTTGACGGGCTCGGTAACGGTCCGACGGAATACCGTGCCGAGGATCACCAGTGCTTCAAGGATGTCCTCGTGGTACAGGGTAAAGAGAACCCGGCATCCAAGTTCGACGTACTCGAAGTGGTTGAAGTCACGCCGCGTGCCCAGGTCGAATACCCGGCCAGCATGCTGGGTGGCAACCTCGGTCCGTACAACAACGGCTAGTGCTACAGCAGAACAGATCGCTTATACAAGCTATCTGTAAAACTGCTGACTCAGGGACAAAACGGCACATGGACGTGCCACATTATTTTAAACCCCTGCAAACCATGCCGGGGTTCGCAGCGGTAGCTATACCGCTGCAATAATCAAAACGATAAACGGGACTAACCAAGTGGACGCTTTTCTATTGCAAGTATTAAACGGCCTGGACAAGGGCGGCGCATATGCGCTGATCGCGCTCGGCCTGACACTGGTATTCGGCACTCTTGGAGTCGTCAACTTTGCTCATGGCGCACTGTTCATGCTTGGCGCCTTCTGTGCCGTGACGCTGCAATCTCTGCTAACGCTGGAGCGGGTTGTTCTGGACCCTGAAAAACTCACGGCCTGGGGCACTCCGATGGAGATCCGCACCCCCTACATTGTTGAATGGTTCGGGGATTTCGGGATGACACTAATCGACTGGTCGGTACCCCTGGCCATCCTGCTCGCGGTCCCGATCATGCTGTTGTTCGGTGTCATTATGGAACGCGGACTCATTCGCCATTTCTATAAACGACTCCACGCCGACCAGATCCTGGTCACCTTCGGTCTCGCCATCGTGCTCCAGGAAATCGTCAAGGCGCAGTTCGGGGCCAATCCGATTCCTCAACCGGCACCTGCGATTTTTGCCGGCTCGGCCGATATCGGCCTGATGCTGGGCTTTGCGGAAAACGCCGTGGTCTACCCCTGGTGGCGCATCATTTACCTGCTGTTTGCCGGCGTGGTGATCGCCTCCGTATTCGCCTTTCTGCAATTCACCACCTTCGGCATGGTGGTGCGTGCCGGCATGGCTGATCGGGAAACGGTTGGACTGCTGGGCATCGACATCGACCGCCGCTTCACCATCGTATTTGGTCTTGCAGCCGTGGTCGCCGGAATTGCAGGTGTCATGTACACGCCTATCCTGTCGCCTGATTATCATATGGGCATGGACTTCCTGGTGCTCAGTTTCGTCGTGGTGGTAGTCGGCGGTATGGGCAGTCTCGGCGGCGCGGTAGCGGCCGGATTTCTGCTTGGAATACTGCAATCCTTTGCCTCGATGAACGAGGTGAAATCGCTGTTACCGGGTATCGACCAGATTGTCATCTATCTGATCGCGGTCGTCGTGTTGCTGGTCAGGCCACGCGGCCTGTTCGGGCGCAAAGGCGTAATGGAGAGCTAGACGATGATCAAATTCAATGTAAAGAACAAAGACCACATGCTGCTGATCGGCTTCGTCCTGGCGGTCGCCCTGGCACCAATAATTTTCGCGCCAATCGGCGGTGGCTACCCCGATCTGTTACAGAAGTTTGCTATTTTCGGTATTTTCGCAATTGGCTTCAATATTCTGTTCGGCCTGACTGGCTACCTGTCATTCGGCCACGCCGCGTTCCTCGGCGTCGGTTCATATACAGCCGTATGGACTTTCAAATTGTTGACAATGAATGTTATCCCGGCATTGATTCTGTCCACCCTGTTCGCCGGTGTATTCGCGTTATTGATCGGTTACATCGTACTGCGCCGTTCCGGCATTTACTTCTCGATACTGACGCTGGCGTTCGCCCAAATGTCCTATAACCTGGCTTACTCGGTACTGACACCGATCACCAATGGTGAAACCGGTTTGCAGCTAACGCAGGGAGATGCACGCGTACTGGACGGCCTGTTTGGCGTCACCCGTGGTGAGGGCTTACCATCAACTTCGCTGTTCGGTATGTCGATGTCCGGGTGGAGCGGGTATTACTTTTGTGGTGTGATACTGATTATAGCCTTCTACATTTCAATACGCATTTTCCGCTCACCTTTCGGCATGATGCTGCGCGCGGTCAAGTCCAATCAGAATCGCATGTCCTACACCGGGCTGAACACCCGGCCCTATACCCTGGCCGCGTTTGTTATCTCGGGCATGTTTGCAGGTCTTGCCGGCGGCCTGATGGCGATCACCGACCCGCTCGCGGGCGCGGAACGCATGCAGTGGACAGCGAGTGGCGAAGTGGTGTTGATGACCATCCTCGGTGGTACGGGCACCCTGCTTGGTCCCGTCATCGGTGCCGGCGTCATCAAGTATTTCGAGAATATCTTCTCCTCTTTCAACGAGGGCATTCTGATGGAGGCGTTTTCTTTTCTGCCTGAAATGCTGCAGCACGCGCTGGTGTCCTTCACCGGATTGTTCGTCGGCGAAGGCTGGCATCTGACGCTTGGTGCATTGTTCATGGTCATTGTTATTTTTCTGCCCGGCGGGCTGATGGAGGGCATTGCCCGCATCGGTAATGTGATCAGACGCTGGCGCAAGCCGAAACCTGTAGCGACCACCGAGGCCGAAGCGGCCGCATCTGAGTAGAATTCCATGTCACTTCTTTCCGTTAAAAACGTAAACAAGCAGTTTGGCGGCCTCAAGGCCCTGAACGAAGTCAATCTCGAGATCGAGGCCGGCACCGTGCACGCAATCATAGGACCTAACGGCGCGGGTAAATCGACCCTGTTGAACTGTTTCGTCGGACGCCTTGATCCCGACACCGGTAGCGTGGATTTTGATGGCGTATCACTGCTCGGCATGAAACCGCATGAGATCAACCAGGTTGGTGTGAGCCGGGTGTTCCAGACACCCGAGATATTCGGCGAGCTGACCCTGGTCGAGAACGTCATGATCCCGGCATTCGCACGCCGCGATGGCGCTTTTCGAATCAATGGCTGGCGGCAGGTAGAGGATGAGATAGATGTTCGCCAAAATGCGATGGATTTACTCGAAGACGTAGGTCTCGCTGCAAGCGCCGATACGGTATCGAATCAATTGTCGCGCGGCGACAAGCGGCGCCTTGAACTCGCCATGTGCCTGGTGCAGAAACCCAAGTTATTACTGCTGGACGAACCGACTGCGGGCATGGCACGCGCCGACACCAACAATACCATCGACCTGCTGAAGAAAATCGCCGAACGCGGTATCACCATGGTCATCATCGAGCACGACATGCACGTGGTGTTTTCGCTCGCTGAAAAGATTTCAGTACTGGCGCAGGGAACGGTTATCGCCGAAGGCCTGCCCAACGAGATCAAGGGTCACCCGAAAGTTCAGGAAGCCTACCTGGGAGGAGCACATCTGTGAACGACAGCAATCAAACCGGCGAAACTACGCCTGAAACTCTGCTCGGCGATACGGCTTTTACCGGCAAGGTCGCTCCCGGCGTCAGTGCGGTCAAAGGACAGGGTGGCCAACGCGCTTATTTCTCGGTCTGGGATCTGCATGCCTATTACGGTGAAAGTTATATTGTGCAGGGTGTCAGCTTCGATATTCGTGAAGGTGAAATTGTCGCCCTCCTCGGCCGTAACGGTGCGGGAAAGACCTCCACCCTGCGCGCGTTGGCAAGGGTAGATTCACCGGAGCTGCGCCACGGGGAAATCTGGCTCGATCACAAACCTCTGCATGAAATGAGCGCTTACCAGGCTGCGCAAAACGGGCTCGGACTGGTGCCGGAAGATCGACGCATCATCCAGGGACTGAGCGTGGAAGAAAACCTGCAGCTGGCTCAGATCGCGCCCCCCAAAGGCTGGTCCATTGAACGGGTATACGAACTGTTTCCGCGACTCGGCGAGCGCCGTAACCAGGAAGGTACGACCCTGTCCGGTGGCGAGCAGCAAATGCTGGCCGTGGCGCGCGCGCTGGTCCGCGATATGAAATTGCTACTGCTGGACGAGCCTTACGAGGGACTCGCGCCGGTAATCGTACAGGAAATTGAGAAGACCCTGGAACAGATCAAGGCCCTTGGCATGACCACGATTATTGTCGAACAAAACGCCGTTGCCGCGCTGCATCTTGCAGACCGGGCGCTGATTCTCGACATGGGCAAGATCGTGTTCGACGGCACTGCGCAGGAAGTCCTCGAGAACGAAGACCTCAGGCACGAATATCTGGCCATCTAAGGCCAGGCTGCTAACTTCCCGTTTCGCAAAGCGAGTGAGGTGGCGTAACCGCGAGAGCCATCAGTGAGCGCGATGAATGCCTTTCCAGATCAAATGACCCGCCGTTCTCGTTGCTTTGGGCTTTCATTGACCCCAGATCCAGGAATCAATAACAAGTAATCACGAGGTCGATACCACATTCCTGTACCGGACCTCCATCTGCCAGCGGCAGATTTTGCAACCTCTCAGCCAACCCGGCCCAGTATTCGATCGAGCATCCGGTCAGTCATCAAACGCTTTAACCAGGCGAACAGATAAGTAGGGAAAGTGACCGGGTAGCGTATTCTGGGTCGCTTGCTTTCCAGGGCGTGTACCACGCGTTTAAGCACGGCTTCCGGAGGCAGGGTAAACGGTAGAACATTCCCCGTCGTTTCAAAACGCTGAATCATTTTCTGGTAGCGTTCATGATGAATGCTGCCAGCAACCTCGATATGTTGTTGAAAGGCCCGATGGGCATTAGCTCGAAACTGGCTCTCTATCGGACCAGGTTCAATCAAACTAACGTGAATATCAGTGCCGGCAAGTTCCAGTCGCATCGTGTCACTGAATCCCTCGATGGCGAATTTGCTGGCATTGTAGGCACCTCGCATCGACATCGCTGCAAATCCGAGTATTGAGCTGTTTTGAATAATGCGTCCGTAGCCTTGCGCTCGCATAACCGGGATGATCAGATTGGTTAGCTCCATCCAGCCGAACACATTGGTTTCAAATTGTTGCCGTATCGCCTCGCGACTAAGATCCTCACAGGCACCCGGCTGGCCATAGGCACCGTTGTTGAATAGCGCATATAAATTGCCGCCAGTTTTATCCAGCACCTGTTCAACGGCGGACCGAATGCTCGCAGAGTCACGGTAATCGAGCACCAGGCACTCCATGCCTGCCGAGTGAAAAACAGCACAATCACTCGAATCGCGGACACTGGCGAAAACCCGGTATCCACGCCGATGCAACCCCTGTGCCACGCATTTACCGATACCACTCGAGCAGCCGGTGATCAATACGCTTCGATCTTGGGTAGTGTTATTGTCTGTCACAGCTTCTCCTTTGAGAGTTACAGCTTTGTTCATTGCGACGACGCTTCCTCAATATCGTTAGCGCGATCGAACCGCTATTGTAGGGCCTGGACGTTCTTTGCCGTGGTTTATTGAGTGGCAGGCCAGGGAAAACTGCATGTAGCCTGGTCAGTAGCCAGAAAGCCCAGGACAGCGTTTACTTTTCACAGGCTGCCTTTTGGGAGGCCGCAGGGCCCGAGGATGCCCTTATCGTACCGTCCAATGTATGGGGCCACTTATATCACCCCGCTTATAAACATCTAGTGCTGTCTGCTTCAGGTGATTTGTAAAACCTTGTCTGTCAAATATTACAAGCGATTCGCTTTCCCCTTTTTACCTGGTAACTTGTTTCAGGTCGTCACAGCCTGGCCATAGCGGGCGATCGTCAATCCGTCAATATCGACCTCCGGTTGCTGTCCCATAACGATGTCAGCAACAATTCGCGCAGATCCGCAGGCCATGGTCCACCCCAGCGTGCCATGCCCGGTGTTCAGAAAAAAATTATCGTATCGTGTCGGACCTATGACCGGGGTACCATCCGGCGTCATGGGGCGCAGTCCGGTCCAGCCTTCGGCCTTGCTTACATCCCCGCCACGTGGGAACAAATCGCTTACGACATGGCGCACGCTTTCGGTCGCATCGCGCCGGAGTTCATGATTGTAACCAGCGATAATTGCCTGGCCAGCCACACGGATGCGTTCGCCGAGCCGCGTCACGGCGACTTTATAGGTCTCGTCCATGATGGTTGATCGAGGTGCGGCATCGGAATCGATGATCGGCAAGGTAATGGAATAACCCTTGATCGGATAAACCGGGATATGGATGCCAATGCTCTTCAACAAGATAGGGGCGTAGGGCCCCATCGAACAGACATAGCGATCGCCCGACACCCGGTCTATGGATGTATCGATTCCGACGATACGATCGTTTTCCATCGCCACGCCATCGATGTTGACGTTGTAGCGAAACTTGACTCCCAGTTCTGCAGCCTTTTCTGCCAACAACTGAGTGAACATCCGGCAGTCGCCGGTGCGGTCGGCCATCAATCGCAAACCGCCAACGAATTTATTTTGCACGTGGATCAGGCCGGGTTCGACGGCAATACATCCCTCGCGGTCTAAAACCTCAAATGGAGAGTCATACTTTGCCAGGACCTCTTGATCAGCTTTAGAGGCTTCCAGCTGTTTTTGTTTGCGAAATAGCTGCAAAGTGCCCAATTCACGCTGGTCGAACTGCATCGACTGCTCCTGCATAAGCTCGGTCAGCGAGTCACGGCTGTAATTTGAGATGCGAACCATGCGCCCTTTATTACGCGCGTAGGCCTTAGCATTGCAATTTCCCAGCATCTGCATACACCATCGCCACATCGTCGGGCTTAGTGAAGGACGAATGAACAACGGGCGATGCTTCATGAACATCCACTTCACCGCTTTCCATGGAATTCCGGGCGCGGCCCAGGGCGATGTCATGCCGTAGGACAATTCACCTGCATTGGCGAAACTCGTTTCCAGTCCAGGGCCACGCTGGCGGTCCAGGACTTCGACTTCGGCACCCTGGCACGCCAGGTAGTAAGCCGTGGTAACGCCGATGACACCGGCACCAAGTACGACGACCCGCATGTGCTCTCCTCTATCGCAATTATTTGCAGCGCTACAGATTTACACAGTCTTTGTCGAATAGCGAGTCCCTGGTTAGTTAG
>Ga0316193_10000868_pt1 | contig 19541 bp, 9 predicted proteins | sample MerIslsedime2_MG_FD_207735 | JGI IMG/M metagenome (GOLD analysis project Ga0316193, IMG submission 207735) | Coastal sediment microbial communities from Maine, United States - Merrow Island sediment 2 | ecosystem: Environmental > Aquatic > Marine > Coastal > Sediment | place: USA: Maine... | reverse complement strand
GTCGAGGAGCCGCGCTGTTACGCGTCCAGTGATTTCACGCTGGCGCCGGCTCAGCCTTGTGTGGATGCGCGTCGCGTGGTGCTGAGCCAGACAATCCCGCTGGCACCCCGAACCCTGGACGTCAACAACCCGCCGACCTACCGGGTCAAGTTCCGTTACCGCTATAGCGATCTCAATGCGCCTGTGACGCTTAACGTGCGTTTCTCCGTGCACGAAACCGGGGCCGGCAACGCACAGATCGACTACGGCATCAGGGAAATCGAAGTCATCAACAGAACCAGCACGGGGAGATGGCGGAAAGCGGAAGTGGAGATCCAGCTGGATCCGCTTCTGCAGACCGGCGTCAGCTATGATGGTCTTAACTTCACCATCGAGACTGCCGGTGCCTTCAGCGGTGATCTGGGCATCGACGCGGTGAGCCTGCAGGAAATCGGCGAAGACGTGGAGCTGGCGATCAACGGGTCCTTTACGGAGGGGCACCGCCAGGCCGCCAGTGGCGATCATGCAGCGACTTTCCTGAGTCGGCTCAACGGGGTGGCTTTCTGGGGCAGTGTCAGCCACCACCAGTCAGGCGGCTGTGCCTTCTGCTTCAATGGCCTGGAGACGATGGTTTACTTCCTGCGAGGCCTGCCGCTGGGCGATGCCGTCTGGTTCAACGAATCGAACAACAGCGGCATCCTCTATGGCGACCCGCTGTACTCACCGGTGGCGGTGCGCTTGAATCCGGTCAATGCCACCGACACCCTGAGCGGCGTCGTAGACTTGTACGGCAGCGCAGTGAACGGCCGTGATCCGACCCAGACGGTGAGCCTCTACAGCGTCGATGTGTGTCCGGGTCACGATTTCTTCATCTGCGAGCAGACACCGCTGGCCTGGCAAAGTACCGGCATCGGTGGCTGGGGGAGTATCGAAAACGCCTTGCTGGGGAGCCTGGACACCATGGCGATGGAGCCCGGCAAGTATACGCTGCGCCTGAGGTTAGGCAGCTTCTCCAATGTAACCGGCCGCATTCAGAGCCTGCGAGACTACTACCGCGTCTATATCGGTGATGATCAGGATGCGGACGGCCTTGCCGATTTCATGGACAATTGCATACTCGCGCCGAATCCGGATCAGCGCGATACCGACCGGGACCGTTATGGCAATGCCTGTGATGCAGACCTGAATAATGACGGCGTTGCAGATTCGGCAGATACTGATCTTTTCCGCCAGGTGTTTTTTAAGCCAGCGCCGGGTGTTGCCCCCTTTGCGCCGGCTGACCATGCTGACTTCAATGGCGACGGTGCCGTTAGCAGAGACGATTACGTGATTTTCAGTAGTTTACTTGGAGCAGCCCCGGGACCGTCGTGTTGCGGGGTTACGACGCCTTGATGAGTTATTCGCCAGGCCTTTGCTTTGTGGGTTTTCCAGGAGGATGATAGATCGATGATATGAACTCCGGTGGGAAGCAGTGGTGTTACTGCAGTGGTGTTACTTAAGCATAGGTATACGATAGACGCGCGGCGTGCATTATGGCGGAGCGTCATCGCTGCTGGTTGCTTGCTGATCGCCGACCTGTCTGCCTATGCAGCCGTATTGCGCAACGACGTACTGGTTATTGTCAACGACAACTCGATTGATTCGCCGCAGGTGGGTGCCTATTACGCCGAGCAGCGGGATATCGATCCGGCCAACATTGTGCACATCCGTGTGCCCGACAGTTACTTCATCAGCTGGGATGACTTTCGCCGCCTGCGCGATCAGCTGATCCGCTTTATGCAGGCCAACACCCTGGACGATCCGGCCCTGGAGCCGGTGGTGTGCACCGACGGGGAGCCGCCATATTACTGTGAAGCGGCGATGCAACAGCTGCGTGCACACACCCGCATCCGCCACCTGGTCACCACCCGGGGAGTGCCGACGCGGATGACGGTGGCCGGTTCCACGCTGGCGTCGCCGGGCGCACCGACCTCGGTCGACAATTATCTCAAGTACTGGCTGATCAATTATTTTGCGGATGACGTGCCGTTAAAATTTACCGAGCGCGAGGCCGCGTTTGGTGACGGTCGCGGCATGCGCGCGGTGGAGCCGGCCACGGACCGGGAATTGATCGTCGGGCGCATCGACGGACTGGACCTGGCGGCGGCCAGGGCGCTGGTGGACCGGACCCTGGCCGCCGAGCGCGCGGGCATCTACGGGACCTGGTATGGGTCAAGCAAGTTTTTCCGCTGGCGCGATGCCAACAGCGGGGCGGCGATCTACCCACGTTCCGGCGATAGCCTGCTGGGCTGGCGCTATGCGCTGGGTGTGGGGGGCGAGGACCGCCCGGAGTGCGTCGACTATATGAATGTGTCCGGCCGGCTTGCCGAAGGCAAGGCGCCGGCGCACTGCCGGGTGCAGTTCAACGATGACAGTAATGCCGCCATTCAGACGAACCAGAGGGTGTCGTATCCAGCCCCGGGCAATGCCGCATCCCGGCAGCCCCATCCGGTCGATGCCCTGATCTACCAGGGCTGGCTCGATGGGCAGCAGGCGCTTGGCGGTTTTGGCGCCTTGCTGAACTGGCGCAAGGATGAGCAGTGCACGGTGACCCTGTGTGCGGATGCCGCCGATCCGGCGGCCTGCCGGGCCGCCTCCACCGACAGCTTGCGTGAGCTCAACACCGACTGTGTCGGCGTGGCCGACGGCTTTATGGGCTACAACCACAGTTCCTATCCGCTGTCGTACCTGGCCGTCTGGCCCACCGGCTGGCACATGGCGGGGAGCGGTGATGTCGACCGGCTGGCGTTTCCCGAGGTGCGCACCGACAGCGGTTTCGACGACAGCTTCAGTCTCTGGTTTCGCAACACCGACCAGGTCGAGGAGCCGCGCTGTTACGCGTCCAGTGATTTCACGCTGGCGCCGGCTCAGCCTTGTGTGGATGCGCGTCGCGTGGTGCTGAGCCAGACAATCCCGCTGGCACCCCGAACCCTGGACGTCAACAGCCCGCCGACCTACCGGATTCGACTGCATTTCCGGGCTCTCAAACTGGGTCAGGTTACAACTTTGCGGGCCCGGCTGTTGGTGCACGAAACCGGAGCCGGCAACGCGCAGATCGACTACGGTGTGAAGACACTGACCACGCTGGCGCAGGGTGATAGCGACTGGACATTGGCCGACGTCCAGATCCAGCTGGATCCGCTTCTGCAGACCGGCGCCAGCTACGATGGTCTTAACTTCACCATCGAGACTGCCGGTGCCTTCAGCGGTGATCTGGGCATTGACGCGGTGAGCCTGCAGGAAATCAGCGAAGGCGTGGAGCTGGCGATCAACGGGTCCTTTACGGAGGGGCACCGCCAGGCCGCCAGTGGCGATCATGCAGCGACTTTCCTGAACCGGCTCAACGGGGTGGCTTTCTGGGGCAGTGTCAGCCACCACCAGTCAGGCGGCTGTGCCTTCTGCTTCAATGGCCTGGAGACGATGGTCTACTTCCTGCGCGGCCTGCCGCTGGGCGATGCCGTCTGGTTCAACGAATCGAACAACAGCGGCATCCTCTATGGCGACCCGCTGTACTCACCGGTGGCGGTGCGCTTGAGTCCGGTCAATGCCACCGACACCCTGAGCGGCGTCGTCGCGCTCCACGGCAGCACGGTGAACGGCCGCGATCCCACCCAGGTCACTACGAGCTACCGTGTCGATGTGTGTCCGGGTGAAGATTTCTTCATCTGCGACCAGACACCGCTGTCTTGGCAAAGTACCGGCATCAGCGGCCAGGGGGGCGTGGAAGACGCCTTGCTGGGGAGCCTGGACACCACCAGGGTGGTGGATCCCGGTACTTATACACTGCGCCTGACGGTAAACAGCGTACACAGGGCAAGCGGGCGCAGTCAGATCATCAACGACTATTACCCGGTCACGGTGCAGGCCAGTGCTGTTGTGCCGCCGGCTGATCCTGTGCCTGATCCTGTGCCTGATCCTGTGCCTGATCCTGTACCACCGCCTGCTGACCCCGAGGAGGCACCGCCGGTAAGCAATCTGTCCACGGTGAGTGGCGGAGGCGGAGGTGGCGGATGCGTGTGGCAGCCGCGTTCAGGTCGGGGTGAAGGGGATTGGTTAATGCTGCTGTGGTTATTGTTGGCAGCTGGCCGCGCCGCCAGCCGGTACCGGCGGATTTAGATTATCTGCGCCGCCATAATCCGAGGCTCATAAGCCCGGAGCCGAACAGCAACGCCGCCGCAGGCAGCGGTACAGCACGGACGTTGTCGATGCCCAGGGTGGCGACGACCGGGCTCCCGGTCCAATCGGGGGATGCGCTGTTCAGCAGCCGCAATTCCTGCACATTGGCGAGTGTTGCCATCACATCGTTGCCTGTGACACCGGATCGGCCGCTGACGGGCACCAGGTCGCGGGGTAGGAGTGAGAAGACGGCGCGGGTCCAGCCACCGGCGCTGGTCAGACTCACGGAAGCCGAAGTGGTAAACAGTCCGCCAACAGTGGCGCCTGGTTGGTTGTTGATTCCGAGCCGCAGATTCAAGGTTTCATTGGGGGTGAAATTCTTCAGATCCATCGCGATCGAAGTAATTCCCGCAGCGGTGTAATCGCCGGTCCACTGGCTCTTGTTAAAGAAAGTGAGTCTTCCTCCTGCAGCAAAGGCACCGTCCGAGACCACCTCGAGGTAGTTGTCACCGGTCCCGGCGGGCCCGCCATCAGTGATGTTCGTCATGTGACTGTCTGTGATAGGGGCGAACCCCATTACCCAATCCTGCTTCGTGCCGTCCTCAAAATCGTCAATCTGGCCGACGCTTACGGCCCGCGCTGTGCCGGATTGGAGCAGCAGTAAGCAAAGCAGGGGCAGTAGCATTGTTCTAACCGCTGATGTTGATGTCATGATGTTATCTCTGAACCGCGTTGACCGGTGCTGCGTTAGCCCGCACCTGGTCCTCCGCTGTCTTGTTGCCCGCAGCTGCAGTCCCGCTCGTGCGCACAGTCGGCGTTGGCGTTACGATGCTTTCCAGGCTGTCTGTTTGCGGGCGCACACCCCCGGCCATCGCGTTCACACGCCGGGTTTCCTCCTGCATGTAGCGGATTAAGTCAAGACTATTCTCGTTAGTCAGCCTCAGATTCGGCATCGGCACATTGTTGTACTGGGTGTAGAGCGCTAATGCCAGGGGATCTTTTTCCTCCAGCATCACATCGGGTTCCTGCAGCCAGCGTATCATCCAGAGACGGTCCCGTTTACTGACCACACCCAGTAGATCCGGCCCCAGTTTGTCGCCCTGGCCAATGGTATGGCAGGCAGTGCAGCGCGTATTGAACAGATCCTCGCCCGGGCGGGCGCCCGGCAAGGCAGAGCTCTGTTCATAGCCCGGTTTTGCCGCTGACAAAATCAATGAGCGATGTTGCAGGCGGCCCAGCAGCACGGCAACCACCGTCTCAGGCAGATCAAACGGCGTGCGCTTTAACCACTGCCCGGTTACCTCATTGCCAAGCACGAAATTGATGTGGTGATCACTGAGTTCATCTTCATCTTCCGAGTACATGGCCAGTTTCTTGCGTATCAGATCGATGTCGTTTTTCTTTCCCGTCAGGAACTGCCAGCCGGGGCCAACCTTGTATTTCTCCATGTAGGCCTTGAGTGCCTCTGGAGTATCGCGTGCCGGATCGACGGTGATGGAGTACATGAAGACATCCTTGCCGACGCGCTCACCCAGCAGTTTCTGGACCTGACGCAGCTTGGCCGTCTCCAGAGGACAGGAATCCCCACAGCTCGTGAACATGAAATTGATACTGACTACCTTGCCCTTGATCACGTCTTCGTAAAAGTGCAGGGTCTCACCGTCCTGGTTCACCAGCGGAACGTTGGGGAAGTTATCGGGATCCATCCGGGCGGTGGCGGGGTGGGTGCCGAGCAGGAATACAGTGCTGGCGAGCAGCAAACGGGCGGCGATAGCCCGACAGGATATTGCGCTAACGGGGGTACGACTCATTCGGAACCTCTTAACTGTTTCACATTTTAATAGTGCCATTGCGGAACCTGCCGTTGACGAGAACCTTGTCGGACAGTGTGACCGCGTACTTGAGTCAGGTCAGCAATGACCTGGAAACCGGGTCGCCCCTGACCCGTCGGTGCCGCCAGCAGCGGGTTGGCTACTGACGGCACCTTTCTTTCCTCATATTATCCGAATACCCTGCCCATGCTAGGGCAGCGGGTTGTTCGGCGGCAGCGGGAACCCGACCGATTGATTGAGTTGTGGCCGCATGATCGCCAAGTCTAAGGTGTTGACGACTGGATCCTCGTTCAAGTTCGCGGCCCACAATCCGATACTGGGGAGCTGTGCCCTCATGATCGCCAGGTCAAGGGTGTTGACGACCGTATCGTTGTTGATATCGGCAGTGAGCTGCAAAGGCGCCACGAAGGTCGCTGCGGCCAATACATCACCGGTCTTGATGGTCGCCAACTCTTGCACCGCGGTTTGCGGTGCGCCGCCGTCGGGCACGTGCGTAAATGGAGTGGCCACCGAGACATAGCTAACCCCGTCCCAGTCAGGAATCGGCGTTGGTATCCGCACTGTCTGTCCCGGGTTCTCATTGTCCCAGCGCAGCAGCATGGCCTTGTCCTCGTGGGTGGTATTGTGGCAATGCTCCACGAAGGTACCGGCGAACTCGCGGAATCGGATAGCCACATCGATGGTCATGCTGCTGTCAGGTAATGCCTGGATGCCCTGACCCAGATCCGAAACCCGGTACATGTCCTTGCGCGCCCCGATCTCCCACAACGGTGGCAGGTGTTTGTTTCCAAGTTCATCACCGCGTAACAGGTACTGACCCTCCTCGAAGTGAATGTGGACCGGATGAGCCCAGCCACCGCCGCCGTTGACGACATGCCAGATCTCCACGCCGCCACCCATGGTCTCCGGGGCGGCGGAAACAACGTTGAGGTTCGCAGTTTCGGAACCATTGCCGTCAACATCGATAGTCCACGGGGTGGGCCGACCGTCGCTGGCTTGACCGCCACCGCGACCGAAGGTGAAGGTGCGATGCTTGGCTGCCGCGAGTTCCTCATCGGTGAACTTCACCAGCGGGATCATCATCTTCTTGCCCACCTCGTAGTCAGCCGGGTTCATGCTGAGGTCGGTACCGGCGTACGGCTGCACGCGGAACTCCAGAAACTTTATCACGGCTGGGTCATCCGACCAGCAATGGTCGGTACAGGCGGGGTCGGCCACTGGGTTATAGACACCACTGAGGATGTCAGCCAACGGGATGACCTCCTTGGGACCCCGGCCGGTATCGTGTGCCAGGGTGTTGACCATATAGAGCTTGGTACCCACCGGGAACTGGCTGAAGTCAACGACGATGTCATAGCGTTCGGCGATGGACTGGATCGGCAGATCGTTCGACTGCGCATTGGGGAACGGTACCGCGTGTTCCAGAATGTTACCGTCATTGGCAATCATGTGGTACGAGACGCGACTGTAGGATGTGTTCGAGCCGACTGGGCCAGGCATGTCGCCGCTGGTTGCATCGTTGAATTGGCGCACGAGGGCGATCTTGAAGAACCGTGCCACGGTGCCGTTGAGGATGCGGAAACGGTACTTGCGGGCGCGCACGTCGAAGTACGGATCATACAGCCAGTTGACGGTCATCCTGTCGCCCAGGAAGCCGTCTTCATTCAAGGGGTTCATGGACAATTGACCGCTTCCCGGGGCCCAGGCCTTGGCGGCAACCAGTAACTGCACATCGTAGTCACGGTTACCCCAGTCGAGGGCGGTACCACTGGGAAAACACAGGTTGACATTGTTGTGGTTGTCGTAGTTGCAGCGGAAACCTTCTTTGCCCCGGTCGATTCCGCTGTAGTAGTTCATCATTGCCGCGTTGCCCTTGTAGACGTTCTCCGAGGTGCGGTCGATCATGTGGTCGTGAAACCAGTGGGTACTCATGGTCTCGTGCCAGTCGCCCGGGATGTTGACCGTGTGGGTGATGGGATCGCAGGTCTTGGCTACAGGCACACCGGTATTGGGATCGTAGATCTGGAGCGTCTCGCCCGGTGAGCACGGAGTGGACGCGCGTGGATCCGAGGCGTCGGTATTGATGGAGTCGGTCCCGGCCAACTGCATCGGCCAGCGGTAGTCGTAGAACTGCCCGGGGAAGAAGTAGGCGCCGGCAAAACCGTCGCTCTCGCCCGGATTGTGGCCGTTGTGCTCGTGGGTGGTGATGGTGTGCTCACCAAACCCGTTGTTGGCGGAAACGTCAATCGGCAGCGCGTTGTAGTGGCGCAGCAGGATGGGTTCCGCGTAACGGGCTCTCAGCAGTTTTGGCGGCAGGGTACCGTCGCCAAAGGTCCACAGGGTCAGCGGGTCCTGGAGCGGCATGGACGGGTGGAATTTTATACCGATACCGGCGGTCGTGCCGTCAAAAGCCGTTCCTCCTCCTACGGTATTGTGGTACAGACCGCCGGGGGCGAATTCACCCACTGAGTAAGTGTGACTCTGTTCGTCATCACGGACGCCGGTACTGGCTCGCGCACCGCCCATGGCTGTCTGGAAAAATACCTGTGGTGGGAATTCCGTCCAGCGCTGGTGTGCGAAATGGACGCCCGGCGGACGGCCTTCGATGACGCCGGTGAAGGTCACCGGATCTAATCCCACACATGGGGCAATCGCCGTGTGCCACGGATTTTCATCGAGGATGTTGGCCTCTTCGCTCGGGTCCGGCCACAGCGGCGCATCAAGGAAGGCATCCATATCCACGGCGTCTGGCCTGGTGGCGCAATTGACGGGAAACGCACCGGCGGGTAAGGGGAGGTTCTTGGCCGTTGTCGTACCGGGTGCCGGCACCGGGTGCACCCCGAATTCCTCGAAGCGCAGCATCTGCTGGCTGAATTCCAATGCCCCGAACAGCGGGCTGGGCGGCAAGTCAGACGGTATGTCTGGCGCCGCAGCAGCCGGACTGGTGATGCCGAGCAGGCTGATCATGCCAGCCGCCATTGCCAGGGCATGGACTGTTGCTGCTGTTGTGAACGATTTGCGCGTGTTCATTGCTTCTCCTCCTTTTGCCTCTGATGGGCATGCTTGTACAATTCCTAGAAGTGTTCTAGCACCCGCCATTACCAATCGGCGGGGGATCGATGCACGAGGGTTTCCCGGCGGTTGTTTCGCCAGCAGTGGCCAGCGGCGATCCCGGAAAGGCGGAAAGTTGGCAAACGAGGAGACGTTTGCTGTCCTTCCTGCCTTCCCAGTCCGATGCAGTCCTTTCATCTAGCACCCGCCATTACCGAGCGGCGGGGGATCGATGCACGAGGGTCCCGGCGGCTTGGCCAGCAGCGTCCTCATAATCGCCACGTCAAGGGTGTTGACGACACCGCCTCCATTGAAATCGGCATCATCCGCCAGGCCGCTGAGCGTCCCGCTGCTCGGCAAGACCGACTTGAACAACGCCAGATCAAATGTGTTGGTGGCGCCGTTATTGTTCAGGTCGCCGTCACAAATGTTTCCGTAACCATCACCGTTGCTGTCGCGCTGATTTGCGTTGGCCACAGCGCTGCAGTTGTCGCAGGCATCACCGATCAAGTCGGTGTCGCTATTCTCCTGTCCCGGGTTGGACGTGCTGGGGCAGTTATCGACGTCATCGAGCACGCCGTCCCCATCCCCATCCAGGCCGCATATGAGGCCGGCATGCTGGGTCGGGGCAATACCCTGGGCGGCTGGATCGGTCGGCGGCCAGGCCATTTCCACACCGCCGGTCAGCGGCCAGTGCGACAAGGTCCGTCCGCGTTGCGTGGTATGTGGCAGTACGACCGGCACCAGAGAAGGATTCCCGGCCTGGAGCCCCGGATCCAGAGCAGAGTACGGGAACGGATCGAGGCTCATGCTTGGATCGCCGATCGTAGCGACCGTGTCACATGAGAGCTCACCGTCGCATCCACCGCCCGGTCCCAGACGGCGGTCCAGGTTCCAGGGCGCGCCGGAGAAGATGAACGGTGTCTGTAACGCGTTCAGGTCGATCTCGACAAACTCCGGATGACCGAGCCCGACCGGGTTCAGGTATTCACCGTTCTGCGAGCCTCCGGCATCGAAGTCGGTCGCGTGGAAATCCAGCGTGACCACGCTGGGATCCAGTGCATGCTTGTGGCGGCTGCGGCCGATCAAGTCGCGCGTGGGCGGACTCAGCACTTCGAATTCATCCGCCAGGGTGATGGTACCGGTGCAGCGGCCCTTGGGGTCCGTGGTCACAAAGGCGCCATTGACATCCGGTATGCCGCCGTTGAGATAAGCCGCGTTCAGGTGCTGACAGGGTGACTGTCTGGCATTGATCGGTACGCCATTGATGAAATCCACGTCGTGCACGATCTTGAACACCGCGGTGTTGCCGACAATGCCCTGGTTGGTGCAGCTACCCGCTCCAGCCGCTTGGTCACAACCAAAGGTGGTGGCAAACACCAGTTCCTGCACGCTGTTGCTCGGTGGATCGTAATACAGACCAAAGACATCCAGGTGAGTCGTTCCCAGCGTACCGAAGGCGATCAGCAGGTCGCGCACGCGCTGGTTCTGGAAGCCCGGTATGTCCCAACCCACTTCGTCGAAGATCAGATAGTCGGGCTGGAATGGGTCGGCGTCGGTGGTCAGACCCACGCTGACGCCCACCGTGTGCGCCGACAGGAAGGTCACGCCATCGATGGTTTCGAAGTTGCCTTCCGCATTCAAATGATCACCTATCAGTATCGGGGCAAACAGGCGCGAATCGCCAACCACGCCGCCACCTGGACGGTTGCCCGGCGGACACAGGGCATCGAGCGTACCCGAGCCGTCGTCCAGCGCCGTGATGCCTGTCTCTAACGGGACGGCTGTTGGGCTGGGATCGATGACGCCATCACGGTTTACATCGAAGTCGTAGGGACCACGTGTGAACGTACTCGGGATACACATTGGGTAACCGGTGCTGGCGGTGAAGGTGTAGTTGTCCGGGTCCACCCCGTAGCGCGTATCGGCGCTGCAGTTGTCTGGAAGATCCAGGCCTGGCGGGCAGCCCGCGCCGGACTGGTGTGTAAAACGCCCTTCCGGGTCATTCACGCGCACCATTGCGCCGGTAGCGGGATCACCCGTGATGCCGTCAACACGGAAGTAGCCGTCATCGTAATCGATGTAGGACACAATACCGCTGACGAGTTCGGTCGCTTTCTCGAGCATGATTTCACCGGCAACAACGTCACCGCCGTTGGTCCTGTTGGCCAGCATGGTGACCGCGGCACCGGTAAAACTGCCGTTACAGCTGTCGGCCTTGGCCAGACCGGTCTCATCCGGCACCGTGTCCGCATCCGGTCCGTCTGTACAGGCCGATGGCGCATTGACGAAAAATTGCTGCAGCGTCAGGCGGTTGGCCGGCAGATCAATGACCATGTTGCGTGGAATGATCACGTTCTGACCAGCGACTACCATGATGCCACTCGACCAGGTGTCGGTCGGATCATCGACAATGATGCGTTCAACTTCGCCGCTGATGACGTTCGATACTGGAGCCGCCGATGATACGGAACTGTGCGTCGTTATGATGAGCGCACCGAGTATCGCAGCACCAACAGCTGTCCTGTTTTTGAATACGTGCAACTCCGATAGAAGTGGTACACGCATGTTCGATTTTTTCTTGTCTATAGTTTTCATGATGTTCCCTTCCTTACGGTGCTGTACACATAAGATTAGTGACATGGTCCGTAGCTACGATGCCCTGGGACGGTGGATCGGCTGGCGGCCAGTCCATTTCCACTCCACCCGTCAGCGGCCAGTGTGACAGTGTGCGTCCGCGTTGCGTGGTATGTGGCAATACGCGCGGTGTAGCACCGAGCGCTCCATCAGGACCATTCTGTGTGCCAGGATCCAGATCGGAGAACGGGAACGGATTCAGGTTCATGCTTGGATGTCCGATTGGCAGCGCGGCGGTCACAGCATCAACACCACCTGGATCACACGAGGCCTCACCATCACATCCACCACCCGGGCCAAGACGACGATCCAGATTCCAGGGAACACCGGCAAAGATGTAGGCCGTATCCAGTGCGTTCAGGTTGATCTCGACGAACTCCGGATGACCGAGCCCGACCGGGTTCAGGTATTCGCCGTTCTGCGAGCCTCCGGCGTCGAAGTCGGTCGCGTGGAAGTCCAGCGTGACTACGCTGGGATGCAGCGCATGCTTGTGGCGGCTGCGGCCGATGAGGTCGCGCGTGGGCGGGCTCAGCACTTCAAACTCCTTCGCCAGGGTGATGGTACCGGTGCAGCGGCCCTTGGGGTCTGTGGTCTCGAAGACGCCATCGGCACGCGGTATGCCGCCGTTGAGATAGGCCGCGTTCAGGTGCGCGCAGGGTGAGCGCCTGACTTCGATCGGTACGCCAATGATGAAATCCACGTCGTGCACAATCTTGAATACGTTGGGATTGCCGACAATGCCCTGGGCGGTGCATGTACCTGCGCCGGCCGCCGTGTCACAACCGAAGGTGGTAGCAAACACCAGTTCCTCGACAGCGTTGTTCGCCGGGTCGTAATAGAGGCCAAAGATATCGATGTGGGTCGTTCCCAGGCTGCCGAAGGCGATCAGCAGGTCACGGACGCGCTGGTTCTGAAAGCCCGGTATGTCCCAACCCACTTCATCGAAGACCATGTAGTCGGGCTGGAAGATATTGTTGGCGGTGGCCAGACCGACGCTGACACCCACCGTGTGCGCCGACAGGAAGGTCACGCCACCGATGGTTTCGAAGTTGCCCTCCGCAGTGACATGATCATTGATATTGACGGGGGCGAACAGCCGTGAATCACCGGCCACAAAATTCCCGTTAATGTCGGGCCCGGGTCGATTGCCCTGGGGACACAGGGCATCGGTCGTGCCCGTGCCGTCGTCCAGCGCCGTGATGCCTGTCTCTAACGGGGCAGCTGCTGGGCTGGGATCGATGACACCATCACGGTTCACATCGAAGTTGTAGGGACCGCGTGATTCAGTACTGGGGATACACATCGGGTAGCCGGTGCTGGCGGTGAAGGTATAGTTGTCCGGGTCCACCCCGTAGCGCGTATCGGCGCTGCAGTTCGGTCCGCTGCCTGCGCAGCCCGCGCCGAGCTGGTGCGTATGCCGCCCTTCCGGATCATTGACGCGTATCATCGCGCCAGTGGTGTCATCGCCAACGTTGCCGTTGACGCGGAAATACCCCTGTTCATAATTCACGAAGGACACAACCCCGGACACGATTTCCGCAGCCTTCTCGAGCATGATTTCACCGGCAATAAGGTCGCCGGCATTGGTCTTGTTGGCCAGTATGGTTACTGCGGCGCCGGTGCCACTGCCGTTGCAGGCATCACCCTTGGCCAGACCGGTCTCATCCGGCACCGTGTCCGCATCCGGTCCGTCTGTACAGGCCGACGGCGCATTCACAAATAATTGCTGCAGCGTCAGGCGGTTGGCCGGCAGGTCGATGACCATATTGCGCGGGATAATGATGTTGCGCCCGGCGACCACCATGGTGCCACGTGACCAGGTGTCGGTGGGGTCATCAACGATAATGCGCTCGACCTCGCCGCTGATGTTTGACAATACGGCCGCGCTTACTGGTGTTATACCACCCACGCATAATGCAGTCAGGCCGAGTATTTTTTGTATCTTTTTCTTCTTCATACCGTTTTCCTCTTTAAACCCAGGCTCCCATTTTGTGCAGACCCAGCGGGGCGACCTTAGAATGTTCGCCGGTTCATCCGAATTGTTTTTTCTGTTTCTCTGCTACTAATTGTTCTCTCTACTAATTCCCGAAATGCCAGGTGCCGCAGTTGGGATGGCAGGAAGGAAGATGGCAAGCCGGGCACAGCACGGTTGCTTTCCTTCCTGCTTCCCTTATCAAGCGGAGCCCTTACTACTCGTCCTAGCACCCGCCACTATCGATGCATGAAGGGCCCGGCGGCGCGGTGAGCAGTCCCTTAAAGATCGCCAAGTCAAGGGTGTTGACGACACCGCCTCCATTGAAATCGGCATCATCCGCCAAGCCAGTGAGCGTCCCGCTGCTCGGCAAGACCGACTTGAACAACGCCAGATCAAGGGTGTTGGTGGCGCCGTTATTGTTCAGGTCGCCGTCACAGATGTTGCCGTAACCATCCCCGTTGCTGTCGCGCTGGTCGGCGTTGGCGACCTCGGTGCAGTTATCGCAGGCATCGCCGACCCCGTCGGCGTCGCCGTCATCCTGTCCCGGATTGCCGGTGACGGGGCAGTTGTCTGCCGTGTCTTCGATTAAATCCAGGTCTGCGTCAGCCACAAGGCCTTCGCTTCGCGGGTTCAGGCCCAGGAAGCTGCCCAGCGGCGGCAGGCCCACCGATCCACGACCACCAGAACCCACCGGCAGTATTCGTTGAAAATCGGTTGTATTGGCCAGCATCCCGGCACGGCCGGGTGAAAGCGGCGCGCTACCGGTAATGGGCACGAACAGCTCGGGGTGATCAAACGGTCTCGATTCATTCGCCACACGGCTATCAGTCAGTGCCATCATGAACTGCGTCAGAGCGTCCCTCTGCTCCTCAGGGGTTGGCAGGCCCGATATCGCCCCCGCGTCCCGCAACAGCGGAAGAACTGTAATACCCTCGGAATCAAAATTCATGTTGTTGGTGATGGGAAAATCACCGCCACGCACATAGAAGTCCGTTACCTGGCGCAAGGTCGACAGGCCACCGTTGTGCATATAGGGGCCGGTAAGCGCAACGTTACGCAAGTGGGGTGTCTTGAAAGCGCCGAAATTGGTTACCCTGCCGGCAAACGGTGAGGTGTCGGTGGGCAGGAAGCCCAATGGCAGGGGCGGAACCCAGCCAGCCATGTGACTAGGCAGAGGTGCCAGATCGGTCATTTGTGACGGTTCGAAAGGCGCAGGCAAGTCCTGCATACCCAGGATGCCTTTGGACAGGGATATTTCTGTAAATGTGCCGCCCAGACCGGTGGTGCCACCACGACCGACGTCTTCGTTGACGTCCAGAAAGTCGGGTGCCAGGAGATCCGGATTGCCTTGTGGGCGCACGCCGGTGTTGTGGAAGCCGGTGTCGTATATCCCGAAGCCGGTAGAGATCTGCATAAATTCATTCGCACCGATCGGGTTCTGATTGAGTGGAATTGGCAAATCGGTGACCGGGTCTCTGCCCTGTATCAATGCCGTGTCGATATCCGTCAATGTGCCGCCATCGTGGCAGAGAATACAGCCGCCGGCACCGTTAAAGACCGCCATTCCGAGGGTTTCCTCGTTAGTCAGGGCGCCACTGCCATCCATAAATTCGTCAAATTTTGAGTTATTGGCCACCAGAGTCGTCTCGTACATCTGTATCGCCAGGCCCCAGAAGAAGGCAAAGTTGGCTTCCATCTGGGTGTACTCATTGGTGTTTAACGGATCAGCCGGGCCGGGGAGGAAGCTGGGGTTACCCTCGGCATCGAATACAACCTTCTGCGTGGTGTTGTTCCAGTACTTTGCAGGGAAGGCGGCCTCGATCATGGCCTTATAGGTTGTAGTCAAGCCAGCTCCGGCAACGGTGTCCGACAGGAACCCCAACCGACTGTCTGATGTTGAAACCTGTTGCTGAGCCAGTGGCTTCAGGCTGAGCATCTTTTTGCCGAGCTTGGGAAAGGTGCGTCCAACATAGGACATCTCAGTCGTATCCATCGGGGGTCCTACAGCCTGCGAGGCCAGCGATGACTGGCGGATACGCAGCATCTCCGTTGCCAGACTTCCGCTTGCATTGGTGAGCACATGCTCACGCGGATCGGCCGGGCCAAACGGGTTTGCACCGTTGAAGATATTGTTGGCGCGACCGTCATGAAAATTCTCGAAATTAAACACAGCATTGATGGCCGATGGCGTGTTGCGCCCTGTGACCTGTCGAACATTGGTGCCATTGACATTAAAAACCGGGTCCGGAATCTCGGTTCCATTATCTATTGCGCTGCCGATAATAATATCGTTGAACTGCGTCAGTTTGAGCCCCTTGGAACCCATTACATCGTTGGTGTCTCTGACCACGTTAGCCGGGTTACTGAGTGGTTCACCGACCACTTGCTGATCCGTTAACCGATGAAATGGAAAATGTGCTTCCGTTACCGTCTGATCGGCATGCATTGCACCCGCAGCCGGTGCCGGCAGCGTAAGGTTGTTATTGCCAAACTGGCCGTCTTTCGGGTTCAGCTGGTTCCTGATACGGCTGTCTGCACCGGCATGGAAGTGGCAGGTGGCGCAGGCCTGTACGCCATCGCTGCCGACCTGCATGTCCCAGAACAGGGCCTTGCCCAGCTGCTCCGCCGCGAACTGGTTCGAGATATAGTTGCCGATATCGAGCGGTACCGGGATCGGGACGGTTTTAAGCGAGACTATTATGGCGGTGCCCGGTCCCGGGTAGAAGATCATGCCCGCAGCTATCACGCTCAGCGCGGACCGCAAGAACATGCTTGCACGCCGGTATCCTGATTTATTGTTAATCATTTTCTTGTTTACCCCCGATAATGTTAGGTTTGTTATCATCGCCTCGAGGTATATCGCTATAACCCGGACATTACCCTTGAATGGAGTCATGTGATTTTGTCTTGTGGTGCCTGGCCAAAAGCTTCTTCACGCTTCTTATTGTTATTGTCTGTTTTGTTATCTGTGTTCTATTCTTTCCGTTCCCAGGGCATCAGAATAGTCGTTTGCCTCACAGCTGCCACTGTACTGAAGATTGGTTTTTATCTTGATCAGAAGATGTGAATTACCCCCACTATGAGTCAGTTGCCGCTATACTTGGTACGAGCGTCACGGCAAAGCTGCGGGTTGGATAACAGGATTTGCTCGATGGCTATCAATAAAATGCAAGCAACTACAAGGCGTTGCGATGTTCAGCAGGGCCTGCCTGGAGAAGTGCAGATGGGTTTGTCCTGCGGTATCTACGTAGTTGAAAAGCTAGACTAACGAATATTGCAGCAGTTGATTTGTCTGATTACACTGATTTGGCAGGACAGAAACTAAACCAAAGGTTAGCGGCACAGAAAAACAACAACGGAAAAGCACAGTTCACATTGCAGAACTCAAATTTAAAAAAAATCCAGGCTGAGACCTGGGGGGATAGAAGAATGAATGAGTCATTTAATAATAAAGAAATTCGTGTACTGATTGTTGACGACCATCCGGTTATTCGATTCGGACTGCGGAGTTTGTTGAATGAGGACCCCGCGATAACGGTTGTCGGCGATGCAAGCTGTAATGACGATGTTTGCACCATACTGGCTGAAACCACACCTGATATCATATTGCTGGATCCGGGGCTTGGTGACATGCAGTGCGTGGCATCGCTGCGGCAGGTGTCTGAGGAGACAATAACATGCCGTATCATCATTTATACCGCGTATGACGATAAAGAGCACATCATGCAGGCAACCGTGCAGGGAGTAAACGGCTACCTGATGAAAGATTGCTCTACCGGTGAACTGCTGCGCGCAATTCATGCGGTGCACGAGGGCGGCACTATGCTCAGCCCTGTGATTGCCGCCAAGCTGGTGCAGATGGTCAACCAGGATAATCACGCGGAACCAACTGCAAAGCGCATGCTCAGTAAGCGCGAGTTCGAAGTGCTGGATTGTCTGGCCGAGGGTAGCAGCAACCGCCATATCGCGGAACAATTGTTCATCAGCGAGGCGACGGTGAAATTTCACGTGCATGCGATCCTGGGTAAACTCCACGTCAAAAATCGAACAGAAGCGGTATTGGCTGCTGCAGAACGTGGCTTCGTAAACCTTTCCGTCAGTTAGCGACAAGTAAGCGAGACTGCGAATCTGCCCGGCTAAGCACCGGCTCGCAGACTCGCAGACCCTTTCATGCGCTGTTAGTCAGGGGCTTCCGGTTGTCGTTCAGTCTCCTGGCTTTGCAGCGACGTTGCTATATGCTGTTGTTGAATCCTGCTGCGGGTCGATAATGCTTTTCAGACGCCTGTTCACAATCTGGTTCTTTTTGTTCACGCTGGCAAGCAGTGCCGCGTGGGCAATGGACGATCATTCTGAACATGATCATGGAAAAACAGCGCTCGAAAGCGGAAGTGATCATGACGAACCGCTGCCGTGGTCACAGGATGGTTGCAGCGATCACTGTTGTCACGCAAGCGCTCATGCACTAGGCCTTATTTCATTCAGTACCGATATTGCTGTGCGCCCTCTGTCGGATCATGCTTTTGTTTCAGAGAGTACGCCACGCTCCTTAACCCTCTCTCCTCCCTTTCATCCGCCGATAGCCTGATTAACTGATTTAAGGGGCCGTATTACGTGTTGGCGTAATGCAGCGTACTTATTTAGTCAATCAGGATTCACTTCAATGCGAAATCTATGTTTATCGCAGCTTTGGCTGTCGGGCTGGCTGTTATTCGCACTGGCCACTGGCCCTGCAACGGCTGAGAGCTCACCCGCTTTGCGGACGTTGGTCGAGAGTTTTCTTGCCGAACACCCGGCTGCACAGGCCGCACAAGCTGATCTCGAACGTGCCGAAGCGGAAGCACGCGCCCTTGGGCAAGCGCTCTATAACCCGGAACTGGAATTCGAATATGAGGACGCGACAGATATCACCAAATCCGTCGGCATAAGCCAGACCTTCGACTGGAATGGAAAGCGCCGTGTGCGCGACCGGGCCAGTGGCGAATCCCTGCGTGCCGCGTCAGCTGCACTGGCTGCAGCACGACAGGAATTGCTCGCCGAGTTGCTTGAAAAATTGAGCAGCGTGAAAGTCACCGCGGAAGCGACACGTTTATCAAAGCAACGCGTTGTATTGCTGAAAGAGTTTGTGACCTTGGCGGAGCGCCGCTACGCGGCGGGCGATGTCGGTCAAAGTGGTGTTGATCTCGCTCACCTGGCGCTGTCCGAAGCGAGTATGCAGTCTGCTACCCTGCTGTCGGACGCCGCTGAAGCCGAGAGCCGCCTGGCGGCCTTGGTCCAGTCGCCCGCGTCCGGCTGGCCAGCGCTGCCCGCACTGCCTCGGGATCTTTCGGCAGTCGAGCACAAGACCTTACTTGAGCAGCACCCGGTGCTGCGCAGGGCTGCCGCTGAAGCAGCGGCTGCGAAAGCCAATGTTTCCATCGCCCAACGTGACAGTCGGCCCGACCCGACTCTGGGCTTGCATGGCGGGCAGGAAGACGATGACACCCTGGTCAGGCTGACCGTTTCAATCCCGCTGTTTGTACGCAATACCTATCGTGCCGAAGTGGATGCCGCCAATGCGGATGCCCTGCGTGCAGAACAGGTTTACCGAAACAAGCAGCGACGTGCGCGCGGCGAACTCCAGGCCGCTGCCAACCGCTATCGGTCGACACGAAGCGCCTTGTATAACTGGGAAAACAGCGGGCAACACCGTTTGAAGGGTCGTATCGCACTGCTGAAACAGCTTTGGCAAGCCGGCGAAATCGGCACTACCGAGTACCTGGTTCAACTTCAGCAGACGCTGGATACACAGGTTTCCGCCGCCGCCTTGCGTGCTGCGGTGTGGGACGCCTGGATACGCTGGTTAAGCTCATCCGGTCAGATTGAGTACTGGCTGGGGACTCGAACAGACCCCGCATCCTGAACGAATCATAAAG
>Ga0316193_10000863_pt1 | contig 19611 bp, 11 predicted proteins | sample MerIslsedime2_MG_FD_207735 | JGI IMG/M metagenome (GOLD analysis project Ga0316193, IMG submission 207735) | Coastal sediment microbial communities from Maine, United States - Merrow Island sediment 2 | ecosystem: Environmental > Aquatic > Marine > Coastal > Sediment | place: USA: Maine... | reverse complement strand
ACCGTCAGGGCATCCCGTCGAAGGTCGCAACTTCGTGGACACCACAGGCAACGTCGTCCAGATCGACGCGGTGGACGGGACCCCGTTCGACCCCGTCAACGTGGGGGACGTGATCACGTTCTTCTACCCTCGCCCGGACGGCCGGGAGACCCGGGCCGTGGCGGTGAAGACCTCGGGGGCGCAGATCGACGTGGACGCTGCGGTGGACCTGAGCTCGCCGGCAGGCGGGTTCGCGTTCCAGTTCATGCCCTTCAAGAACGGGACGGCGGTGGACAACGGCTGGCACCACGTCGGGGCTTGGTCCGCGATCACGGTTCATGCTCGGCTCGAGACCCTCAACTCGGCCAGCATCGACCTCATCATCGAGGGGACCGGCGGGCAGTTCTCCGATCCGGTCGTCCTCGAGCCGGCGACCAACATTGCCGCGGTCGGGACGGTGGCCATCAACGTGGACAAGGTCACGCCCTTCATGCGGGTGGGACTCAAGGCGGTCGGGCCGGTGGCCGGCGACGAGATCACTGTCTGGGCCGTCGGAGAGATGCTCCAGGCCGTCTAGGGGGACCTCGATGCCTGTTCTGAGGACGAGGGACCAGGGCGACAGTCCCGTTGTCTCGGCCTATCTGCCGAACCCGCGTCCGTTCGGCGGCCACCCGACGTTGCTGAACGGCCTGACGCACTACTGGAGATTCGATGAGGTGAGCGCCGGGGCCGCCCCGGTGAGCAGACTCGATTCTGTTGGTAGCATCGCTTGGACCGACATCAACACGACCGCGAGCGCGGCTGGGCTTTTCGGCAACGCCCTCGACATGGTGAGTGCGGATGCGACCTCTCTGCAACAGGTCGTCGGTCCGGATCTCAGGATCCCTGCTTGGACCCATTCCATCTGGATCTACCCGACGGTGACCATGCAGAGCAGGGGTGTCTGGGCGATCAATCACGGCGGAGGTGATGGCGCGAAAGTGATTTGCACTGCCGATGCACACCCCAACACTAGGGTCACTCATGCCTACACCAACGTGATCGGATCCAACGCGACCACTGCAAACTTCATCGTGCTGAACTCTTGGAATCTGATCCTTGCTTGGTGGGACGGGACGGACAACTGGGTTCAACTCAACAACGGCGTACCCGTTAGCAGTACCGCGTTTGCCCAGATCGATGGTGTGTTCGGATCGGCTTCCGTGGGGCTCGTCCCCCTCATGGACGGGCAAGTGGACGAGAACGGCTTCTGGGTCCGGACGCTCACCGCGGGCGAGCGGTCTGATCTATGGAACGGCGGGGCGGGCCTGAGACTCTAATCATGGGAACCTTCCGAGGGTCGAATCTTCGCAGGCGGGTTGGTGGGAAGGTCGTGAGTACCTACCTGCCGCTCACTGGAGTCTTGGCTGAGGTGCAGAACTACTACCGCTTCGAGGAGGCGGCTGGGACCAGGGTCGATAGCGTTGGAGGCCTCGACCTGTCGGTCATCAACAACGACCAGCCGCGGGTGGCGGGCAAGCAGAACTTCGCCTGGGCACCGGACACGAGCAATGGTTGGCTCGAGAACGCCGCATTCACTCCTGGAGGTTGGGAGGGGATCTCGATCTCGGTCTGGGTCGCGAACCCTGCGGCGGTGGCGGTGGGAGCTCGGTGGATTTGCTCTGAGGACACGACAGGAAACACCGCGTTCCGGTTCTACATCAACGCTCCGGAGCAGTGGGCAATCCTCGATGTGCGGAACGCCATCGCTGTGAGCCGTACTGCTATTACCAGTTCGGGAATCAACTGGATCAACGGCAACTGGCGGCACCTCGTGGGGACGTGGGGCAGCGGAGATGGCTTCGTTCGGATCTATGTCGATGGGGTCCAGGCTGGGATCTCATCGTCTGAGATGCCTTCAAATGGGGTGCGAAACAACGGCGTGCAGGGCCTACTCGTCGGCACGCTGAATTCGATCAAGGGCGGCACGAACCAGTTCGGCTACACCGGCAATCAGGCCTACATGGACGAGCTCGCGATCTTCGACGGCAACGTCGGCCCGAGCGGAGTCGCCGAGCTCTGGAACGCTGGGGTGGGGCGTTTCCGATGACAAAGGCCCTCATGAACGGCAACAAGCCGACCCTCACCGGCTGGGCAGTGGGGATTGTGCTCTTCACTGTGGTTTCGCTCCTGGGCTTCCTGCTGCCGGCGGATAGGGCAGACATCAAGGAGGACGCGCAGAATGCTTTAAAAAAGGCCCAGGAGGTTGAGAGGGCCCATGTGGAGCTCCGGGCAACCACCGTCACGGAGCTCACGGAGATCAAGCGACGGCTGGGTGCCATTGAGTCCACCCAGAAGGAGATCCTCGAGGCCGTGAGATGAGACCACCGCGGGGACTGGACGAGCTCAGGGCCTTCTACGGGGACCCTCGCACGCACATCATGGAGGACGGGTTTCCCTCGGCCGCGTGGGCTTCCCAGATGGTGACCGTCCTGATGCCGGCCCCGTTGCCGCTGGGGTGGGATCGGTCGAAGCACGCGACCAAGGTCCGGGTTCACCAAGCTATTGCGGGTGAGGTCGTGAACATCTTCGAGGAGCTCAAGGCGGGTGGCGAGTGGTACGAGCTCAGGACCTACGACGGTGGCTACACTTGGCGGCTCCAGCGTGGGGGCTCGAAGCTCTCGATGCACGGGTACGGGGGGGCCCTCGACTTCGACGCCCCGTGGAACAAGCTCGGGATGCTGCCTCAGATGCCCCGCGGAGTCGTGCGCGTCTTTGAGCGCCGCGGCTGGACTTGGGGTGGTCGCTGGCGTCGGAAGGACGGGATGCACTTCCAGTTCGGCAGGGGATACTAGTGGCGAAGGCGGACCAACCCGAGAGAGGGACCAAGAGCCCCTACTCTGCCCGTTTCGGGGTGGATGTCGGGGACTGCACCGGGCTCGATCTAAGCCACGATCCCTCGACCATTGCAGACACGGCGCTTCGGCAAGCGATCAACGTGCGTGTCCACGACGGAATCGTACTGAATCGGGGAGGACAGGCCACAACGAAGTCTGGGATGGATGGCTGTGTGCAGGGCCTGATCGACATCGATGGAGTTGGGGTGCGCGGGGTGCTCGCCACGGATGAGCGAGTGATAACCGCGGCCGGTATTGGGACCTTCGATGAGAACCTCCGCCAGGATCCGGCCGACGATTCCAATGTGTTCTACGTCGATGGCGACCCCTTCGAGGAACACCCTGTCGGTGCTCCTGCGAGCGGAAACAGTTTTGACGACAGTGCGGGTCGGATCTCCTACGCTTGGTGGGACGGCCACGTTGTCTTCCAGGACACGATCTCGGACGAGCTCTTCAAGCTCATCATGCCCGAGGAGGGGGTGGCCCCGGCTGATATGCAGCGTGAGTCCCTCTTCACGATGGTGGTGCCGGGAGAAGTGGCGGCGGTGAACATCACCTCGTTCGCTACACTTCCGCAGACCGGGAACGTGGACGGCCCTCTTCCTCTCTATATGGGGACGCTCGCGGGCGGGGTCGTGGCCTACGTGCAGGGGCAACTGATCCGACTCCTGGCTGACGCGACCTTCTCGAGTCGGGTGACGGTCTTCACCTATAACAACCAACTCTACGCGGCCGGGACGCACAAGGTGATGTACCAGTCGAACGGCTGGGCTTCGGGGGGTTCTGGGGTCGGCACCGCCTGGACGAACATTGCGATGCCGGCCGGTCCTGTGGACTTCCGTCCGATGGCAGCCATCGAGGGACTCGGCTTCGGTTGGATCGGTGGCTGGGATGAGAACGACAGTCCGCCTTCGCTAGGGGTCAACTCGGGTTACATCCTTAAGGTGGATGACTCGAGTGGGACTCCCGTCCTCACCGTAGGCGTGAACGGGGTCGGAGGTGGGGACTTCCTCTACTCAGTAGACGATTTCTGCCTGGGTCCGCAGGGACAAATCTATGCCGCAAAGCGTACCGGCACCTTGGGTGGGAGCTTCTTCGCAGACTACGGAATTTGGGATGGGGCGGCTCTCGGGGGAGGCCCGTCCTGGGGGGAGTCGGAGGCGATGGTGTACCGGATCGCCGGCACCGCTGAGGCCGTCTACGGTCTTGGTTGGGGGTCCGATTCGCCCGCAAGACTCACGAAGTGGGACGGGTCCACGAACGTGAACATCGCGTCGTGGAATGACGGCAACCCATCTCCCTACGATCTGGTGCTTATCTGATGCCTCACCTGTACGTCTCGAGCTCACCGCAGGCCGGACCCAACGGGGAGACCTACGGCTACGTCTACGAGAAGGACGATGCCGACAACCTCATCACCGAGATCGATGAGGACGTGGCCTTCGACCGTCGGTCGGTGGTGATCAACTATCGAAGGAGCACCCACATCGTTGGGACCTTCTCGCGTCCGTGGGTGCGAGATCGGTTCGGCGCGTACCACCGCTCCGGGATCCGAGCTCCGTTGACACTGCCGACTCTCGTGGATGGAGCCTTCGGGTCCGGATCCACCGGCAACATGATCGGCTACCAGACCTTCGTAATGAAGACGGGGGATGTGAAGATCGCTGAGTCGAATCCTGGGCCAGCAACGCTCACTCTTGCCGCCGCCGGTACAGGTCGGCTCTGGGACAACATCGACTGGCAGCCCGCAGATCCGCACGTCACTCATGCTCGAGGGTATGTCTCGGTGGACGGAGCTTTCCCGGCGCTGGCGTGGGAGCGGCCCATCGCACCGGCAGGAACGACAGTCACCGAGAATGTTGGGACCGCAGCCCTCGGGGTCACCCTTCCGGTGCGGAAGGGTCTCGACCAGCAGTTCTCCGTGGATCCCTACGCTCGTGGCGTCCCGCCCTATACGAGGTGGGTCGAGGAGTACAAGGACGCCTTCTTCTACGCGGGTGATCCGGCCTTCCCGCATCGGATCTACTACTCGAAGCTCTTTGAGCCCGAAGCGGTGAACACAACTCCGATCACCGTGCGCGGACGCACGGACTTGCCCTGGCTGGAGACTACCGACGGCTCGCGGGTCACTGGACTCAAACGCCAGGGCGACGAGCTCATCGTTGGAACGTTCCGCGGGATTGATCGGATTCAGGGCTACAGCTATGGCGACTACGCCATCCACCGGATCTCGAACTACTGGGGTGTTGTCTCTCACTTCTCGATGCGGAGATGCGGGCCGCAGGACTCGCTTTTCTTCCTTGCGCCGCAGGGTCCAACGATCTACAACGCGGGCAGCTTCCACTTCATCGGAGAAAAGATCCAGTCCTGGTGGCGTGACTGGTTCCGAGCGAATCCGGTCCTGGCTCAAGACGCCTTCGGGACCGAGGACCGATTCTGGGAGACGTACAACCTTCTTCTTCCTCAGGCGGACGACTCGAGTCTCTGGCTCGTGGTGGACTTCAACTCGGTGGAGGCCGGCCGGCCGATCTGGGTCTTCGACTACCGCTCGAGGAAAGACTGGGTTTCGGGCGAGCTCCAGGTGGATGCGACCGCGAGCTACTACGAGCGGTACACGGGATCGTGCGATGGGACAGTGCGTCAAGAGAACGTGCTCACGGATGCGGACGACGACGGCGACGCCTACCAGAAGAAGTTCACCGTGCAGACGAAGCACGCCTACATGGGCGATCAGGCCGGGAGCGAGGAGAAGGGGCTCACCTTCCATCCTCTCGACGTGTACCTGAAGCACGAGACAAACGAGGCGACCATCTCTCTCTGGTGCGGTGACGACAACGCTCCGCCTGAGACCAGCGCCGTGGACGGCACGAGCTCGCAGCGTGCGGCCGAGGCCCACTGGGCGAGAACGATTCCAGCGACGCAGGTGGCGACGGGGCAGAGGCCTCGAGTCCCTCGAACCTCGGAGCGTCACTCCACAGAGCAGGCGTCAGGCAAGGGCGTCAGCATGACGATAGAGGTCACGGCCCCACTCGATGTAGAGTATCGAGGGTGGGGCGTCGAATTCAGGAAGGGCCCGGCGTCCAAGCAGCCCTTTAAGGTGTAGCCATGGGAATCGGTGGTGGCGTCACGGCAGACAGGTTTCGGACTGTCGCAAACCCGGGGTTCGACCCGAAGAAGAAGTTCAGGACGAGCTCCGGGAAGATGGCGACTGTCAACCCAAGGCAGAGGACCGGTTACAACCCAAGCTTCAGCCCGTTCGGTGCGAGGGGTGGAGGTGGAGGTGGCGGGACCGGAGGCGGAGGTAGGGGCGGAGTCAGGGTTCCTGGCCAGCCTGCCGGGCAGTTTTCGACGGGGGGCGGAGCTCAGTGGGGCGGCGGTGGGATGCCCTGGGGTGGCGGCGGCGCAGGCGGTGCCAGAGGGGCGGGTGGAGCTCCACGTCCCACCGAGGAGATCAAGCTGACGGCCGCTCCTTCTCCTCAGATGCAGCAGGCACAGCAGCAGTGGGAGCAGCAAGCCGCTTGGCTTCGGCAGCAGGCCGAGACGACCGACGCCAATCTGAAGGAGCAGATCAACCTCTACCGTGAGCGCATGGGCGAGGGCCCGACGACCAGGGCCATCGAGCGTGCGAGCTCGGGCATTCGCGACTTCGCTGCGGGACAGGCGGCCGAGGCCGAGCGGATGGGTGCGATGGGGGGCCGAGGTCAAGGCTTTGGAGCGGCGGGGCTTAGCGAATCAGCGCAGCGAGCTCAGGCAGGCGCGGCCGCAAACATCGCCCTCGGTCGTGAGGGCCAGCTGGATCAGTTGCTCGCCTCCGGCACCCAGATTATGGGAGCTCCGGCCCAGCAGAGGCTGGCCTACGGAGGTCTCGGGACGCAGCACTTCGGATCGTCACCCTACGGTGAGGCGGCAGGCCTCGGTCTCGCCGAGAAGCAGCTTGGCCTCCAGGCATGGATGGCCCCCCGCGAGCTCGGGATCAGGGAGATGGAAGCGCAGACCAGGGCCCAAGGCAGTCCGGTGGACTGGTACCGGATGCTGTTCTCTTAGGAGAAGACGATGGCAAACGGATTCGCAAGAGCAGACTACCCCGACGGCGGCTTCCGAACGGTGGCCGGTGCCGGTCCTGGCTACGGCGGCGGTGGGGGGGGCGGGGGAATGCCCGGGATGCCTCCGTGGTTCGCCCAGGCGATGCAGAGCAGGATCGCCCAGCAGCAGCAGGAGATGGCCCTGGCCGCGGAGCAGGCGCGGATGCAGAATGAGATGATGCGCTTCCAGATGGAGGAAGCGAAGCGGGCCGCCAGCGCGGCTCGAGCTCCGAAGCTGGGGACCTGGGACAGCCCGCAGGGGATCGCGAACCAGACGGGTCGGCTCGGTCTGAGGCAGGCGCGGGCTCAGACGCGGATGCTCGAGGGCCAGGAGCGGGCCATGGGTGGGCCGGCACCGACGCGCATGGTGACGGGTCCCGGCGTGATCCCCGGCCCAACGATGGATCCGTTCAAGATGAGCGGCTACCAGAGGCAGGCCTTCCTGCCGCAAGAGTCAACAGAGATCGGCGGGCCCGTCTCCGACATCGAACGGGGAGCCTATGGGGCCGCTCGAGGTCAGCAGCGAGCCGACGTGGCCGGCATCGCGGACATGAGGTCGTGGATGTCCGGCGGAGTGCCGGGCTTCAGCGGGCAGCCGTTCGGCGGCTACGCTGGCCCGGAGTCGCCTCCGGCTCGAGCTCAGGGACGCGCACAGGATCGTTCGAGGCGTCGTCAGGGCGCAGGCGGAATCGGAGGCGGACAGCCGGCTGGTGGCGGGGCAGGCAGCCTCTTCTAGGAGGGGACCATGGGAAGCGGTGGACAGGGCTTCTGGGATCGATACAGACGTGCCGCCCCGGAGGTCGCCGGCAGGGCGGTCGGGGTGGGTGCTGGTGTGATGGGCGCGGCGACCGCTCCGTGGGCGGGCACGCTCGCCGGGGCCGGCATGGGCGCGGGCGGGATCTACGACTGGCTGAAGCAGCAGGCGATGGGGTTGAACGCTCCAGGCGGGAGTCCCTACGGCCCGACGATGCCGATGGGGCCCGGGATGATGGGTCAGCCGATGGGTCCGTCCGGGCCCGCGGTCGGACCGACGCCGGCAGCGCCTGCAGGACCTACTCCAGGCCGAGCGTTCGGTCCCTCCGGGGTTCCGTATGCCAAGCCTCCCTGGGATGTCTCTCGAGGGTTCGAGCAGGTCACGCCGGGCGGGGCCGACGCTGGGGCCGAGACTCCAGTTCCTTTCCTTCCCGGGGCTGAGACCAAGACCGAGCAGCGAGCTCCGCTCCAGTTCTCCTGGGGCAGCGCGACGCCGGAGGACTACGAAGCGGGCATCACGGACATCCTGCAGATGGAGGGAGCTCCGACGGCTCGAGGCGGGTTCATGGGAGCTCCTCCCGTGGCCGGCGGGATGGAGGCCGGCGGCTTCGGTCCCTCGCAGACCGACTGGTCGAAGGTCGCGAACCCGATGGGCTTCGAGGCGTTCCGCGAGCAGCCGGCTATCGAGGAGCAGCGGCGCTACATGGAGGATCCGCTCTGGCGCGAGCGAGCGGCCGCGGAGATCCAGGAGGAGCGCGACGTTGGGATCGGTAGCGGGATCGCTCAGGCTCAGGCCGACATCGTCAAGGCGCAGCAGGAGGAGAAGCTCGACCAGTACCTCGACATCGTGGTCGCTCAGGCGCAGGACGAGCGGCGAAGCAAGAACGAGCCTCCGATGACGCCGGAGGAAGTCCAGCAGTTCCGTGAGACCCAGCGGGCCGCGATGCTCGCCGGGGCCTACACGGGGGCCGGCGGCATGGGCGGGATGATGATCCGATAGTGACCGATGCCTCTTCGTCCCTACGATCCGTACAACACCTCTTGGCTCAGCCGGCTCCCGCAGTATCAGATCCCGGCTGGGCAAGGGTGGTACGCGCCCAACACTCCGGGTCGTAGGTACGCTCGCAGCCTGCCTCAGCCGGGGGTCTCGAAGGGTTTCTGGCAGGGCCTTCGCGAGGGCGTTGGAGTTGTTGAGAAGGGACTGCACTACGGTCTCTACCCGGTCACATTCGTCAACGAGAAGCTGGACGACCTCTTCCGCTACAGTGCTCGAGAGCACTTCGGTCTCCGCAACCTTCCCGAAGACGTAACCCGCGCCCAGGCGGTGAGGGGTCTTCTTCTTCCTCCGAGCAGGGCCTGGGGCACGGAGACTGCGCCGGGTCTCTACTCGATGCCTACGGCGTGGGCGAAGCAGGCTGCTCTTGGTCTTGCCGAGGCGGCCGGCGTGGACCAGGATGCGTTGTCCAAGGTCCGAGCTCAGCCGAGCATCGATGACTGGTGGAACAAGGCCGGCGGAAAGATCGAGGAGCGCATCCTTCCCTCGAGCAGTGTTCCTCGAGCAGTCGCTGGGGCTGCCACGGAGTTCGCTGCGCAGCTGGCCCAGGACCCGATCATGTATGTGCTCCCGACGGCGATGCGCGGAGCTCAGGGGTCCTACCTTGCGAACAAGCTCATGGCGTCCCAGAAGGGGATCCACCTCTATGCCCCGAAGGTGGCTGCAGCCCTCGAGTCAGCTGCGAAGGTGCCCGGGGCCGGGCGTACCGCCCAGACTCTCGCGACCGCTCTTCGGGTCAAGCCCCAGGCTGACATCGCAGCGGCTGCGGCCGCGATGGGGCGCTCGGCGGCCGCTGGCGAGAGGATGGCTCGAGGCGCGACGCTTGTCGAGAAGATGAACCGAGCTCGAAAGATCGGGGAGGGAGCAGTCCACTACGGCTTCATGACCCAGATGGGCCTCGGCGCGGTCGGTGGCGGCATCGACACGGTGAAGCAGTGGGCGGTCGATGGAAAGATCACTCCTCGAGTCGCGGAGATGGCGACGCACTCGCTTCTCTCCGGAGCGATGGCGGGGATGTCCGCGGTCGGTCACCGGAGGAAGGTGAACCTCCAGGCCCAGGCGGCGCTTGCAAGGAAGCAGCTGCTGCCGGCGATGCCGATGGGTCGGGCGATGCCTATCGACAGGATCCCGGATCCGCTCACCCCGGCGGCGGAGTCGTGGGTGAACCATTACTCGAAGCTGCTGCGAGATGGGAAGACGACGGATGTCCATCGCAGCCTCGGCAGTGAGCTCCCGACCGAGCTCATCCCACACGCTCGTCTGATCTTTGAGCAGGCCCAGATGGAAGGCCTCGCCTACAAGGAGGGCACCCGTCTCATCAGCAGGGTCCAGGACCGCTTCGGGGACGGCAAGGAGGGAGTCGAGACGGTCGGTGGTGATCGCGATGGCCAGCAGTTCGTGATCCAGAGAGGAGAGGACGGCAAGGTCGTCGGTGTGGCCCAGGTCGATAGCGGGAACCTCACGATGATCGCCGGACCGAAGGCCATCGACCGGACGGAGTCTGCTGGTCCTCTCTATGAGAAGCTCGAGGAGATGGGCGTCCAGAAGACCCAGCAGGAGCTCACCTATCTCGGCGCGAAGGCGCGGCGGCGTTTCGCTGAGAAGCAAGCTCCTCGAGCGGTCCTCGAGGGCCGTGAGTCCATCGAGAACATCCAGAGAGCTCAGCAGGAGCTCTTCGATGCGGGCCTCGGAGATCTCCTGAAGCTGCCGGCCTACTCTGTCGAGCGATCCCAGCCCTACTTCTCCCAGGCCATGCGCGTGGTCGAGGCCCCGAAGACGCAGGGCAAGATGCTCGGCGATCAGTGGCTGAGGTTCCTCACCGATCAGAAGCGTGGAGTGAAGGAGGCCGAGCTCAAGTGGACGGGCCTGGACGAGTACCTTGCCGGCAAGCGTGGCCAGCGTGTCACGAAGCAGGAGATCCTCGAGTTCCTCAAGGAGAATCAGGTCAGGATCTCGGAGACGGTGCGTGGAGGCGAGGGCCGCCCAACCATTCCTTACGAGGACGCCCTCGAGACTCTGAGCCCGCTCGAGCAGGAACGCTACAAGGCTCTGGACCGTCGTTCGGATCAAGGCCGGCCTCTCACCGAGCAGGACCATGCCGACCTTGCTGAATACCAGAGGAGGCTGACCGAGCCTACAGCCGAAGAGCTCCGGGCCGCAATCGACCGCCTCAGTCTCCAAGGACAGCGAGCCGAAGGGAGGGAAGCGAATCTCTTCTTCCAGAAGGCGGAACGCCTCGAGGAGATCGCCGAGCAGATGGAACTCGGTCAGGGCCCCTACACCAAGTTCGGTGAATACACCGTTCCTGGAGGCGAGGGGTACCGAGAGCTCCTGCTGCAACGTGGACGTGTTCCTCCTTCCGCGGAACTCATTGAAGCGCGGCAGCAGGTGTTCGACAGGTATCGGCCGGAGCTCGAGAGACTGAACCAGGACATTCTCACGGTCACGGGTCAGGAGCGTCAGCACCTCAGCCGGGAAAGGGATCGCCTTGAGGCGAACATGGAGCGTGAGGCTGATGCTGTCGGTCGGATTCCGGAAGGGGCGAGATTTGAGGGCGGCCACTTCGAGGAACCCAACGTCCTTGCCCACGTTCGCTTCAACGACCGCACCGGGCCGAACGGCGAGAAGATCCTCTTCATCGAGGAGATCCAGAGCGACTGGGCGCAGAAGGGACGGCGGGAAGGGTTTGTTGATTCCGCGAGGCGCGGGAGGGACCTTGAGGAGTACTACAAGCTCAGGGACGAACAGGTTGATCTCATTCAGAAGTCCGGTGGATCAAGAGCCCCTTGGTCGGAGCGTCCTGCCGAGGTACAGGCTCGACTTAATGAACTCACCGACGCTCTCAATCGCCTGGATGACAGGTACGGTGGCGATATCGAAACCCCTGGGGAGAGAGGCCGAGAGCCGATTCCCGCCGCTCCCTTCGTAGAGAAGACCGGCGACTGGTCCGCGCTTGCGATGAAGCGGATGCTGAAGTGGGCAGCGGACAACGGCTACGACAAGGTGGCCTGGACGACTGGCGACATTCAAGCTGCTCGGTACGATCTCTCGCGGCGAGTCTCGAGAGTTGTCTGGAGAGAAGATCAACAGCAGCTTCGTGCCTACGATCTTGGAGGGAATGAGGTCATCAGTCGGAGCGATGTTGGCCGGGAAAACCTCGTTGACTACATCGGCAAGGAACCTGCCGACAGACTCATGGCTCAGAAGCCGAGAGCGGTTGAGATGGTTCGGGCTATCGATCATCTGAAGCAGGTCAAGACTCCTCCTCAGCGACTGATCGATGTCGCCAACATGGATGGGTGGGTCTACGTCGATGCCGGTGGCAGGATCATCGACTACATGGCGGGTCCAGGCCGTACCGCTCCTCGTGCTCGTGTGAGGCAAGCCGAACTCGGAGCCTTGGATCGGCTCGCGCAGCTTCGGCAGCAGCAGCCCCGCGAGATCAGCGGGCTTGACCTTCGAGTTGGTGGCGAGGGCATGAAGGGTTTCTACGACCAGATTCTACCCAAGGTCGCCGGCAAGCTCGCGAAGAGGTTTGGAGCCAAGGTCAGCGAGACCGAGATCGATGTCACGGGGATGCTCGCCGGAGAAGAGTCTGCGCGGCCGGAGTTCCAGACCGGGAAGTGGGCGGCCTGGGGTCCGGACGAGATCCCGCGGCCATTCAACACCGAGGCCGAAGCTCGAGCCTACGCTGAGCAGCAGGGTGGCGACTACGCTATCCAGAACGCCTTCCGGGTTCACTCCATCGAACTCACTCCGGAGATGAAGTCCTCCGTGCGGGAGCAGGGCTTCCCGCTCTTTGACGTTGAGCGCCGGCCTCCGGAGCAGCCCTCGAGGCCGATGCCGGATGCGGAGGGGATGAGGGAGCTCCGCGAGCAACTGGTGCAGCTGTACCCCGATGGCACGAAGATCACTGAGGCTGAGGGACGCTTCGACATCCGGGTGCCGGACGGGCGGATGGTCCGGTGGCGGCCGAACCAGGACTTCATCGAGATCGACACCGAGGCCTTCCAGAAGGCCCGCGGCCGCAAGCCGACTCCGGAAGAAGTCGCGAGGGGTGTCACCTATCGGATGTCGAAGGGTGCCGTCGTGGACCTCGTCAAGGGTGCGGATCCTCGCACGACGATCCATGAGCAGTGGCACGTCCTCAAGCACATGGGCTTCCTCACCGACAAGCAGCAGGCCTCCCTGCGTCGTCGGTTCAAGACGGAGGAGGCCGAGGCCGACGCCTTCGCAGACTGGTGGCTGAAGGAGAAGAAGCCGACCCATTCCGTCTTCGAGCAGGTGTCTCGAGGCATCAAGCGCGTCTACCAGATGATCACCGGGGCCTCGGAGCGAGTCTTTGAGCAGGTGCTGCGTGACTCGTTGCAGCTGCAGAAGAAGCCTGGAGCTCCTCGGCTCGGTGCGAAGGCCCCGAGGATTGCGCCGAACATCTACGTGGAGCGAGGCGACGCGCTTAGGAACCTGAACTGGCACCTCTCGGCCACCGGTCAGATGCCGGCCAGGAAGGGAGCGAAGTACAGGAAGGACCCGGTTGAGGGCAACACGATCCGACTCGAGCGAGACGGCAAGCCCTTCTTTATCGGTCCGATCAACTTCGACCAGTGGATGGAGAAGGCGACGGCCTGGGTGGGCGAGCCCGGCAGCGCCGAGTGGACTCGAGCTCGGAACTGGTACCGAGATCTCCTCGGTGAGTTCGACCGGGTCTACGGCAAGAAGGACGGCGAGCGGATGCTCACCCTCTGGGCCTTGACCCAGCAGCTGGAGGGCCCTGCGGGTGGGATGGGCAACCTGCTCCGCGCCGAGGACGTGGTCTCCGGGTTCCGTCCGGAGGATGCAGCGAAGGCGGGCCTCGCTCACGAGCGTCTCATCACGGCGCTTCGTGGTGGGCAGCCGGAGCTCTCCTCGCCGAAGCTGCCCGACTTCCTCGATGCGGTCCACGAGGTCCTCACGCGGCAGTACGTGAACAACGATGCTCGAGGGGGCCGGCCGGCTCCGGTCGATGTCCATGCTGGTCGGGACGTGGGCTTCGTGGACCAGACCGTCGTCAACAAGGTGCGGAAGTTCTTCGGTGACGAGATCGCCGATGGCCTCGTGCCGGACATGGCCAAGAAGACTCCCGAAGCACGACGCAAGAAGGGAGCTCGAGGCGAGTACGAGAACGCTCCCCCGGACGCCGGCCAGTACCTCTACGGTCACGAGTTCTACAACCGGCTCGCCGACTACCTGAATCAGAAGGGCATCGACGGCGGTGGCTTCAAGCCGAGCGAAGTCCAGGCCATCGGGTGGGTCGCTCAGCAGCGAATGTTCGGCGACGTGGCCGAGGGGCCGCGGGACATCTTCGCGCCGAACCTCTCGCACATCGCGGTCGAGGTTGCGCCGGGTGCTGGCTCTGCACTCGAGGCGGTGTGGAACCAGATCCCGGAAGGCAAGCACGCCGCGATCACGGCGAGGGTCCTCGATGAGATCGTGCCGGAGGCAGCCAAGCTGTCCGGCGTCCGGATCATCGACAAGGCGGATCAAGTCGGCGTCTGGCAGCAGTTCGACAACCCAAACGGGGTGGTCGAGATCCTCTCCACCCCAGAAGGAGCTCTTCGTTTTGCGAAGGTCCTCGGCCACGCCCTGCAGCAGTCCGAGGTCTGGGCCCAGCGGGTGGTGGGCAAGTCCAGGAAGACCGCCACAGGTGTTGACATCGGGTCTACATCTGGCTACAATTTCGGTAGCCGAGCCGACGTGCGTCGGTTCTGGCAGGAAGCCCTAGCTCAGGAGCCTGGGCTCGGAGCGTCGGTGGTGCGGGATGCGAAGGGGAGTCCGATCCTTCGTATCCTCGCTGAGGACGGGCCGTATGGAGTCTACGACTCGAAGGTCAAGGCGGTCACGCAGGCCGACCTCCTCACGGAGCGTCTGCCGACTGACACGCGAAAGAAGGACGCCTACCGGGTCGAGTCTTTGGGAGAGAAGTGGGTGGTCGCGGAGACGGAGGGCGCTCGAGTCCGTCGTGTCCTGGCGGCCGTGGATAAGTGGGCCGGCGACAGGGAGTACGAGTACTCGCTCCCGAACGTCGAGGTCCTCAAGAGCATCAACGATTGGAGCGTGAACCATGCCGGGGAAGCTCATCGAACGGGACTACGGGGAGTCGAAGGGGAGGTCCTGGACGGTCTCGCTCGACGTGCTGAGGAATCCCTCCGACGCAACGTCGGTCGTTCCGCAGAAGCCGAAGAGCGAGTCTACCGAGAGCCCGAGCCCGGAGGCCCTCGCAGAGGAGTAGACGATCCGCCGCAGCCTCGGGGTCCGCCCGCGGACCCCGAGCTCGGCACCCGGGTCGGTCGCGAGCAGTACGCCACCGACACTGCCCCGTCGCCTCCGCCTGATCCCACGATGGGCCGGCCCAAGCCCCCGGGCCGGCGGCCTCGAGTCGAGGAGAGAGTCGAGAACCTCGAGGGGGCCCTCGCGCAGCAGCGCGAGCTCGGGATCCCCCAAGAAAATCTCGTTCTGTCTAGAGAGCACCGTCGCATCTGGGACACCCTCGACCCAGAGGTCAAGCGTCTCATCCAGAACTGGAACGACGACGCCATCCTGAAGATCACGAAGCAGCGGAGCTTCACCGACACCGAGGTCATGGCCCTCGATGCGGTGGTCCGCGGCCGCCGGGAGGCGAAGGAGCTCGCTCGGCTGGAGTACGCCGCGGAGAAGGGCGGACCGAACGAGGACGCGGCGTGGACCAAGTACGTCGAGTCCCTGGCGAACTACCTACCCCTCGAGCGGGCCAACATCAACGACGGCACCGGCACCGCCCGAGCCCTGGCTGCTCGAGCTCGCCTGATGAACGCGGCCAGGACGAAGGATCAGCAGTTCCTCCGGCAGGTCCTGCGAGAGAAGGATGCCTTCCCCGGGCTCACGGAGAAGGACGTTGACAAGCTCGTCCAGTGGTTCGAGCAGGGAGACCCGCGGCTTGCCGACGGGCTCCGCTCCGCGATGGCCGGGCGGTGGAAGCAGTGGCAGACGCTGCTGCGGGCATTCCTGATCACGCCGAGTTCGGAGATTCCGAACCTTCTCGGCAACACCATCGTCCAGGGCGTTGAGCTCACCGACACCGCGTTCTCCTCCGGTCTCGACTGGGCCGTGTCCAAGCTCAGGGGAACGCAGCGCGAGCGGTACCTGGGCGAGGTCGGCGCGGAGATGGGCGGGATGATCGAGGCCGTCCCCTCGGCAATGCTCGAGTTCCTGAAGCAGCGTTTCGCCGGGATCTACAAGCGGGCCTGGACGGGTGAGTCGCGGCCGCTCGAGCTCGGCAGGCGACTCGAGTATCAGGTCTCTCCCTTCAAGAGTAAGGCTGGTCGTCTCATCGCCACATCTCTCGACGCCCTGGCTGAGGGCGACCGTCTCTTCCGTGCGCCAATCGCCCAGGGCGAGCTCCTGAAGCGGTCGTACCGGCAGGCGGTGAAGGACACCGGGCAGAAGCTCGGCCCGGATGTCCAGTCGCGTGCCCTCGAGATCGCCATGGACGTGATGAAGCGTCCCGAGAAGCACGGGAAGATGATTCAGGAGATCCAGAGCGCGACCTCGAGGCGTCTCTTCCAGGGCAAGCCCTGGGGCGCGGTCGATCTCCTGCGTGAGCTCGAGCGTCGGTATCCGTGGACGACCGCGGTGCTGCCCTTCGTGCGCACGCCGGCCAATATCGCTCGCTACGCTGTCCACCACTCTCCGATGGGTTTTCTCACCCCGGACTCGATTCGGGCCATCAAGGTCGTCGCGACCGGGAAGCCGTTCGAGTACAAGGACGGTGCCGGCAAGACGATCAGAAAGATGGGCCAGGGTGAGGCGACCGACATTATTGCCCAGCGGCTCACCGGGACGATGTTCTTCGGGATGGCCCTCGGCGCGACGAAGATGGGCAAGCTCACTGGCTCGGGTCCGGTGGACTGGGACGAACGCAAGGCGCTCATGGAGACCGGGTGGAGGCCCTACTCCATCATCGCGGAGATCGACGGTCGGAAGGTCTACATTCCCTTCGCTCGTTTCGATCCAGTCTCACAGGTCGTTGGCATCGCCGCGGACGTGGCCGAGTTCGAGAACACTCGGGACGGACAGGACCTCGCGTCGAAGGCCATCGGTTCGGTGGCGGAGAACTTCACGGACCGGACCTACCTGAAGGGCATGATCGACTTCACCGAGGCGCTCAACGACCCGATCCGTTTCGCTGGCAACTACGCCATCGGCATCGGGACGATGCACATCCCGAGGCAGCTGGCCAGGATCGCCATCGCCTACGACCCGGTGATCCGAGACGTGCGGCCGCTCGACCGCAGCATCGCAGGCTACCCAGAGAAGGTCGTCAAGAGCATCGCCCGCAACCTGCCCGGGGTCTCGACCATGCTCCCGCCTCGAGTCGGTCCGACCGGGGAGCCTCTCGTCCGTCCTGGCGAGGGCGTGGCCGGCGCGGTCATGCGGGCCGTGTCTCCAATCCAGGTCTCGCCAGAGAGGACTGGACGCGAGCTCGAGGGGCTCATGGCGGAGATCGGCTACGTCCCTTCTGAGCCGCGTACCTACATCACGATCCAGGGGAACCAGATCCAGCTGGACCGTGAGGACCTCGATCTTCTCCAGCGAGCGGACAGGAACGCGGCCTTCGAGCTCCGGAGGCTTCTGGCTTCGCCGATGTTCCAAGGACTCCCGGACACTATCGAAGAGGGAGGTAGCAACTCGAAGGAGTCAGTCATCAGGAAGACCTATGACAAGTACCGGACCCTCGCCCGTCGGATGATGTTTCAGTCACCTTCCTTCCGAGCGCGAGCTCGGCAGCAGCTGCAGGAGGCGAGAACGTCATGATCCAGGTGTTGCTGAAGGACGTGAGCAATACGGCGCTCACGGTTTGGGCTGCGGACCGCACGCGGCTTGGTGACCGGGTAAGATGGAACGGTTCGTCCTGGTTCGTGAGCGCGGTCTACGGGACGAAGTTCTACGGGGGTTACGAGGCCATTCCGGAGGCGAGGAAGAGGGAGAAGCCGGACGATAGTCCTCTCGAGAGATTCGACTGATGCCACTTGGCCCTCGCAACCCTGGCTACCTTCCTAATGTGCTCGCCCGCGTCGAGAAGACGCGGCGTCTGCTCGGCGAGCTCGACGCCGATGACAATGCCAGGGTCTTGGCCGAAGGCGTCATCGCGCTGGCCACGACCCAGCACGAGCTCAACAAGCGGCTCTGGGAAGGCGCGAAGGGCTTCGCTGAACCCCACGCTCTGACCCACATGGGGGCCGACGACTCGGTCTCCGGGCTTGGGATCCCTGAGCCAATCGAGGTCGGAGACGCCGGAGCTCTCGGTGATCCGACCGGAGGATTCGCGCCCCTCGACCATGAGCATCCGGTCCCTACCGGGACACCGGCCCTCTTGGGCTCGGCCTTGGCCGAGGGAGTCAGCACTGCGGTTCCTCGCCTCGACCACGTTCACAAGCGCGACATTCTCGGCCGGCTGGCCGGCGTGGACATCGGCGTCCGTGGAGCGATTAACTGGCTCGACACCGCGAGCATCGACTTCACGGTGAACGACGACCCAGGGAACGATGAACTCGAGATCTCGGCGGCGGTTCTCGCCGCCGGCATCGACCACGGTGGGCTTGCGGGGCTCGGGGACGACGACCATCCGCAGTATCTCCTCCTGGCCGGCCGTGCCGGCGGGCAGTCGGCTTTCGGTGGGACCGCAGCGAGCGAGACGCTGACCCTCCGGGGCACGACGAACGCCAACCTGGGGACCATCAACCTAAACTCCCCAGTGGTCTTCGGGCCGTATCAGGCTTCGGGCGCGGCCTACGGCTTCGACTACAGCCAGACCGAGAGTTTCCCCGGAGCCTTCGTTGGGGGGGGACTCAACTTCTCTGGCACCATCACGATGAACAACTCGACGTTCATCTATGAGAGCTTCCGGGGCTCGCCCACCATCATCTCAGCGGCCACCCCAGCCTTCGCGGCGTACACCGTCATGCAGTCGCTCCCTGTGCTGCGGGGTGGGGCCACGGCGGCGCAGAGACCGATCCAGGCCCTGATCCTCAACTGCGGTCCCGTCATCGAGAACTCGACGCCCGTCACCACAATGACCTGTCCGTCCCTCTCCGGGATCAACTGGGGTGGACAGGTGCGAGCCACCGTCGCGACGGCGACGATGAACGTAACGAACCAGAATGGGATGATCTTCGGCCCCAGGTTCTCGACCGTCTCTGGCTCCAGCGTCAACCTCGGGATCATCCGTGCGATTCACTGCCAGAACCCATCGGTGGCTCTCTTCCAGCCGTCAGCCGGAGCGGAGTTCATGGTGGCCTACTACGGCCTCGACATGGACAACATCAGCTTCGGGGGTGCGGCCAGGACTGTCGCCGCGGTCCGCAGCGCCCTAGCCTCAGCCACGAACGTCCGGTTCCTCGACCATACCGGGAGCGCCTCGTCTCGTCTTCGAGGACACCTCGTCTTCGACGTGGACGCCTTCGGGATCATCATGGGGGCGTCGAACGACGTGCTCCTCCGATGGGAGGCCGGTGGGTACTTCAGCACGTTCTTCCTGACATCGCTCACGGACCTGCGACTCTCCTCGCCCGCCGCCAACCGTTTCCTGTGGGACACCGCAGGGGGAGGCACGAGCGGGGAGTTCAACTTCAACTGTGCCCGTTTCTCTCTTGGAGGCCAGACCGGAGCCGTAGGCAATCAGGTCGGGGTCTTCGTGGCACCGACGCGGGCGACGGGGCTTGCGGGTGGATGGAGCGACTTCCTTCTCACCCAGGCCGGCAACATCACCGTCAACCATGCGATGTCTCAGCTTTTCGGGTGGACGATCAACGCTCCCTCGATCACGCTCGGGACGGGGTCGGTAGTGGACGCT
>Ga0316193_10000862_pt1 | contig 19629 bp, 12 predicted proteins | sample MerIslsedime2_MG_FD_207735 | JGI IMG/M metagenome (GOLD analysis project Ga0316193, IMG submission 207735) | Coastal sediment microbial communities from Maine, United States - Merrow Island sediment 2 | ecosystem: Environmental > Aquatic > Marine > Coastal > Sediment | place: USA: Maine... | reverse complement strand
TGCGTCTCGGACAGGTCGTGGAGTTGATAGTCGAAATGGTCACCGATACGGCGGATGGTGCGTGCGTAGGCCTCAATCGTCTTGGGCTGGAGGCCTTTTAGCTCCTTGAGGTGTTGTAGGTGGGCCTGGTAATCGCGCTTGAATGTTGAATCGATTGATGATGTCATGGTCATGCAACCTCTTGTTTGTGGAAGAGCACCCCTCCGAGTGAGGGGTGAGGTTGCATTTTAGAGATTAATCAGGGTGATGCTTGTTTCTCCGCGTAGCGACTCCGTCCAGCCAAAGCACCCAGTTCGCCCCTTCGGGGCTGGGACCGCGCAAACAGCGCGCGGCCCCTGGTGCTTGCCGTTATGTGCGGCACTTGGTGCTTTGGGCTAAACTTGCGAAAGATGAATTTTGAGGGCTGCACGATGAATGCAAAGCTAAGCAAACTTCCAATCGATGAGCGTATTAAGCTTGTCGAGGAACTATGGGATAGCATCGCCTCTGATCAGAAGGCTCTACCACTTACCGACGATCAAAAGGCCGAACTTGACAGGCGTCTCGACGCCTACGACGCTGATGGAAGCCAAGGTCGCTTGGCGACCGAATCAATTACGGATATTCGGCGCAAGCTGTGACTCTTGAGGTTCGACTCCGCCCGGAAGCAGAGCAAGACTTATCAGATGCAGCAGCATGGTACGAGGAGCAGCGGCAAGGCTTGGGGGGCGAGTTCCTTGATGAAGTGCTGAAGATGCTTTTGAGCATTGCAGATACCCCACTGACGTACCCAGACATTTATCGGAACACAAGACGCGCTGTCATTCATCGCTTTCCGTTCAGTGTATTTTTTCGGGTAGAGAACTCGACAGTTGTTGTCGTGGCGATAATGCACGGTAGTCGAAATCCACACCGATGGAAGAGCCGCACATAACCATCCCATCAAGCCGACGCCAAAACCGGCGCGGCTTATGGGCGCCGTTGCTGGGCGTTACCAGCCACGCCGGCATGGACAAGGTGAGACCCGGGACGGAGCGAGAGGGTGTCCTGGTGCAGCGAGAACCCGGCGGCCTTGCTGGGGCCCCGCGGCGATGCGGTAGGTAGTCGAATGCCCCAGCAGTTGATTCATCGTATTCGCTTGTCCGCATGATCGTGTTTTTCACGCTCAGGCGAGCGGCCCGAACGCCGTCAGACTATCGAGCAATGCCGGACTCGGGCTGGCGCCGAAGCCCGTGAACAGGCCCGGGAACAGACCGATATCGCCGTTTAAAGCCATGTAGTTCAGGATCACTGTTTCCACCAGCAGGTTTACATTGTTGGCAGCCGGACTGGATGAAGTCTCTACCGATCCGTCTGCGCGGAAGTAACCGATCTGCTGATGGCTCAGCTGCTCATCGAGGGTCACACCCCGCAGCTGTGGCATACCACTGGGATTGTAGACCAGGAAAAAGGCGGCGGCCGTTGATGAATTATCGCCAGTCCAGACAGGCTTGCCACGATTGTCAGGGTCCATGGCAGCTGACAGGACGGTTCCATTACTGGCCAGGGATCCATCACTGAAGACATAGATCATCAGGGGTTGACCCTTCCTGCGTGCATAGTCCAGGCAGGCACCAATACACCGACCCGCGCGCAAGTCACGCAGCTCGCCGGTACTGCGATCACCGGTGTGGTAATCGTAACCGCCCATGGCAATGGTACCCGCGCCGGCATAACCACCATCCGCGCCGTCGATCACCATTTTCATGACCGCAGCCGTCTTCTGAAATTCGCGATCGCTGTTAAACTCATCCCGTGTGAATATACCGGTGTCCGTAACATTATCAGGGTCCGCGCCGTCAACAATAAAACCATCCTCACCCGGGTCAAGCTTTACGTCCGCGAAGCGATCCGCCAGATCGGCTGCCTTGAAATAGCCGCAACGAACCAAGTCCCGAATGACCTCACTGTTTGTAATCCCCGGCTCCACCAACCCCATCTTGATATCACTGAGACGGGCAACGGATTCCATCACCGCAACCACATCCGCCTTATTGTCGAGAACTCCGAGGAGATTACCGGTGTCCACCATACCTGTGACGTCAGTTGGCCGGTCGACCTTGGTGGGCCGTATTTCCGGGTCGAACAGCATGGCGGGCGCCATGGAATTACCGCCGGAATCCGAGTTACGCGAACCGATCAGGCTAACGACACTGCCCTGCCTGCCCGCCTTTGCAATACCGTACATGGGGTTGTGCGGGTTGTTACCGGTATCGTTATCCGAACGCGCCGGAATCACCGCACCGTTGACGCTACCGATCACGCCGGGTGCCTTTTCCAGTATACCGCGCAGAAAAGCACTGTCGGCGTGGAAACGCAGCCCCAGCGATTCATCTATAAAATCACCGTTACTGGTACCCGTTTCGGAAAAGCCTGCGGGCTCTACGCCGCCAGGAACCATATCACCCGGCAAGCCCATCTTGCTGTAGCCCGCGGTCGACAGAAAATCGAGTTGTCCGCCCGGCCCACCCACCAATACGTTGGACCCGCAAATATTGGCACCACCGGCCAGATCGAAACAGATAAAGGGAATCTTGCCGGCCCCCACGCCGGCACCAAGAATACAGCTGGGCACTCCAGCGGCGTTCCTCAATTCGCCGGCCCGAGCCAGAATATCCGGCGACAAGGCAGCGCGGGCGACACGCGGATTGGCGAACAGGCTCAGAATCGAACTGCTCATAACCATACCCGTCCCGGAAATGAATCCCTGCCGCAGGAAGTCACGCCGTGTCACCGGCCGCGAGTGATCCCGGTGCAGCAGTGGAGCATCCGGATGCAGAGATTTTCTACGTTTAGCCATGGTTATATTCCTCAAACTTGTTCTATAAAATGCCAACGTCGCTTACTGCATCAGCATCGCTGCACCGCCAAGTATCGCGCCGCACATAGCCTTGACAATCGCTCTGGTGCGGGCTGCATCACAGCCACTGCCACCACAGTTATTGCTGGTCAGCCGCTCGAAAAGACTGCTGGTGACCGGAGGGGCAGCAGGCCCGATAAGCTCGGCCTGCAAATCCGCCAGCGAGGGCGCGTCAGCAAGGTCACCACCCGGGGTGCCGGGCAACCCCACCAGTTTGTTATACAAGGCATTGACAATCTGAGTTTGCCCGTCCGGATCCAGGGCCGTTGCCACATCTGATTCGAAGAATGTGTTGGCATCGGCAACGACCGTAAAATCGAAGAAACTGGCGCGTTTCGCGGCGTCCCCCACCAGCGAACTGCAGTATTCGATGGACAGCTGCGCTATTGCCATCTGATGTGCAGACAGGAAACCGCTGGGGTCTTCAACAGCCGGCAGCTGCTGACGCAGTATGGCGTGCCGTGGGGTGGGAACGCCATCCACCAGAACAACCGGATCGACACCGGTCAGAGCGGCCATGCTTGCATTGATTTCGTCGAAAGTTCGGACACCGATATCGGCCGTGAGCTCAGGCAGGGGCAGGCCTGGAAAGTCGGTCGGCGATATTTCCGTGAACGGGTTGAACTCATCACCCAGGCGTTCAAAAGTCAGGAAGAACTCATCGCTGTCCTGGCCATTTTCCAGCGCGATGACAGTGCCCAGATCAGATAAAGGCTCACCAATAGCCGGATCGTAATTACTACCGATCGTCATATTGAGGTTCTGATAGGCCTGCCCTACCGATACTTCCCTGCCGTTGAGGCCGATCCGCATACCTTCCAGGGGAATGTTGCCGAGCGATACTGCGGGATCCAGATTGATGTAGGTCGGCTTGTTGAACAGGTAGCTGTAACTGTCGTACTGCTCGACCTCGAACATGATATAGCTGTCTGCCGGTACACCAGCCACATGGCCAATACCGAACAGCAGAAAATATTTCTGGCCTACACCCACGTCAAGGTTCTGCTGAATCTGTTCGGGTGTCAGTACACGATTATGGACCGCCAGCATACGGATGCTGCCCTGCCATGGACGGTTACCGGATACTTCATTACCCAGCACCAGGGCGAAACTGTCGTCCCAGTCGTTTAGATTACCCGTGGGCGTGGAATCCATATCATCGGTGTACACGCCGTTGACATAGATGCGGCGACCGTTGATCGGGTCGAAATTGACCACCACGTGCTGCAGTGTCGCCTGCAAGTCCTCATCGGCGTCCGCCGTCGACAGCGCCGGCTCACCGTTGGCATCGCTGGTACTGGATCGCTGCAGGAAATCATAGTTGTATTGTGTCTGGCCAAGAGTAAAGTTTCTTGCATCGACCCCTCCGGAATAACTGACGATACGGGCCGGACCTTCCTGCGTGACATTTGCCGGTGCCACCCATGCTTCTATGCTGTATTCACCGGTGGCTGTAATCAGATCGTGCAATTTCTTACTGGCCCTGGTGGAACCCTGCGCCTTGCCATCGATAATACGGAGCCCCCAACCACCTACCCAGTCCACACCGGCGGGGCCGAGGGGATTGAGGGTCAGGTTCAATTCCGGTTCGACACCACTGCTGTCCAGTGCAATAGTGCCGCTGCCGGTCTTGAATTCGTACAAGGCGATCAAATTAGCCTCGGAGCGGTTGCCGCCACTGGCCACAATCCCGTCATCGACGATATTCATCGCATTACTAATGACCAGATCGGGATCGATACCGGTCGCAGGCGCATTGGCATCGATGGCACTGATCAGGGCAATAATGTCATCTTCCATGTCCTGGGCGTCATCGTCACACGACGGACTCCAGCAGTTATGAAATTCGTGACGCAAACGTACAATCAGTCTGGAACGCTTGGGATCATTAACATCATCGTTCAGATCGATTTTCGACTTCACCGCCTTCCAGGCGATATCGATGTCTTTGCTGGCAAAAAACGGCGCCTGCGGGTTTGCGGCGGATTCGCTGTGACAATCCTGACAAAAACTCTTCAGTGTCGTCCAAAGGGGGGATGCCATGAAAATCGCATTGTCGTCCGGGAAACGCCGGGTGGCACCTGGCACCTTCGGTGTTGGTGGCGTCAACTGAATCTGTCGCTCACCGCCGCTGGTCCCGAGTGCCCAGTCTTCGATCAGCGCAGTCACGCTCTGCGCACAGGCTGCGTTGCTCGGCAGCCAGCAGTTATGGCCCCCGCCCACTTTCGCAACCAGTGTCGAGCTGGCAGGTGCATCCAGGTTTACCAGGGGATTGGCCGCTGAATAGGCCAGATTGACATCGTCCTCACGTACGAACAGGGGAACCTGCCCGACCTCCAGGCTGTGACAGGCACCGCACTTGGTGGACACCCTTAAGCTATCCCAGACCGTAGCCTGGAATGCGCGTATGTCTTCGGTTTGGGCATTAGGCCCGTTATAACTGGATGCTCCAACGTTGCTCGCCGTACTGGTAACCGGATTGCTTTCCGTTGACGCGCCACCACCGCAGGCAGTGACCAGAAACACCGCCAGCAGGAATACACCATATCTGGGCGCACAGTTCAGCGTGTGCCGGTCAACACCCGCTAACAATAATTCGATGGATGAATTCATAACGCCTTTCCCCTGAACTTTTATTATCAGTTACCCATACACTGTGTCGCCGCTTTGGCAAAGACCTGTTTCAGGCTGAAATAATTATCCCTGTAGACACCCAACAGAGCGTTCATCTGACCATCGTCAGGTTCACCTAAGCAAACGGTGCGGAATACCTTGGTCACCTGACAACGGCCATACGCGTTGCTGTTGGCCAGCTCCTCACCCATAGTTCTGGCACCGTTACCACTGCCACTGGGCAACCCGCTTTCATCCCAACCCAGGTTTGCATTGGGACCTTGGCGCCAGTAGTTTTCCCAACCGTCATCCTGGGTCACATAGCCGTATTTGAAGTTGTCTGCATTGATCAGATACTTCGGCTGCACCTGACCAGCCGTGTAAACCAGACGGCCGGCGTCTTCATTACCCTCTGGATACTCATACTCGTAGTAGGCAAAGGCCTGCGCCATCGGGTCCATGCCACTGTGACAACCGACACAGGCATTCAGGAAGATACGGCTGTCTCCACCGGGGCTGCGGCTGACATCCTGACGGATTCGATCCGCCGCGCGCGTCGTATCCTTGACCTGCTCCAGGTCATTACACAGGTGGTTCAACATGGTAAAGCGGAACATGGCGCGGTTGGTGCCATCGATAAAAAACGCCCGCGCGGCGGCACGGGACGTTAACACCCCGGCGGCGGCACTCGAATCCGGCAAACCGACCGCGGTCACCTGTTTGACCTGCCGGAATACAGCTGGATCACTGAGATCCACAGCTTGCGCCTCCAGATCCTCGTAGTGCGCATTACTGTCAGGTGATATTGAACTGACGCTGTTCAGGTTCGGCGCTCCGTACACATAGTCGACCGAGAACAGCTGATTGAACGGTACATCATCACGAACCATACCGATAACTGTCGCCGTGTAGTCGTTCAGCGGCTCGAATACGCTCTGCGCCTCATTTGTCCAGGGCGCTGCGAAGTTCTTCAGGGTGACATTGTAGAAATATTTCGCGTTTTCCGGATTGCCATTCACGGGATCCATGGCAATCAGTGCGGCTTCAATTGGACCGTATGCGCCCGCGCCGACTTTTGCCGTCATGGCGTCAAGGACATCGACGGTTGGTGGTACACCCGTCAACCGGTCGTGGATACGCTTGGCCTGCTCACGTGGCCCCGCCGCCAAGGGTAACGCCAGCATCAGGGACATCGCGCCCGCAGCCAGACTGAACCGCAACCCGACGCCCCGATTGTTTCCCCAAGCCTTCTTCTGTTCCGCGTAGGTCTTAAACATGGGCGCCTCTTTGCTTGTTATCTGTCACGGCTATAGCAGTTAGCAAGAACCGATCCAGCCAGTTCTAACTTTTCCTGCCAGCGAATGTAGAACACCTGCAACGTGCATTCTGTGAACCAGTCCACAGCCCAACGGCAAACCCGGTCACTTTCTTAAAAACCCATTGCATAAAAACCGGTCACACAACAACACCGGGAAGTCGCCTGGTTGCAAATCTGTGACCTGGTTCTCGGATCGATGAAAGGCAGGCGGCCTATATTCGTCACCCTGGTGGCCGTATTGCGTCACAACACGCCAGAGATGTGATGAACCGGCAACAACCGTCCGGGATCATTCACTGCATATAAATAAGGTGTGTGGCGACAATAGTTGGCGGTAACAAAATAAGGCCTGGTTATTGCTTGCATAAATCAATCTAATAGAAATTATTTAATTGTGGGTGGCTTGTTATGAGACCCAATCACAAAAAGACAGCGTCAATGGGCTTGACTGATAGGGGCAGCGCTATGGCCAGCACGCAGGAAGAAACTCCAGCGACCCGTACGGCCGGCATTAAAACCGGTCTGTTGTTGCTGTCCCTGTCAGTGCTGTCGGCTTGTGGTGGCGGTAGCAGTGGTGGCAGCGGTGGAACCAGCAGTGCCGGGCTGGACCCACTGGTCGAGGACTTTGGCATCGCCTACGTTCGCCAACCTCTGCCGGAAATTGATCCAGATGCGGATCCGGACATGGATACCGACGATGTTCGCGAACCGACAAACTTCAACGAGGGATCTGACCTGATTTTCCGCGACCTGGCGTCACCGGGCGCCAATGAACGCAATATCAGCTTTGCCGTAACGGGCGGACTCGGCGATGTAAAAGACGTCGAAGCCTCTTTCGACGGCAACAAACTGCTGTTTGCCCTGCGCCTGCCCGACATCGAGGGCGCTGCCCCGGAAGACCAGCCGACCTGGAATATCTGGGAATATGAGATTGCCGCCGACGCCCTGACCCGGGTGATTACATCGGATATCAACGCCGAAGCGGGCCAGGATGTTGGCCCGCATTACCTGCCCGACGGCAGAATCATTTTTTCCTCGACGCGACAACGCACGGCAAAGGCCACGCTGCTCGACGAAAGCAAACCCCAGTTTTCAGCTTTGGACGAAAACCGCAACCAGCCCGCGCTGGTACTGCACGTCATGAATGATGACGGAACCGATATCCACCAGGTGACGTATAACCAGAGCCATGATCTGGACCCCATGGTACTGGAAAATGGTGAAGTGGTGTTTTCACGCTGGGACAACATGGGCAACAACAGTGCTATCCACCTTTACAAGATGTACCCCGACGGCACCAATCTGCGGCTTCTGTACGGCGCTGACAGCCACGATACCGGCACCAACGGAACGACGGTGCAATACCTGCAGCCGCGCGAACTACCTGACGGTGGGATTGCGGCTCTGCTGAAGCCGTTTTCCGGAAATTTCCAGGGTGGCGATATCATCCGCATCGATGTGGATAACTATGTCAATAACACCCAGCCGACGGCCGTAAACGCGGGTATCCTGACCGGACCGGCCCAGGCCTCAGTAGCATTCAACACCGTGCGCACTGACACCGAACCCTCTCCGGGCGGTCGATTCAATGCGTTCTTCCCGCTCTGGGATGGCACCGACCGGGCGCTGGTTAGCTGGAACCAGTGCCGTTTGCTGGACAATAACCGCATCGTTCCCTGCACCACCGAGACATTGAACGATCCGAACCTTGTCGAGGCACCACCGCTGTACAGCGTGTACCTCTATGACATGGGTAACCAGACCCTGATCCCTGTCTTCACCCCGCAGGAAGGCGTTCTGTACCGCGATGTTGTTGCCGCTCAACCCAGGCGACTACCCGCCATCCACTTTGACGGCGCCGGAATACCGAACGAAAGTTTTGATTTTGATCCCGCACTGGTCAGCGAAAACGTCGGCGTTCTGCATATTCTCAGCGTGCATGACTTTGACGGCAGCTATAACGCACTGGGTGCAGCTGCCACCGATCTCACCACGCTGGCGGACCCTCAACAGACACCTGCGACTGGCCGCCCTGCCCGCTTCCTGCGTATTGTGAAGGCTGTCAGCATCCCGGACGATGACGTGGTGGACCTGAACGGTGCCGATTTCGGTGTCAGCACCCAGCAGGGCATGCGCGAAATCATCGGCTATGCGCCTATCGAACCGGATGGTTCGGTGCGCGTCAAGGTACCGGCCGACATTCCTTTTACCATCAGTGTACTGGATAAAGATGGTAGAAGAATCAGTCGCCGGCACCAGAACTGGTTGCAGCTGCGGCCAGGTGAAATCACCAACTGCGGAGGCTGCCACGACCCGGCTAACGGTACTTCTCACGGTCGATTTGACACCTTTAACATCCTTAACACCGGCGCACCCTTTGACGGCTATATATTTCCGAATACCGAAACCTTTTTCGCCGACACCGGCGAGACCATGGCCGAAGCGCGAACCCGCCTTGACCCGACAAGCCTGGAACCCAGTGTCGACATTCACTACCAGGATGTCTGGACCGACGAAACAGCCGCCGGCCGCATGAAAGACGCAGCCTTTGCTTATAGCTACGCGATTCTTGCCCCCGGCATGACCGCGCCTGCCAGTGATGCCTGCCAGACCAACTGGGACACACTGTGCCGCATCGTCATCAACTACGAAACGCATATCCATCCCCTGTGGAGTGTGGACCGTGGTGCTGCCGATACCTGTATCAACTGCCATACCGCGGACAACATGGGAGCAGCCCGAATCCCGGATGCCCAGCTTGATCTGACCGATGGCGCCTCGGACCTGAATGCCGATCACTTCAAATCCTACCGGGAATTGCTGTCCGGTGATAATGAACAGGAGCTCGTACTGGGTGTCCTGCAGGATCGGCTGGTGCAGGCTACCGACGGCGCTGGAAACCCCCTTTTCCAGACCGATGCAAACGGCAACCTGGTTCTGGACAGCATGGGCAACCCTATCCCGGTCATGGTGACGCTGGCGGTCCCACCATCGATGCGGGTAGCCGGGGCCGCCGCCAGCCCGAGGTTCTTCAACCTCTTTGCTGCCGGTGGAACGCACGCGGGGCGCCTGTCTCCTGTCGAGCTCAAGTTAATTGCCGAATGGCTCGATATTGGAGGTCAGTACTACAACAATCCGTTCGACGTACCGCCGTAAACGTCGACCGATTAAATGGACTTAAACCGACGTAAAAAGGAAAAAACCCGGCTGTGACCCCGTTTGCGCCCATTCGCACCTGTGCTGTGCTGCTGCTCTGCCTTTTTTCACTGAGCGCAAAAACGGCATTTGCCGACATATTCGGCAATCTGTTTGCCGATGAGCAGCCGCTGGAGGTCCAGATCGTTGATCCCTATATCGAACTGCACTCAGGTCCAGGTGGCGGCTACCCCGTCTTTCACGTCGAAGAACAGGACGCCTGGGTCGAAATCCTCAAACGCAAGACCGACTGGTTCAAGGTTCGCACCGGCAAGGGCAAGCAAGGCTGGGTAGCACGTGAGCAACTGGAACGGACCCTGACACCGGCCGGCGAATACACGGATATCACTGATGCGACGAACAAGGAATTTTCCTTTCACCGCTGGGAAATGGGCGCCATGGGTGGGGACTTTGAAGACTCTGACGTCATGACCGTCTATGGCGGATTTTTCTTTATGCCCAAATTTTCGGCAGAAATTTCCGCCTCCAAGATATTTGCAGACTTTTCTGATGCGGATATGGCCGACATCAGTTTATCGATTCACCCGTTTCCGGAATGGCGCCTTTCACCCTTTTTTACGCTAGGCACAGGCCTGATCAAGACGGACCCCAAAACGACACTGGTGCAGGAATCCGACCGCACCGACCAGCTCGCTCATGCCGGTGCGGGTTTACGCATTTATCTTGCCAGACGCTTTATTTTCAGAGCCCAGTACAAGCATTACGTGATATTCGAGAGCTCTAATGACAATCAGGAGATCGATGAATGGAAAGCAGGATTTGCCGTCTTCTTCTAAAAGCGGTAACAGCGACAGGAATATTGGTCAGCAGCGTCAATGCACCATGTGTTGTCGCCGAGGAACCGGAACAGGTGGTTCGCCCGGAAATCGAGCGCCGTGAAGTCCGCGAAGCCGACATCGATACCGAAGATTTCGAAATTGGCGCCTTCGCCGGCATGATGAATGTCGAGGACTTTGGTACCAACCTGGTGTATGGGGCGCGCCTTAGCTACCACGTCACCGAATATGTCTTTGTCGAGGCCGCTTACGGGCACACAGACACGGATGAAACAAGTGCCGAGCGCTTCGGCGGTTTCCAGATCCTGGAAGACGGTGACCGTGACCTCGATTACTACAACCTTTCCTTTGGCTTCAACCTCCTGCCGGGAGAATCCTTTATCGCAAGCAAATGGGCCTTTACCTCGGATTTCTACATCATCGGCGGTGTCGGCAGCACCAGCTTCGCCGGTGAGGACGAATTCACCTGGAATGCAGGCTTTGGCTACAAGGTACTGGCCAACGACTGGCTGGCGCTGCGCCTCGACGCCCGTGACCATGTATTCGACGTCGACCTGCTCGGCGAGTCACAGACCAACCATAACCTCGAGTTCACCGGAGGTGTGTCGATCTTTTTCTGAATTGTGACCCGCATCCCATTTTGCAAGCGCTTGACTGCCGACAAGCCGCAGGAGGCGATGTACACAATGACACGACCCGACACTTTCAGGGCAACAGGAGCACACTGATGAATAGACTGATCCAATCGTTGAAACATACCCTGCGGGCTAGCGGTTTTGCGGGTCTGTTAATGGCCGCTGGTGTCAATGCTGATATCAACAGCGGGCCGGCACCTGACTTCGCGCTCAAAAGCCACAGTGGCGAGAATCTGCGACTGAGCGAATTCCGCGGAGAAGTTGTCATGATCAATTTCTGGGCGTCCTGGTGTGGTCCCTGCCGCCAGGAAATGCCGCTGCTGGATGAACTCTACACCCAGTATCAACCGCTCGGTTTCACCATCCTCGGCGTCAATGTGGAAGAAGACCCGTCGAAAGCCAGACAGCTGCTCAAGGACAGTCCGGTCAACTTTCCGATCCTTTACGATGACAAGAGCGAAGTCAGCAAGCTATATAAGGTCGTCGCCATGCCCAGCACCGTCCTGGTAGACAGGGACGGCAATGTGCGCCACCTGCACCAGGGCTATAAACCAGGCTATGAAGAATCTTACCAGCAGCAAGTGCGTGCGCTGATCAGGGAATAGACGTGAAACGGACAGCAGGCCTTATAGTGCCACTATTGTTGCTGCTCGCTGGATGCAGCAACATAGAGCCCTGGGTTAAACCCTATGAGCGGGCACACCTGGCCGATCCCATTATGAGTTTCGGCAGGGACCCGGTGTCGGACAACTATTTAAGTCACATCTACCAGGTCAGGGAAGGCGCCCGCGGAGCAGAAGGCGGGCATGGAGGTGGCTGTGGTTGTAATTAGCCGGGTCCCGGCATGGCTGCGTAGAACTGCTGCCCTCATCAGCCTGCTCCCTTTCGTGTCCATGGTACGGGCCGGTGTATTACCCGAAGATCGCGCCGATGCCATGTATCATTCCTACGACGGTGGTGGCGTCACGATTGACGGCCCATCCTATCTGGTTCGTAAAGGCGACGACAAGAATTTTTCCGTATCTGCAAATTACTATATCGACAGCATCAGCAGTGCATCTATCGATGTAGTAACCCAGGGCAGTTCCTACAACGAACAGCGTACCCAATGGTCGGGAAGCGTCGACTACCTGCACGCCGATACCACCATGACGGCAAACTACAGCTACAGTGACGAATCCGATTACAAGGCCGATACCTACGGCTTCAGTATCAGCCAGAGCATGTTTGGAGACCTGACCACCGTCGCACTGGGCTATTCGCGCGGCAACGACGACATCTCCAGTAACGTTGATCCCTCCTTCGATGACACGGCCGATCACCAGAACTACCATGTCTCTCTGTCCCAGGTGCTCACCAGGAATTTGCTGATGAGTGTAAACTACGACGCTATTACCGATGAAGGTTTTCTGCAGAACCCCTACCGTAATATACGTGTTCTCAATGACCCTGATGACCCCACCGCGGGTTATAACTTCAATACACCTGAAACATACCCGGATACCCGTACCAGTAACGCTGTCTCCGCCAATTTCATGTACTACCTGCCTTATCGCGCTACCCTGAAGGCCGGTTACCGCTATTACACCGACGACTGGGATATTGACGCCCATACCGCCGATGTTGGATACACGCATCCGCTTTGGGACAAGTGGATATTCGAGCTCAGTTATCGTTTCTACACACAGACTGACGCCGATTTCTACGGTGACCTTTTTGAACGGCCTGACCAGCAGAACTTCATGGGGCGCGACAAGGAACTGAGTGAGTTTACGGATCATACGGTCGGGTTTGCAGTAAGCTATGATGTGCTTGAAAATGGCTGGGGCTATCTGGATAAAGCCACCTTGAATTTCAAATATAATCATATCTGGTTTGATTACGAAAATTTCACGGATGTCAGAGGAAATCCTGCTGTGGGACAGGAACCCAAGTATGATTTTGACGCTGATGTCATCCAGATTTTCGGTTCCATCTGGTATTAGCCACTAACAGCCTTGCACACCATTAAGCTACTAATGAGTACATTAGATAACCGACATGGCTTGCCGGCACACGCTGTAAATACCTCCCTGTACGCTCGACGGCGGCATCCCTCGGCAATTGCTCCTGCATTGCTCTACCTTCGCCCGTCCATGGGCTCGTGCTGCCGACGGTCCCGTCAAGCCATGTCGGCTATCCAATGTTCGGCCTAGTATTACCGATTCTGATGACGTTAATACAACCGGCCGGCGCCGGCTGGTTACACGAAGATGCAGACATCATGGGAACTCAGATCACCGTGGAGCTGTTCCATGCCAATCCGAACACGGCCCGGCAAGGCATTGATACCGTACTGCGGGAGATGCGTCGCATCGATACCGGCATGAGCCCTTATATCGAAACCAGCGAACTGGCCCGGCTTAACGCATCCGCACAGCAGCAACCCTTCAAGACCAGTAAAGAACTGTTTTCGCTGATTCGGCGCTCACTTGAGTTTTCCGAAATGACCGGCGGCGCATTTGACATCACTTTCGCCAGCGTCGGTTTCCTCTACGACTATAGAAACAGAATACGGCCGGACAAAGCTCAACGTAAAAGGGCCGCTGCTCTCATCAACTATCGCAAGCTCGTGCTCGACCAGCACAGCGCTACCATCGCCTTCAGCGGGGCCGGTGTGCATATCGACCTCGGGGGTATCGCAAAGGGCTATGCCGTCGATCGCTGCATAAGCCTGCTGCAGGAACTCGGCATCAAACAGGCGCTGGTAACGGCCGGCGGTGACAGCCGAATGATTGGCGACCGCTGGGGTCGACCCTGGTCCATTGGTGTGCGTGATCCACGAAATGAAGACAAACTGGCTGCCGTCATTCCGTTACGGGATGTTGCCGTCTCGACATCGGGCGACTACCAGCGTTATTTTGAAGAGAACGGCGTCCGCTACCATCACATCATCAACCCCGGTACCGGCGACTCTGCCCGCGAACTGCAGAGTGTCACCATCATCGGACCCAATGCCACAACCACCGATGCTTTGTCGACCAGCGTATTCGTCATGGGTATGGAACCCGGCCTTGAACTGATCAACCGAATGCCCGACATTGACGCTATCCTGGTCGATCAGAAGGGCCAACTGCATTACTCGGACAACCTGCAACCCGCCAAAAAAGCGGGCAACGGCGTCAAGGCATCGGCGGCACCTATCACGCATTAGCGCACAAAGGCTTTCAAAGATACGCCACGTCCCGGTGTATCCGCCTCGTGTTCAGCTAACAGCCTGCAACTTGCAAATCTTTTGCTGACATCGCTTAGCAATGCCTGCCGAAGCTAGTGCTCTATCCAGGCAGCTGCATCTGGCACAGACCTTGCGTCAATTTCAGGCGTAAAAAACGAGAATCGGCATCGGTAGATAGCGCGAATCCTCGATCTGTGAACTGTTTCACAATCCGGGTGTGAATGAGGCCTCGGAAAACAGGCCCGTCTACCGATGATACTACACGCGGGTAGCTGCACGTACCCGAAACGCCGAGGGAGGGCGTATGAAAGCGTTATTAAGGGGAATTCTGGCCGGGCTTTTAGTCTGGCCATGTTTGCTTCTGGCTGATCCGGAATCAGCGGTCGAGACCGGTGTCAACGAGGAGGTCCAGACCCTCAAACAGCAGGTGCTGGAACTGAACAGGGACCTGTTCATGCTGGAAGAAGAGCTGCTGTTTCCGTCCAACACACAGGTCTCGGTATTCGTCTCCATGGACGTAGGTGAATTTTTCCAGCTTGATTCGGTACAAGTCAAACTCGATGGCAAGGAAGTCGCCGACTACCTGTACACCCGGCGTGAACTGGACGCCTTGATACGGGGTGGCGTTCAACGTATTCATATTGGCAACCTGCGTAGCGGGGAACACGAGCTGGTTGCTTTCTTTACCGGCAAGGGTCCACAGGGGCGGGACTACAAACGCGGCGCTACCACCAGGATCAAAAAAGGCCTTGGGCCCAAGTATGTTGAACTGAAAATCGTCGACCAGACCAAAAACTTTCAGCCTGAATTCGACATCAAGGAATGGTGATGCCGAAGCTTCCGCTTCAGTTTCTTTTGCTCTGGGTCTGGCTGGCAACGACAAGCGGCAGCTATGCCGTATCCGTCAAGCCGCAGCAGGTACTCGACCTGCACTATGGTGAAGTGCTGTTCCATTTTTATCAGGATGACTATTTCACAGCCATCAGCCATCTGATGGTTGCCCGGCAACAGAACCTTCTGCAACACCACCTCAATGAATCAGAACTGCTGCTCGGTGGTCTGCAACTCTCCTATGGCATGCCCAATCAGGCCGAACGCCGGTTTGACCGTCTTCTGGACCAGAACACAGATGCAGACCTGCGCAATCGGATCTGGTATTACCTGACGAAAATTTCTTACCAGCGCGGCCATTACCGCAGGGCGTTGGGAAACCTCCGGAAAATAGACAAGCTTGATGACAAGTCCATCGGCACTGAACTGGCGCTGCTCAACGCGAATTTACACATGGCATTGGGCGAGAACGACAAAGCCGCTGACGTACTGGATAACACCAGGGCATCCGATGGCGGGGAAGAATACCTGCGTATCAATCGCGGTATTGCCCTGTTGCGTGCCGGTGAGCTAGAGGAAGGCAGAAAAACTCTGGACAAGCTGGGTAAAGTGGATGCGGACAATGAAGAATTGCGCGCTCTGCGTGACCGGGCCAACCTGGGTCTGGGGTACGAACTGCTACGAGTGGGTGACGCGGAGCAGGCCCGGGATTATCTCAACCGCGTTCGCCTGCAAGGTCCTTTTATACAAGCCGCGTTGCTGGGCGCGGGCTGGGCAGATGCCGAACAGGGCGACTACAAACAGGCTCTGACACCCTGGCTGGAGCTGCTTGAACTCGCCAGCTATGAAGCACCTGTACAGGAAGCACATCTGGCGGTTCCCTACGCTTTTGCCCAACTTGGCGACGGCAAGCACGCCATCTATTTCTATGAACAGGCTATTGACTATTTTGATGGAGAGCAACAGCAGTTGGAGGCGGCCATCCAGGGTACGCAGTCGGGTGAGTTACTGTCGCTGCTAAGCCAGGCAGATACTGGCAACTCCGGCGGATGGCTGCATGGAACGCCGACACTGGAGGGTGTTCCCTCCGGGCGTTATCTGGTCGATATACTGTCCAGCCACAGTTTTCAGGAACCGCTGAAAGACTACCGCGATCTCGGTTATCTCCAACAACTGCTGCAGCAGTGGCTGGAAAATATCGACCTGTACTACGACATGGTCGATGCCCGGCGCCTGGCCTACCAACAGCGCTCGCCTCTGATCAGGCAGCGCCTTGAAAAACAGGAGGCAAAAGCCCTGTACCAGCGCTGGCAGGACTACCAATCCTTGACCCTGGCCCAACACGGTAGTGGAGATCCACTCGACCTGGCGACCGGCAAGGAAAAGCGGCAATGGAGAACGCTGCGAAAAGTTCAGGCAACGCTGGCTTCCTTAGCTCCGGAACCACGTCATACCAACATGCTGGCAAAGGCCCGCTGGCTGCAAGGCATACTTTATTGGCAAATTCAGGCCGACTACAAGGCACGGCTATGGGATGTGGAGAAGCAGTTGCAGTCACTTGAAGGCCCCGTCACCGAGGCCACCTCGAAACACCTGCAGGTTAGCGAGGCGCTGGACCATGTGAAGGTTGGATTTGACGGGTACGACAGGCGCATCGCAGCCATGCGCGAGCGTATTCTGGCGCTGTTACCAGACATACAAACCAGCCGTGACAACGCCAGTGACCAGCTGCAACGGCTGGCGCTGAAAGAACTGGAGACTCGCAGGCAACGTCTGGCCAGCTACCGAATTCAGGCACGCTACGCACTGGCGCGCAGCTACGACCAGGTCGCCCAGCAATCCGGGGGGCAGCCATGACGCGCCACAGCCAGCTGCTGCCTCTGACAATTATCCTGTTACTCGGCGGCTGCTCAGCGCTGTCACCGTTCAGTCATGACGATCACCAGCCTACCGTCGGTTCGCTGGTTGAAACTGAGTTACCCGAGATCACGGCAACAGATACCAGCAGTAGCCGGGATGCCGCCATGCGTAACTATGAGGCATTTCTCGACGAGGCACCGGATAACGTTTTTGTGCCGGAAGCCATGCGCCGACTGGCAGACCTGCACCTTGCCAAAGAGCAGGACAGCTTGCTGGATGGCGGCGCAGCCCCTGGCGGGCAATCGCGAGCAGCCGAACTATATGCGGAACTGCTCGAACGTTTTCCCGATCATCAGCGCAACGACAGTGCCCTGTACCAGCTGGCGCGTTCCCATGAGCAAAGCGGTAAGATCGAACCTTCCATGCAGGCGCTGACCAACTACACGGGAAAATATAAATCGGGTGATAAATACGACGAAGTGCAGTTCCGCCGCGGCGAGTATCTGTTCGTGCGACGAGATTATGCGCAGGCCGAGAAAGCCTACCAGGCAGTTATAGAGCAGGGAAAAGAGTCGAGCTTCCATCTGCAGGCACTGTACAAAATAGGCTGGGCGCGCTTCAAGCAAAACCGCTATGAACCCGCCTTGAACGCCTATATGCGCTTACTCGACAAGACCATCGGCGGGCACGACAATGCCTCTTTGCCGGAGTCCATAAAGCGCGCCGAAAAGGAACGTCTGGAGGACAGCTTGCGCGCTGTCAGCCTGAGCTTTTCTTATCTCGGCCCCAATGACGAAATACGGGATTATTTCCGGCGGCACGGCAATCGCGCCTACGAGCCTCTGCTCTACGCCAAGCTGGCTGCCTTGCACCTTTCCAAGGAACGTTTCACCGACGCCGCGGAAACCTACAGCCTGTTTGCCGACGTACACCCGCAACATCGTGAAGCACCACTGTTCCAGTCCCGCGTCATCGACGTCTACAAGCAGGCCGGGTTCAGCGCACGTGTGCTGGAAGAGAAACAGGCGTTCATTGAACGATACGAACCCGCCAGTGACTACTGGAAACAGCATGACGCGGCGCAGTCACCGGACGTCATGCAGCAGGTACAACGCCACCTCCGTGATGTCGCCCGTCACTATCACGCACTGGCACAACAACAGAATAAGCAGCAGGCCTATGCCGAAGCGGGGCACTGGTACCGGCTCTACCTGAACTCCTTCCCGGAAAGCCAGCAAGCGCCATTCATGAACTTCCTGTATGCAGAACTGCTCACCGGTTCGGGCCAACACGGTCTGGCAGCCGCCCAGTATGAACGCACTGCCTATACGTACGGCCAACATGAAAAGGCCGCCGAGGCCGGTTACGCAGCGTTGCTAGCCTATCAGAAACATGAACCGACCCTCAAGGGGCGCAGCAAGGCTGACTGGCATCGTGCCGGCATCAACAGTGCACTGCGTTTTTCTGGCCAGTTTGCGGCCCACAAACATGCACTGCCCGTGCGCACGCTGGCGGCGCAACAACTTTACGCATTACAGGAACATGCGGCGGCTATTGCCGCAGCACAACCTGTCATTGAAAATCCCGCTGCCGCGAAGGATCTGCAGTTATCCGGCTGGACCGTCATCGCCCACGCGCAGTTTGATCTGGAAGATTACCAGCGCGCCGAGACCGCCTATCAGCAGGTGCTGGCGCGCACCAGCCACAAGGACAAACAATACGGGAAATTACAGGAAAAACTGGCTGCCAGTATCTACAAGCAGGGTGAACAGGAAAAACAGGCCGGTAACCTGTCCGGCGCAGCGGAGCATTTTCTGCGCATTGCCGACACCGTGCCGGACTCAAGCATCAATGTAACGGCGCAATACGATGCCGCGGTGGCCTATATTGCCCTCAAGCAGTGGCCGCATGCCATCGCTATCCTGGAACGCTGGCGGCGCAGCAATCACGAACACACACTGCAGGCTGACGTTACCCGTAAACTGGCCGTTTTGTACCAGGAAAATCATCAGCCTTTGCGCGCTGCAGGTGAGTTCAAACGCATCGCCGCTACCGAGAAAGACCCTTTACTGAAACGTGAGGCAGCCTGGACGACAGCCTCCCTGTATCAGCAGGCGGGACGGGACAAGCAGTCGATCGAGGCTTACGGGCACTTTGTCAAACAGTTTCCCCGACCTGTAGAACAAGCCATGGAGGCCCGCAATCAACTGGTCAAACTGAATGAGAAAGCCAATGATCCCGGCAAGCAACGTTACTGGCAGCAGCAGATTGTCGAAGCCGACCGCGCT
>Ga0316193_10000858_pt1 | contig 19660 bp, 21 predicted proteins | sample MerIslsedime2_MG_FD_207735 | JGI IMG/M metagenome (GOLD analysis project Ga0316193, IMG submission 207735) | Coastal sediment microbial communities from Maine, United States - Merrow Island sediment 2 | ecosystem: Environmental > Aquatic > Marine > Coastal > Sediment | place: USA: Maine... | reverse complement strand
GACTCCCCAAAGCTCATTCGCAAGTTGATTGCGGGGAACACTCACTTCTCCCACGGCTTCGTCGCTGCGACCCAGCTCGCAGTCATGCGTTCGCTTCGAACGCGCGTGCACTTGCTCGGCCGCTAATCTTCGTCGGCCAAGGCGTCGGTGTCGTCCCCAGCGTCGATCAGGGCACCCCCAGAAGCGCCTCCAGCATCTGCACCGGCATCAACCCCGCCATCGAGCCCCGCATCGGGGAGTAAGCTCCGGTCGAAATCGACCACGAAGGAGCAGGCTCCGACAAAAACGACGAGCAGCAAGCTAGCGACGGCAAAGGTGAGTCCGAATCGCGACATGTCAGAACCGCAAGGTCGCCGAAGCGCCGACTCCTCGTGTCTCGATTTGCAGCCGCGCCGATTCGCCTTCGCGCTTCCGCTTGTTCTTGTGGGTCATGAAAAGCGTGAACGAGGTGATCGCGGACAGGGCGGCCAAGCCAAAGGAGAGATCGGCGAAAAGGGCAAGACGCTCGCCCCGATCGGCGGACTGCTGGGTCGGTTGGCTGTCGTAGTCCCGGTTTTCCTGTAGGGCCAAGAAGCCCAACACCGTGCCCGTTACCAGGGATGCGGCTGCGATGCTTCCGGTGGAAATCACCGCGCGCCGGATCGTCTGATCCTCGTTTTCGATCGCGAGCTGCTTGGCGAGTTTTGCTTCTTCGCTTTGCTCGACGCTGACTTGGTCGGTCGTCGGCGCGCCGAAATCCAGGTCTTTCACCTCGCCGTACCCGACCTGGACCGTGATCTCGCCCACCTGCGTTCCCTCACCGACGACGACGACCGTGTGCGTGCCTGGGTCGACTTCGAGCTCGGCCGGGGTCTTCTTCTTGCTGGGAACGCCGTCGAGCAAGATCGCTCGGCCTTCCTCCTTCGAACGAATCTGCAGCACCGCGGGGCTCTGCAGAAGCGTCGCGATGCGCGCCTCGACCGATGCACGGTCTGGAGCGTCGGGCCGTTGGACGAGGTACTGCTCCAGCATGGCGACGGCGCCGGGCTCATCGCCGCGGCGATGTCGCGTGTCGGCCACTGCCACCAGGAGGGTCGGGTCTCGCTCCAAGTCGTACGCCCGGAGCCAGGCCCGCTCAGCCGGTTCGTAGCGCTTCGCCTCGAAGAACAGGACGCCCAGCTCATAGGCATCCGTCGCCGTAGTCGCCGGATTAGCGAGCGAGGCGCTCAGCTCATCGTCGGAAGGCAAGGGCGTGCCACCCTCGAGCTTGGAAGTGTCGCTGGCAGGCTGCGCAGCCGCATGGGCTGCGAGCCCAACAATCAGCAGCGTCGAGAGCAGCGATCTCATCGAGCCTAGGGGGCTCCCGCAGCGCCGCCCGCGCCAGCCATCCCAGCGGCGCCAGCTGCTCCGCCCGCGCCGGCCATGCCAGCTGCGCCGCCTGCACCAGCTGCGCCTGCTGCTCCACCCACGCCGGCCATTCCTGCTGCGCCGCCTGCGCCGCCGATGCCAGCCATGCCGCCCGCCCCGGCGTCACCACCCATGCCGCCCGCCCCGGCGTCACCACCCATGCCGCCGATACCGCAGTTTTCGACCGTTTCACAGGAGCCTTGGGTGAAAGGACTGCCCAAGTGACAGCAGATTAGAGAGCCGTTGCACTCGTCATTCTGAAAGCAGGTCGTGCCCTCATCGCCCGTGCAGGCGAGCAGGAGAACAAAGAAAGCCGAAGAAAGCCACAACAAAGGGGAGGTGATGATTCGCATGAGCGCGGCGAGCATAGCTCAGAGGTCTTCGGGGGGCCACGCTCCCGCCGGCTCGATCGACGGCCGCCCCCCGCTACACTCCCGCCCCCCATGACTACCCCCGAGAATCAAGCCGATGCGCCGCGCGCGGGCCGATGTGCGATCGTCGGGCGACCCAATGTCGGGAAATCGACGCTGCTCAACTCGCTCCTCGGGCACAAGCTGGTGATCGCGACACCACGGCCCGGCACGACGAGGTCCTGCGTACTCGGGGTGTACGCTTCCAACGATCCGCCGACGCAGGTGGCCTTCGTGGACACGCCTGGCTTGGAGCGGCCCAAGGGTGCGCTTGGCCGAGTGCTCATCGACAGCGCTAGACAAGGGCTGGTCGACTGCGATTCGATCGTCTTCGTGACCGAGGCGCCCAAGCCGGGTGCAGCGCTAGGGGTTCACGAAAAGGATCGCACCGCCCTGCAAGCCTTGGAGTACTCGAACGTGCCGGTGATCCTCGCGATCAACAAGGTCGACCGGCTCAAAGTCAAAGAGAGGCTCTTTGGAATCATCGAGGCGTATCAGAAGAATCGCGCCTTCGCGGCCGTCGTGCCGATTTCCGCGACGCGGGGAACCAACTTGGATGCGCTGATCGGCGAAATCCGTCAGACCCTGCCCGAGGGGCTTCTCTACGACACGGATTTTCTGACCGACCGGCCGGAGCGCTTCTTCGTGAGCGAGCTCATTCGTGAGGCGGCGATGCTCAACACTCGACAGGAGGTCCCTTACGGGATCGCCTGCGATCTCGAAAGCTATCGCGAAGAGGGCGCCCTGCTCCGAGTCGAAGGCTCGCTCATCGTCGAGAAGGCTAGCCACAAGGCGATCGTGATCGGCAGTCGAGGCGAGACGATCAAGAAGATCAGCACCGAAGCGCGCCAAGAGATCGAGGCCTTCTTGGAGCGGAAGGTGTATCTGAGACTCTGGGTGAAGGTCGTCCCCGGATGGACCCGCGACCCGAGCAAGGTGCGCCAGCTGGCGATTGAGGAGAGCGCATCGTGAGCGGGCGGCGTCGCAACCACGCGCGGAGGCCGGCAGGCTCGATCGTCAACAAGCCCCTGGTCGCGATCGTCGGCCGTCCGAACGTGGGCAAGAGCACCTTGTTCAATCGCCTGGCCGGGCAGCACATCGCGATCGTGGAGGACATTCCAGGGGTGACCCGGGACCGCCACTACGCCGATGCCTTCGCCTTCGGCCGCGAGTTCGTACTGATCGACACGGGCGGATTCGACCCGGAGAGCGACGATCCGATGAAGGCCGGCATCACCAGCCAGGTCAGATTGGCGCTCGAAGAGTGCGACGTCGTGGTTTGCGTCGTCGATGCAACCGTCGACCCACTGCCCGCCGACCGCGAAGCGGTTGCGCTCCTTCGCGACGCGGGCAAGCCGGTCATCTTCGTCGCCAACAAGGCGGACTCCCAGGCAAGGGAGCACTACGCGGTTTCGTACTACGAGCTCGGCATCGACTCGATCATGCCGATCTCCGCGCTGCACGGGCGCGGCATCGGCGACTTGGAAGAGGAGATTTTCCATCAACTGCCCGAGGTCCTGGAGATCACGGAGCCGGAGCTCCGCGTCCCTCGGGTCGCGATCATCGGTAGGCCGAACGCGGGCAAGTCTTCTCTGGTGAACCAGCTCTGCGGCGAGGAGCGTCAGCTGGTCGACAACCGGCCCGGGACCACCGTCGACAGCATCGATACTCTCGTCGAGCGCGACGGGCAGAACTTGATCCTAATCGACACGGCGGGGATTCGCCGAAAGCGCAGCGTGAAGAAGCGTGGAGTCGAAGGCCTGAGCGTACTGCAAGCGATCCGGTCGATCGAACGCTGCCACGTGGTCGTGCTCATGATCGATGCCGAGGATGGTGTGGGCGAACAGGATGCGAAGATCGCCGGCCTGGCTGACGACCGGGGGCGTGCCTTGATCATCGCGCTCAACAAGACCGACCTGCTCGATCGCGATGCTCAGAAAAGAGCGATGGATCGAGCCCGCGAGGTCTTGGCGTTCGTACCCTGGGCACCGATGGTGACCGTGAGCGCCCTGCGGGGACGGGGAATCCAGGCCTTGCTCGGGCGCGTGGACGACGCGGTGACCGAGCATCGAAAGCGAATCGGGACCGCCGAGCTCAATCGTTTTTTCGAGGAAGTGCTGGACAAGCACCCTCCCCCGACGATGCACCATCGCTCGGTTCGCTTGTACTACATCACACAGGCGAGCGTTGCGCCGCCGACGTTCGTCGTCATGACGAACTCACCCGACGACGTGCACTTCAGCTATCAGCGCTACGTAGTGAACCAGATTCGCCAGCGTTTTGGGTTCAGGGGGACGCCCATTCGTGTGCGCTACCGCGGCAAGAAGGGCCGCAAGTAGCTATGCGCGGGCGGCTCGAAGCGCTCTGAGCGTTTCACGGGCCGAGGGATTGCCGAGCTGACCGCACGCCGCCATGACGCTTCGACCCTTGGTCACGCGCTCCCGGACCGGCAGACCTTCAGCCCGAAGCCAGCCGATGAAACGCTCGACCTCGGCCTCTTCGGGCGCGCGCGTGAGCGGCATCGAGCCGGGATTGTAAGGGATGAGGTTGACCAGCACCCGGCACAGCGGCTTGCAGAACTCGGCGACGGCTCGGGCATCGGCCTCGCTGTCATTGAGCCCCGGCAAGAGGCAGTAGTTGACGCCGAGCACGAAATTGCGGCGTGGCCGGTACGCGATTAGAGCCTTCTGGAGCTCTGCGAGGTCGGTGCGCCGGTTGATCGGCATCAGCTCGTTTCGGAGTGAGTCATTGGCCGCGTTCAAGCTGATCGACAGATTGAGCCGCTTGAAGCCAAGCTCGTCGAGCAAGCGAATTCCCTGGACGTGGCCGACGGTGCAAATCGTCAGACGCTCCTGGCCGATCGCCAAGCCCGCCTCGTCGTTCAAGACTCGCAAGGCGCGCAGGACGTTCTTGGAATTGTCGAGCGCCTCGCCCATTCCCATGAAGACGATGTTGCGGATCGGCCAGGCAAGGCGGTGCCTCGCGACGAGCAGCTGTGCGATGATCTCGTCGGTCCGGAGCTGCCTGAGCAAGCCCATACGCCCGGTTTCGCAAAAGGCGCAGCCCATCTTGCAGCCCACCTGACTCGAGACGCAGAGGGTGTAGCGGTCCCTCCCCATCGGGATGCGCACCGACTCGATTTCGAGCCCGTCTTCCAATCGCAAGACCATCTTGGCAGTCGTGCCATGGTCACCCTCGTCGGATTTCACGCTCACGAGCTCGGGCAGCTCGAACGAGAACTCCGAACGCCAGGCTTCGGAGGCCTCCGGGCCCAGGCCAAGGCTCTCCGGTTCGAAACGGCCCTCGCGCATCACCTGGCGGTGGATACGCCGAGCCACGCCGTGCCCACGCGGGAGCAGAGCCTTGGCGCGCTCGGCCAAGTCGGCGTTGCTGAGGCCGTGAATCGCCTGCTTGCTCATCTCAGTCTTGAACCAGAAGGAAGTGGGCAGTCGCTACGGCGACCGGACAGTCCGGGTCGTCTTGATAGGCGAAGACGCGAACGTTGGCGACACGCCGCCCACGGCGCGTGAACTCTGCGCGGGCGAACACGTCTTGAGGGCGTGCGCCACGGAGGTACTCGACCGTGATGTTGATCGTCTTGGGCACCGTGGTGGTCTCTCCGTGCCAGAGAAGCTTGAAGATGGCGGTCGACTCCATCAAAGCACCGAGGGTGCCCCCGTGAAGCGCGGGCACGCTTGCGTTGCCGACCAGATGATCGGAGTAGCGCATCCGGCCGATCACGTCTCCATCCACCAGCTCCGCGCTGATCCCCATGAAGCAGGCATAGGGAATCGCCTGGTGTAGCGCTGAGAAATCACCGGATTCCCGGACAGCCACCACTGCGTCGCGCAGCCTCATTTGGACGCTCCGTCGTCTTCGCGTCGGCCTTCGTCCGGAAATACGACGAACGTGCCCGAGGCGGTCGCGATGGGATTTGCGCGATCGCCATGGTGCGCCTTGGCCCGCACGAACGCTACGTGCCGGGTGACCTTGTAACAATGGGCGCCGCAGATGACTTCTTGATGCGGCAGCGCCGGGCGCACGTAGTCGATTCGAAGATCGAGGGTTGCGATTCGCCGTGGCGCGACCAGCGACATGATGACCGCGCCGCCGCAGGTGGCGTCGATCAGGCTGGTGATGCAGCCGCCGTGGAGCACACCGGTCTCGGGATTGCCGACCAGATCTTCCCGATACGGAAGCGCTAGGGACAGATGCTCGGGCCGGTAGTCGACGACTCGAAGATCCAAAGCCTGGTTGTGTGGGACTGCCCCGACGTAGCGCCCTTCGAGGCGCCGCCTGATTTCATCCTTCTGCGGAAGAAAAGAGTCGGACATGGCTCATCCTCTAGCAGCCATTGGCTACTTTGCTCAAGGCGCGAGCTTAGACGGGTGGTGGTGGTGGTGGCCCGGCCTGCTCGGCAAGCCAGTCGTCGGACGAGACGAACTCCACCCCCCGGGCGCTCTTCGAAGCCAGGAGATCTGGGTGATCGGTGAGGACCCTCCCCACTCCGGCGGCCTTCGCAAGAGCGACGAGCGCGTCGTTCCAGTCTTCGATGAAGAACTCTGGCGTCGCGACGAGCTCGACCAGCCCTCGAATGGTGCTCATCTGCGTTCGGACGGCGTCGTCTTTGAATTCTGGAAGCGCGTGGAGCATCGACTCGACGCGCTCCATGACCCAGGCGGAGGTCTTCGGTTTGCCGGGCGCTCCAAAGGCGCGACGAACCGCTCGTTCGGGTGGAGAGCCAAGGGCGATCGACGCGTTGACGTAGATGTCCGGGCCGAGAACGACGTCCATGTGCGAAGTCTAACACGGTGGCGGCAGGCTTGACATCGTTCTCGGCCGCGATAGTCGTCACCCATGAAGGCAGTCTGGATTCCGAAGCACGGAAAGCCCGACGTTCTGGAGCTGCGGCAGAGCCCGGACCCGGCGCCCGGTCCGGGCGAGGTCACGATCCGCGTGCGCGCTGCGGGAATCAACTTCGCAGACATCATGGCGCGGCAGGGGCTCTACCCGGACGCGCCATCGCCGCCGATGGTCGTCGGATACGAGGTGTCAGGCGTGATCGACTCCGTCGGCAAGGGCGTCACCGATAGGAGCGAAGGCCAGCGTGTCTTGGCGATGACCCGCTTTGGCGGTTACGCGGATGCCGTGCGGGTCGGCGCGGCGCAGACCTTCGTGATGCCCGAGCTCATGAGCTTCGAAGAAGCCGCCGCGCTTCCGGTGACCTACCTGACTGCCTACCACATGCTCTTCAACGTGTTTCGATTGAGAGCGGGAGATCGTGTTCTGATCCACCAGGCAGCGGGCGGCGTCGGCACCGCGGCGAGTCAGCTCTGCAAATCTCTTGGCGGTGTCACCAGCTACGGCACCGCATCGAAGTCCAAGCACGAGTACGTCCGGGACAACGGTTGCGACCACGCGATCGACTACCATTGTGCGGACTACGTAGAAGAGGTTCGCCGCCTGACCGATGGCCGCGGCGTCGACTGCGTGCTCGATGCGCTCGGCGGCGACGACTGGAAGAAGGGCTTCTCCTTGCTGCGTCCGGGCGGACTGCTCATCTCCTTCGGCTGGGCAAACATGGCGAAATTCGGGAAGCGCCGTATGAGCCACCTGATCGGCGAATTCACCCACCTTCCCGTCTGGACGCCGATTCGGCTCATGCAGCAGAACAAGGGTGTGGCCGGTGTCAACATGGGGCAGCTCTGGAACGAGACGGAGCTGTCTTTCGACGCGTTCACGGCTCTGTTGAAGCTCTACGAGCAGGGCCTGATCAAGCCGCGGGTCGATCGTTGCTACGCCTTCGAGTCTGCTGCGAAAGCGCACGCGTACATCGAGGCTGGCCAAAACAGCGGGAAAGTCCTACTGAAACCGTAGCCATGCCTGTTCGCGTCTGTTTCGTTTGTCTTGGGAACATCTGCCGCTCGCCAACCGCGGAAGCGACCATGCGTCAGCTCCTCGAACGCGAGCAACTGAGCACTCAGGTCGAAGTCGACAGTGCAGGCACAGGAGACTGGCATGTCGGTGAGCCTCCGGACGCGCGCGCAAGAGCTGCCGCGAAACGTCGTGGCATCAAGCTCGGCGGGCGCGCCCGCGCCGTAGTCCGTAAGGACTTCGAGCTCTTCGACTACATCGTGGCGATGGACGGGGCGAACCAGCGCGACCTTCGGCGGATCGCGCCCGACGATGCGGCACGGGCGAAGATCGTTCTTTTCCGGAACTACGATCCCGGCTCGCCGCGCGATGCCGCCCTGCCCGATCCTTATTACGGTGAGGGCGACGGCTTCGAAGCGGTACTCGACCTCTGCGAGGCAGCGTCACGCGGGCTCCTGCAACACATCCGAGAGAATCATCGGCTATGAGCCCCGAGCTGCGCGCCGCCCTCGAGCAGCGGCTCGACAGGCAGGTTTGCACTGCAAAGCGCCTCGCTGGGGGCGACATCAATGATGCGTACCAAGTCGCTTTCGGTGATGGGACGCAGATCTTCGTCAAGACTCATCCCAACCCGCCGGGCGGGATGTTCGAAGCGGAGGCGCGCGGACTTCGATGGCTCGCCGAAGCGAAGGCGATTCGAACCCCAGCGGTCATCGCAGTTTCGGATGGACGGCCGGCCTTCCTGGCGCTCGAGCTCCTGACCCCCGCGAAGCGTCGAGCTGGTTTCGATGAGGCTCTGGGCCGATCGTTGGCTGCCCTGCACGCCTTTGGCGCTCGATCGTTTGGGCTCGACCACGACAACTTCATCGGCCGGCTCGCGCAATCGAACGAGCCTGCCGACGACTGGGCAACCTTCTACTGGTCGTCGCGCCTGGAGCCGCAGCTGCGGCTTGCCATCGACCGCGGCCTGATCGATGCCGGCACGCGCTCGAGCTTCGATGCCCTGCAGCGTGTTCTCCCCGAGCGGGTCGGGCCCGAAGAGCCTCCGTCACGCCTGCACGGCGACCTCTGGGGAGGCAACCTGCACGTCGATGAAACGGGACGGGCCGCGCTGATCGACCCTGCCGTCTACGGAGGCCAGCGCGAGATCGATCTAGCCATGATGCGTTTGTTCGGCGGCTTCAGCGAGCGGGTCTTTGCAGCGTACGGCGAAGCACGACCGCTCGCGCCGGGTGCGGCCGAACGAGTCGCCCTCTACCAGCTCTACCCTCTGCTGGTGCACGTCAATTTGTTCGGCGGCTCTTACGTCGGCTCGGTAAAGCGCACACTCGGCGACTGCATCTGAGTGCTGTTCCACGAGGTCTGCGGTTCTTGACAGCTCCAAGTGTGGGGACCAGATACCCGTGATGGGTCGCTCCGAACAAGACGATCGAAAAGCTCGCGAGCGCCACGCAGTTCTTCTGATAGACCATGGGAGTCGACGCGCCCAGGCCAACGCCCTGCTCGATCAGGTGGCGGCCATGGTGAAGGACCGGCTCGGCGCAGAGAGCATCGTGGAGCCTGCGCACATGGAGATCGCGGAGCCGACGATCGCCACCGGCTTCGCGCGCTGCGTCGAGCAAGGCGCGACCCGGGTCATCGTGCACCCCTTCATGCTCGCGCCAGGCCGGCACGTGACCGAGGATCTTCCGCGCCTGATCGCGGAGGCGGCGTCGCTGCACCAGGGTGTGACGTTTGCGATGGCGGCCCCGCTCGGCAGCCACGCCGGTGTCATCGACGCGGTGGTCGAACGCTGTCAGTCGGCGCTCGCAGACGCCGAGCCTTCCGGGCGCTAGGGAATTAGAACGACCTTACCCGTCGTTTGGCGGCCGCCAAGCGCCCCGAGAGCGGTTTTCGCGTCTTCGAGCGGATGGGTCGCAGAGACCAAAGGGGCGATTTTTCCCTCTGAATACAAGCGCGCAATGGCTTGCTGGGCTCGTTGCAGAACCCTGGGGTTCTTCTGGAAGTACAGGCCCCAGTGCAGACCGACCAGGGAGAAGTTCTTCACCATGACCCGGTTCATCTTCGCCGAGGGGATGGTCCCACTGGCGAAGCCGATGATCAGAATCCGGCCTTCGAACGCAATGCATTTGGTCGAAAGGTCGAAGGTGTCGCCTCCAACCGGATCGTAGATCACATCGGCACCGCGTCCGTCCGTCAGCTCCTTTACGCGCTCGACCCAGTCCTCTTTGCGATAGTTGATGACGGCGTGCGCTCCGTGTCGCTTGACGAGCGCGAGCTTGTCCGCTGAGCCTGCCGTACCGATGACCTTCGCGCCGAGCGCGGCGCCGATCTGAACGGCAGCGAGCCCGACGCCGCCAGCGGCCGCGTGCACCAGAAGCGTTTCGCCTTTTTGCAGGTTCGCTCGGTGTACCAAGCCAACGTACGAGGTCTGGTAGACGAGACCGAGCGCAGCGGCCTCCTCGAAGGCCATCTCAGCAGGCATGGGGAAGACACGGGCTTCGGGAGCGGCCAGGGACGAAGCGAAGCCGCCGTATTCGAGCAAGGCGCTCACGCGGTCTCCGACCGAGAAACGCGAGACACCTTCACCAAGCTCGCGAACGATGCCTGCGACTTCGGCACCAGGCGAGAACGGAAGCTCCGGTTGAATCTGGTACCTGCCCTCGGAGATCAGGATGTCGAAGAAGTTACAGCCAACGGCCCTGACATCGATGACGACCTGGCCCGGAGCGGCGCTCAGCTCGCTCAGCTCTTCGCGCTCTAGGGCAGCCGGACCCCCGAGCTCGCGCACGATCATCCTGTACATGGGGGCGGAGTTTGCCCCCAAAAACAGGCCAAGACTAGTGAGTCACGCCAAAAAGCCTGCGGCCCTGGTATAACTGGGCCATGGCTGGGGAAAGGCGAAGATACCCGCTCCCGGCGGGAGTCGTTCCGGCAGAGCCGCAGGCTGGCGGCGAAGCCAGTGACTCGCGCGTCCGCACCAAAGCGGCTGTGCCGGCCGACCAGCACGCGCGCAGCCAACCGGTGCTCAAGGAGAGCCTGGTCGAGCTGGCTCGAGGGCTCGTCGAAGAGCTGGTTACCCTCGGTCCGAACGAGATCGCACCGGTTGTACGCCGCCTGATGGCGCTCGGAAATTTCGCTCTCGAAGAGTTGGCGAAGAGCTTCCCGGGTCCGCTTTGGCGCCGGCCGGTCGCTACCGACTCGCGCCTGCCGCGCCCCGAAGAGATCTCCGCGATTGCAGCCGCCCTCGCCGCTTTCGAAGTCGAGGCCATCCCGTACCTCGCGCGCCTGATGCGCCACCCGACTCCAACTGTTCGCTATCACGCAGCGGTCATCTGCGGCGCGTACTCGAGCCCCCGCCTCATCGAGCCGCTGATGCAGGCCTCGCTCGACGAAGACCGAGAGTGCCGCCGCGTCGCCCTGCATCTACTGAGCTCGTACCAGCACGAGGCCCTCTACCGAAACGCCCTCGGGGAGCTTCGCCGCTGCGCGTCGGAGATTTCCCAGCCGCTCCCCGTGAGGCGTCGCGCCATCTCTGCGCTGACGCAGCTGCGCGACGAAGTTTCTGCGTCGCTCTTCGTGGATTTACTGGCGGATTCCGATCGCGGCATCGCCACCGCCTGCCGTGTGGGGCTCAGGGTGCTCACGGCCCACGATTTCGGGTTTTCTCGAGAACCTTGGCTCCGTTGGCTCTCGGAGCGAGGTCAGGAAGTCCGCATCCAGTGGCTCATCGAAGGCCTCGGAGACAGCCGAGCCAACATTCGTTTGCTCGCATCACGGGAGCTCTCGGGTCTGACCCATTTCCTCAAGCCCTTGTCCGAAACGGCCAACCGCGAGGAGTTCCTCTCGGCACAGGAGCGCTACCGACTCTGGTGGACGAAGAACCACCAGGACTGACTAGAGCGCACCGAGGTCCCGCAGCGAGTTGCGCAGGGGTTGGACTCCTTCGAAGAGCAGGCTGCGAATCCCATGATCGCGCGCCCCTTCGCAGTTACTGACACGATCATCGATGAAGATGCAGTGCTCGGCACGAACCCCGAGCGCGTTCAGCGCTTGCCCGTACGCAGCTGCGTCGGGTTTTCGCAATCCGGTCAAGCAAGAGACGAAAGTCCATTCGATGAAACGCGACAGCTCGAGGCGTTCTTCGATGAGTCGATACCAAATCGGATAGTTGGAAAACGCGTGCATGCTGCATCCTGCGCCGTGGAGCTCGGCGAGCAGCTGTTCGAGACCGGGGAGCCATCGGTACGAAGATCGAACCGCGCTGACGAAACCCTTTTGGTCGAAGTCTCGACCATCGGCGAAGAAGACGTCGAGGAACGCCTTCTCGCTGAGCTCACCGCGCTCGAACTCGACCCAGGCGCTCGGATGCTTGGCCGCGAGCAGCTCCTCGAAGCTCAGACCGAAGAACTTCGGCATCTCCGCGAAGAACGGATCGTGTACCAGGGTGCCCATGACGTCCCAAAGCAGGATTGGACGCATCGGCTCAGCCCAGCGCGGTCCCGCCGAGCTCGTGCGGCGCGCGTTGCTCGAGCCCGTGACGCCGGAGCTTGTCGAGGAAAGTCGTGCGCTTCAACCCCAACATCCGGGCGGCCTCGCTCTTGTTTCCACCGGAGCGAAGCAGGGCGCGCTCGAGCAGTCGTCGTTCCACCTCGGTGTACGTGCCCCTCAGCGGCTCCTCTTCATTCGCCCCAGGCCAGGCAAGCGGAGGCAGATCACGAAGGGCGATCGTGGTGCAAGAGGCTTGGGCGACCGCTAGCTCGATGATCAGCTCGAGCTCAGCGACGTCACCCGGCCAGTCGTGCTCGACCAGAGCAGCCATGGCGTCTGCAGCGATGCCGACCGGCTCCCGGGCTAGAACCCGGCATGCCCTGTCGATCGCCAGCAGAGCCAGCGACGGAACGTCTTCGCGCCGGTCGCGCAGAGGTGGAATCGTGAGACCCGGCGACGACAAGTGCTTGGCGAGGTCGGGGTCGAGTGCGCCGCGCAGCTCGAGCTCAGTCAGCGGAGCCCGGCTGGTCGCGATGATTCTCGGGCGCAGCGAACCTGGTGCTTCGCCTGGCCGCTGTTGCGCGTCCTGCTCGGCCAAGGCCAGGGCGAGACGCGCCTGGTTTTCTTTGGACAGAGCGGGAAGATCTCGTAGGAGCAAGGTGCCGCCGGTCGCGGATTGAAACCAACCCGTGTGACCGTCGCTCGGAGAACCAAAGAGCAGGCTTGCGACTTGATCGGGCGGCGCGGCAGAGCAATCCGCGACGACGAACGGCGCCTCCCAGCGCGGCCCGCGGTCATGGATGAAGCGGGAGACCGGCAAGACCGGAGCACCGGCCGGCGCGACGAGGAGAACGGGATCGTCCAACGGAGCGAGCTCGATCGCATGGGTCTGTACACGCCTCATGGACTGGCTGTATGCCACGTGCAGAGTCCGGTCTTCGGCCAGACCTCGCCCGAGGACGTCACACTGGCCACGCAGTTGTTCGAGCTCTGCTTCGAGCGCGGTGATCCGATCTTCGGCCTCGCGCCGCAAGGCGGAGAGCCTCTGAATGTGAGCATCCGCCCGGCGCTGCGCGAGGGCCGAGGACAGTGCCCCTCCAAGCGAATCCGCCAGGCGACCCAGCTCCTCGAGCTCGATGCGCGAAAGTGGTTCGGAGCGATCGCCCAGAGGCAGCAACAGGACCCCTTCGGTGTGATCCAGATGCACGCAGGGGAGCGCGCAGCCCATCCCTTGGTTCTCCATCGTGTGCACGAGGTCCCGGACTGAGGGCTCGCGAACGACCCGGGCGCGCAGGCTCGCGAGATCGAGAACACCCTGCTGCCCATCGACGAAGAGCGCATGCGTGACGGCCGCAGGGGCGTCGGCCTGCTTGATGTTCGCACGCTCGCCGGCATCGAGGCGGATGCGCAGCGAGGGCTCCAATGTATAGAGCTCCGCAGACCCCTCGCTGTCTCGGAGCGCCTCGTCTAAAGGGACGAGAGTGGCCGTGGCGATTTGTTCGAGCGCCGCTCCTCCGATCAAGCGCCGCCTGGCCGCTTCCGCGCCGTCGGCGAGGCGGCCCGAGGTGCTCCAAACGGCGCGACTGGAAAACCTCCGCGCAAACGAGAACGTCAGCCACCAGAACACGCCGGCACCCAGGGCAAACAGGCCTAGCTGCCATCTCTCGAGCGGAGCGTCAGGAGCGAAGCCAAATGTCACCGCGAAACACAGGGCCGAGGCGACGACCAGGGGCACACCCACGCGCCTCAAGGCACGCCATCCCGGATCGAGCCAGGCGAGATGCCCGAGCCAGAGCAGCGAAGCAACCGCGAACTCGACCGTGGTGGCCAACAGGCCGCCGAACGGACCAAACCAGGAGTACGCGAGGCCAACCGCGAGGCTGGCGAGCGCGATTCCGGACAGGCCACCTTCAACCACATGGCCTCTTCCGACCAACACGATCTGGTGAAGGGCGCCGGTCGCCAGAAGCACCACGACGACCACGACGCCGAAGGTCATCTCCGGAAGCAGTCCGCCGCGCGCCAGGCCCGCTCCCACGAACGCGGCCGATGCGATGGCGACTAGAAGGCCGTACCGAACCAGCGGCCGGGTTTCGCGAGGCAAGACGAGATCGAGCATCGTGAGCGCCGCGAGCAGCCAGGCGATGTCGTGTGTGCGTTCGAGGAGCGGTGAAGCGGTTCGCGCCGACGCGACTGCAACAGCGAGGCTCACGCCCATGAATGCCAGCCTCGACGCGCCGCGCCTGCTCGACCAGGAGCCGAGCACGGCCAGAGGGGTCAGTGAAAGCCCGAGCGCCAGAAAGGCCAGCAGCCACTCTGGGGAGGTCGCGGTGTTCGAAGAGGCGCGCGCCGCCAGAACGTAAAGAACGGACGCAGGACCCAGTATTGTGAGGAGCCTAGGAATTCGCACGATTGGAGCTCGTCTATGCGACGCGGCCGAAGTCTATCACTCGACGTGCGCATGACCAGAATCGTGGAGCTGCGGTTCCACAAACATTCGGAAACCAACTGCTACCCACCAGGTTCTATACTTCTTTTGCGCGGCGAGGCGCGCCTTCTTCGATAGTCCGGGCTCGTAGCCAAAGTCCTCCTGGCTGAGGTGTTTGAGCTCTTCCCCGGCGCGCCTTCGCAAGCGCTCGTCCGAGTGCATCAGCGCATTGATGAGCCAAACGACCCGGTGCTCTGCCCCGTGCTTGTCGTACCAGGCGGTCCACTTCTTTTTGCTTCTGTTGAAGTCCTGACAACTCAGACGCACCAGGCTTGCATGAGCCGCGGCAACCACATCGGCTTCCGGGCTCTCGAGCAAGGTGATGAAAAATTCGAACGAATGCGCGTCTCGCAGCTTCCCGAGCGCCTCGATGGAGGCCACCTGGGGCTGGAGCTGCCGGCCGTCGCGCGCCGAGGCTCGCAGGCGCTCGATGAGCTGGATGAACTCGACCTCGCAGGCATAGAGCACGCTCAGTGCCCGGTAGGCGGCGCTGCGGACGCCCGGATCGGAATCGAACAAACGACGGCCGACGGCCTGCACCAGGTCGGGGTGCACGAACTCAGACGCGAGCACGGTCGCATAGTAGCGAGTGTCGGGGTCTTCCGCGTCGAGCAAGGGAATGAGGTAGGGAACCGAACGCTGGCCGAACGCTACGAATGTCCTCGCAATGGGGGAGACATCTCTGCCTGCTGGAATGTTCGCGTGGGGCTCGTTGCGATCAAACCAAAGCCTGCCGGGGAGCTCGCGGGCCAGCGCGGGCAGCGCCGCTTCGCCTACCGCTAACAATGGAAGGATCAGCGTTGCGTCGTCGGGGCCCGCATCGCGAAGCGCCGCGACGAGCCCTTCGACCTCTTCGCCATAGTCGACGATGATGCTTGGAAGTGAGCCGAGATCGGCCGCCGGCGCTGCGCTTGGCGCGGGTGCTGGCGCTGGCGCTGGATTCCAGCGATGCATCGCAGGCTCGCTCTCGGCGTTGGGCGGAGCGGAGCTGGGGCCGCCGGGACGCAGGGAGACGACGTCGTGTGCCATCGCGCTTCCGTCATTGTCGCGTCGTGGATCCACGGGGAGATGATGACCGGAAGCCCGGGGCAGGGGCGGAGGTGCGGGTTGCCAGGCGGCAGGCTGAGCAGCGGGCGGGGAGGCAGGTTGCCATCCGGCTGCTGCGTTGGGCGGCTCGGGACTGGGCGCCGGCTGCCAACCCTGGGCTGGCGCGGACGCCGGCTTGGGCGCCGGCTGCCAAGCATTGGCCGGTCCGGCAGGCGCCGAGGCCACGGCACGGCTCCTGCCGGAAGGCCGCTGGGAGCTTGTCCGCCGCATCGATGGACGACCGAGGATCTCGGGCGGGCGAGGGGGGAGGCTGTATCGGGTCGCGTCCACGAAGCCGGCGTTCGGCTCCGAGCGCCTGCGCTGCGTACCGGGATCGGAATCACGAAACGTGCCTGCAGGAACCGAGGAGCTGACCATGGGCTCCACCACGACCGGGGGCTCGGTGTCGGCGATGCCCGCGGGCGCCGGTATCGAAGAATCCACGCGGGGAAAAGAGCCGGAGGCGTCTTTCACGGGCGGGCGCGAGCTCCGGCTTCCTACACCTTCGAACGGTGCGACGTAGGGAATGGAGCCCGGATCTGCAGCTTCGAGCTGGTGACTGAGTTGCCGCATGCGCGCGGTCATCTCGATGTCGTAGTGACGCGCCAGGCCCGCCTCGACGCGCACCGAGCAAACGATCCGCTGCACCGGGTCGATCCCGAGCTCGAAGGAGATGTCGCGGAGAGTGGCCTCTGGCAAAGGACGATCGACCGCCAAGACGACCGCATCTTCGGTTCTCGCAACGGGAATCAAGCGATGCCGCACAGCAAACTCGCGGGGCAGGACACGAATCGTGGTGATCGCTGTCTGCATCACCTCGTCGCGAGTTGCGGGTAGGAGCCCGTAGACCGCCGCACAGTAGGCGTTCATCTCGTTCTCGCGTAGCAAGCCGAGCTCGAGGAGCACGGTGTCGAGATTGCCCCCGCGCATGACCTGATCTTGAATGGCGCCTTGAATCTTATCGACGGGGATCAGCTGGTCCCGGACCAGAAGCGAGGCAAGGACGGACATATCCAACCCAATGGTGGCTTTGCAGAGGCCAACCTGTCAACGAGCTTGTCGGAAGTCACCGAGGCGATCTCCGATGATCGCGAGGGCAGCGGGCACGGCGGTCTCGACCCGCAAGACCCTGGTGCCCAAGCTTACGACCGAAAAGCCTGACTGTTCGAAGATCGCGATCTCCCCACCGGTGAATCCACCCTCGGGCCCAAGCGCACACCAAACTGGTTCAGGAGTACCCTCGAGCGACAAGGCCCCAGGCGCTCGGGCAGCGAAGAGGACCCCTCGCGCGTCCTGCGGCATCTCTTCGAGCCAGGAGCTCAGGGGCCGAGGAGCGTGCACGATGGGAATGCAGTCGCGCTCGCACTGGGCGGCCGCTTCACCGGCGATGCGCGTCAGTCGTTCGACGCGTGAGCGCGCGCGCTCCGGATCCCAGCGGGGGACCGTTCTCTCGGTTTGCATGAGTGCGATTTCGTCGACACCAAGCTCGGTCGCCATGCGCACGCAGTCGTCGAGCTTGCTGCCTTTCGGAATCGCGAGCATCAGGACGATGCGCGCGCGGCTCGTTTCGGAGGCCGCCGGTGGCTCCGCCTGACAAAGCACCTCGGGGGACAGCGACTCGAGTCGAGCCGTCGCGGCGCGGCCCTTGCCATCGAAGAGGACGACCGGATCGCCCGGACGAAGACGGAGCACGCGAACATGGCGGCTCGACGCCTCTCCGAGAACGAGCGCTCCACCCTCGTCCGGCAGCTCCGGCGCATACAGCCTTCGCACGGTCATGGCTCTTCGGGCCTGAGGACGCAGGCGCACCACTCGCCCTCTTCGAGGCAGGCTTCGAGCTTCATGGCAGCGTAGACGGCGAGCAATGCGTCGCGCTCGCCTCGCAGGATGCCGCTCAAGATGAGAACCCCGGCGGGCGCCAGGCGTGCTTGGAGATCTTCGGGCATGTTCACGAGAACGCGGGTTTCGATGTTGGCGAGAACGATGTCGTAGACGCCGTCGATCTCTGCCAAAGGCTGCGTCGACACCTGCATGGAAGCGCTCACGCCGTTGAGCTCTGCGTTTCGCTTCGCAACGACCACCGCGTCCTCTTCGATGTCGGTGGCGCGCGCCGAAGCCGCGCCGAGACGAAGCGCGGCGATCGACAAGACCCCGCTCCCGCATCCGACGTCCAAGACGCGCTCCCCGCCAGTCACCCGCTGATCGAGAACCTGCAAGACGAGCCTGGTCGTTTCATGGTCGCCGCTTCCGAACGCGTTCTCTGGATCGATCGTGAGAACGACATCGCCGGGCTTGCTCGGCGCAGGCTCCCAGGAAGGGTGCAACAGGAGGCGCTCCCCAATCCGCTGCGCGCCAAAGCCGCGTCGCCACTCCGTGGCCCAGTCCTGTTGCGGCACGTAAATGATATCGGCTTCGTACTCGCCGCGGATCTCGCGCAAGGCGTACCGGGCGGAAGCCTCATCGGGGAACGCCGCGATCACGACGGTCCCACTCGGATCTGGTTCCCGAACGATCGTAGTCTGGTCGCGCTCCTCGAGACCGGTCGCGCCAAGCTCCCAGAGTCGAAGTTGCGCAAGCTCGAGTTGCTCGGGTCGAACCCTAACCGTCACGAATGGATGGCGAGCTTGGGACATCAGACCTCGACCATCCGTGCGGAGATGTAGATCACCAGGAACAAGACCCAGGTGATCGGGCCGAGACGGTTGCCCCCACGCCAGGCGACGATAGGCGTGAAGACGGGGATGAGGAAACCCAGGTAGCGCCACTGCGCAGCGAGGGGGCCCGAAAACACGCGCCAGGCCATCAGGAGGTGCGTGAACAGAAGCGCGGCGCCAGAAAGAGCCCAAAGCGCAAGCAACCAGAGTTCCACAACCCGCTTCTAGCCCATTGTGGGAATCGGCGCTTCGCGGAAGCTGAAAAGCGGGAGGATACTGGGGGGCGTGGGGCCGTGGGGCCGTGGCCGTAGGCCGTGGGGCCGTGGCCGTAGGCCGTGGCCGTGGGGCCGTGGCCGTAGGGCCGTGGCCGTAGGGCCGTGGCCGTAGGGCCGTGGCCCTACCCCTCCACAAACTCCGTCACCGCTTCGGGTTCTCCGCCGCAGCTTGCCGGGCGCGCGACTGCGCTTTGCTCTAGGCGCAGGCGCACGGTTTCGTCGCCGGACGGGGTCGTGAATCGCGCCACCCAGCTCGAATCAGACTCCGACTCGGTGCCCAACCATTCGATCTCATTCGCCGACTGCAGCCCCAAGCGCCGTATCAGGAAGATCTCCGCTGCCTGCGACGGTCGGTCATAGCTGCAGCGGCCTCGAAAAAGATCGAGCTCGCCGATCTGCCGGGCTCGCCGGGCCGCGACCCAAGCGTCCACATGCTCCGGCTTGAGCCGGCCGTACATGAGGCCCTCGGGCAGCCACAGGGCACAGGGTGCGAATCGATGCCCGCCGAGGTGACTCGTTTGCCAGACTTCGACGCCCTGGGATTGAATCGCGCGGAACGCCGCGCTGCCGAGAACTCCACAGCAGCGGTCGCGCCGGCCGTGGACGCAAACCAGGCAAATCGGTTCGCTCGGCTCGGCGGGCAGCGTGTCGAGGTCGAGGTCGAGGTCGAGGAGGTCTTCATATTGGTCGAGCTCGACCCTCGAACTGTGCTGCCTGTCCGGGGCCGAGGACACCATCATGAAAATTGGGCGCCTTCGTGAACGCCCCGGGCGGCGAATGAGCTGCATGCGTGAGCGCGGCGCTTCGAGCCAGTCGCTGAGCCGGACTCGCACCGACGGCGGCAAGGCCTCGGTCTCGAGGGCCTTGGGCGCCCAGGGGTCGGTCACTTCTAGCAGCAACCAGCGATCCACCGACTCGACTGCCGTGCCGGTGAGCGACTCTCCGGCTTCGAGCGACGCAACCGCGCAGTCAGGAACAGCCACGGCTAGTCTGCTG
>Ga0316193_10000856_pt1 | contig 19682 bp, 16 predicted proteins | sample MerIslsedime2_MG_FD_207735 | JGI IMG/M metagenome (GOLD analysis project Ga0316193, IMG submission 207735) | Coastal sediment microbial communities from Maine, United States - Merrow Island sediment 2 | ecosystem: Environmental > Aquatic > Marine > Coastal > Sediment | place: USA: Maine... | reverse complement strand
CGGTATCATGAGTGTCCGGTTAAGAATCGAATAATTTCAATTGGATATCAGGTGTAGTCATTTTGTTTTTGTAATCGGTTTCTGTAAACACCTGAAAAATAGGCATTTTCTCGAATATGGTTACACTTAAAATCTGTAGAATTGTGTAAAGGCTATGCTCAAGCCTCAGGTTCTTTTTCATAATCGCTACGAGCACATAAACAGAAATTGCAATCCATATTTGGGTCTTTACGGCATTTTCTGAGATTCCGAAAAAGGATTTTATCTTCAGATGCTGCTTAATCCACTTGAAGAACAATTCTACTTGCCATCGGCATTTATACAGATCCGCTACGGTTTTGGCGTCCAACATGAAATTGTTTGTTAAAAATGTGAACTGTTTGTCAGTTTGCTTATCGTAATACTTTATTCGTCTCAGTTTCTCCGGATACGCCTTTGCTGTTTTGAGCCCGGTCAACCGTACGGTTTGGTCGCACAAGATTCCAAGGGTTTTATCAACCGGTGCAGAATATAAACGCTGCAGCTGCGTGTTGGTTTTTGACCGTATGACAAAAAATGCCAGACACAGATTCATATCGCGCAGTCGTTTAAAATCAAGATAACCGCGATCCATCACGTACATCGCTCCGGACTCCGGAACCAATTCATCAAGAATGCGGACATCGTGAACCTTGGCATCGGTTATAGAAACAAAAGAGGGAATATTGCCTCTCAAATCGAGCAGCGTATGGAGTTTGATGCCGCCTTTGGTTGATCTAAATCTTGCCCAAGGGAAAAGAGATAAACATAGGTCAATAGTAGATGAATCCAGAGCATAAGCGGTTTCGTCAAGCTGTAAACCAAAATCATCTTGGGCATAAAGTCTCCGGGCCTGATGAATGAGATACTGGGCTAAGTCACAATAAATACGCCAATCCCGCTTTTCGTTTGCATCAGCAAGCGTGCTGCGCGAAACTTTACCCTTGATGCCTACGTGATAAAGCTTTTCTTGCATGGCTCGAAGACAGCAGACCGTATCGCGAAGACTATCGCGGTAGGTCAGTTGAGCAAATACCATGCAAAGGTATTGATCAAAACACGTAAAAGAACGATAACGATAATTACCCTGATACCGACTGACACATTTTTGAAAATGATACCGAGGCCAATAATCCAATATTTGCGAATATATGCTCCTGCCCTGATACATATCCATCTCCCTTCGGCAAATAATCTGCCCAGGGGTAATAGATACCTATCAGCGGAAATTCAAGTTGATAAAACGCAACTTTGAATGTTTTTTTGATTAATTTCAATATAATGTAAACAATCAACTTAGGCTAAACCGGACAGTAGTGAAATTGGATAAGTATCCGCGTACTACATCGTGGCATTTCTATCAAGCCATATTTTCATCGGCAAACCAAATTGAAAAGGGTTGAAAAAACGAATTGTTTAATGTGTATTATGGATGCGGTGCCGCTATTTACATTTATGGGCACTGGCCCAGAGCAGGAGTATCTCGGTTGGTGGGCTCACCGAAAACATTAACCATCCCCTCGCCATTGGTTCCCAGGCTTTTTGTGATCATTCATTGCCGACTTTGTAAACGTTTGAAACTGCTGATGAAAGTTGGTCGCATGGTCAAGCCGATCTTAGCCAAATACTGGGCAATCTTCTGGCACTCCAATACCATCAGTTAGCCGGGGGGCAAACACCACGCGCCAGGGTATTATGGCGTTGACATTCTATGCCACAGGGTGGTATAAAAATGTTGCACTTCAAAGCTCGAATCCGATATCACCAACGTCTTTATCTTCACTTCTGTCATATCTAATTGAAGTGTCTCTCTTTTTCTACATACAACTGCAACCAAAGGGGGTGAAAGTAACTACTGCGTAGACCCGTGAAAAGGAAATGAAAATAAACGGAATTTCGGCAATTTACCGGTTATCGTCTTTGTTGTTATAAAACGGCCTCATAACCAATTACTTGTAACCGTTCACAGGGTTGCAAAGTTTCCGATGCGATCCAATTCAACCATTCGTAAGCGTGCAGGGTGCCGCAGATGCAAGGCGTCGGACACGCAGGCGTACTTTTGTACTTCAAGTGTCCGACAACAAAGCAATTGCGGTGCTCTGTGAACGCTTACAATTATTCATAAAAAGACAGCCGTATTTGGAATCAGAGTATCCGGACCCCTTGATCATTTTCACCAGGGTGCTGGTCATTATCGGTGCCGGGAAACTACCGATCTCCACCTGACCCAGCAAAAATATTGGAAATTCTGAACGTTAGGTGTGTTCGAGGGTATGAGGGCGATTACCATGCCGAAGCTACCGAAATACAAAGGTTCGAATTCGATAGTGAAGCCCGATGCCGGCCATAGAAAGTTGATCGAACAAGGCGCCGAAGCAGACATTAATCGCTGCTGGACATGTGGCACTTGTGATTTCGAATGTCCTGTCAATGCGGCTACCGCGCAACTGCGACCGCAGAAGATCGTACGGATGGCAAATTTAGGGTTGCTTGACGAACTGTTGCACGAACCTGCAATTTGGTACTGCTTGTCCTGCCGGCGTTGTATGCAGATCTGCCCCAACACCGTAAAACCCTCGGATTTGATTGCTCACATCCGGCGCATCTCACTGAAAAGAAATATATTTTCAATCGAGACACACCGTGCTTATCGGATTCTGTTCGAACGTTTTCAACGGGTTCGTAGACATGCTGTGGTCAGTTCATTCCACGGGAAGTTGAATTCGGTTTCGGATCGCCAGTGGTGCGACTGGCTTCTCACTCCGGTTAGGGCGTCACGTCGGAAAATTTGTTTTAAATCGACGATGAGCAGCTTGAACGACGGTTTTAAAAGTTATACCTCTGTGCAGGCCGCGGCGTGCTTTACCTGCGGAGAGTGCAGCAGTGCCTGTCCGGTTTCTTGCGAAAGAAGTGTGTTCGACCCACGGACCTTGTTTCGAATGTTTAACCTGGGCTTGACGGATGAATTGCTGAGCAGTCCGGCTATCTGGCTGTGCCTCGACTGCGGTCGTTGCACCAGTGTCTGCAGCCAGTTGGTTGACGGTCGTGAAATCATTCGTCGTCTGAAAAAGGATGCCCTTCAACGAGGTATCATCGATCGCAATTTCTTCGCACGGTTGGAGCACGCCAACCGGCTAGTCTACAACAGATGGCTCCAGGAGGTTGATGCTCTTTTTGGATTCAACGGTGCAGCGTATCGAACCGGAACGACCAGTGCGAACGACTTTTCAGCTTGCTGTCAACAATATTCGCTGACCATTTCCAGCTAATCACCTTGGTTGAGGCCTGCCCTTGAAGTGTGTTATTGACTGGTGATGAAGGTGATGTAATGATTTGAAGATCGGAATTTGATTTAATTATTATAGGGAGAAAACAAAATGGCAGTTAGAATATTTATCAAAAGGCATATTAAAGAAGGCCAGGTTGCGGAAACCATCCAAATGCTCAGCGAGTTCCGCAAGTCGGCCATGGATCAACCTGGCTACCTTTCGGGTGAAACTCTTGCAAACCACTATGACACCAAAAGTGTTACCGTAATATCAACTTGGCAGAGCGTCGAAGACTGGATCCGATGGCAGGAAAGTGAGGAAAGGGCGTCCAACGAAACCCGAATCGAAAATCTGCTGGATCGGCCGACACTTTATGAAGTGTACGACATTGTTAGTTCATCGTGATAATACCATTGCTTGCTGGATAAACAAGAAATTGCCGATTTATGAATCGGCTCGGTTCAAAAGACTCCTTAGTTTATCTATACTCGCTTTGTTTACCTGCAAATGGTCGCTTTCAGCTACTAAAACAGCATTGGGAGCATAGTTTTGCAAAGCCTTGATCAGATTGTTCCAATCTTCTTTGCCGGTGCCAACAGTATGATGCTGGTCTAATTCGCCGTCGTTATCGTGTAAATGGCAATGGTGTAAATCCGCGCCGAGAATTTCAATCCAATCGGCAGCCGTTAAACTTGAAAAAATCAATGCATGGCCGTTGTCAAATGAGGCTTTAATGTTCGGATGATTGGCTTTGCGGATGATCTCTGCCTGTATTTCCGGATGACTTTCCCAATGATTTTCAAAAACAATGACAATGTTGCTCCTTGCGGCGTCATCGGCAAAAGAAAGCCAGAAATCGAGAAAGCGATCGGCAAACTGGGAACGATAAGAGGGCTGACGAATCAAAGGATTGAAATTCGAATGCGTGACGTAAGTTCCGATTCCCATTCTTTTGGCAATATCTAAAGCTTGCCTGTGCCGTCTTCTACATACATTTTTAATCGCTTTATCAAAGCTGACGACATTGAGCTCGAAATAAGGCCCGTGACATACAAGCGGCGTTATCCCCTCAGTGGCCGTGATGTATTTTTCTATGAAAGATTTTGGATCGCCATCGAGGTTCCATGGATAAGCGATATCGGTTAATTCAATTCCCAGCCCCTCATTTTTGCAATATTCGGCGCTGCTTTGGAGTTCCGCGCCGACCGTGTTTATTGCTAACTGCATCCTATTTTTGATCCTTTTCGATTGGTGAGGAAGAGTTCCCGGCGCATTATTCGATTTTGTTGTTCGAGCGGTGTGAGGCGAATTCCTCGAACGTGGAATGCCTTGACTGCTGGGAATGTTTTTGACGGGATATCTGAAAGCAGATCCCGGGAGCCGTTGCAAAACTCACTTGTTGTCTTTGTCCAAACAGGTGTCATAGCACTCGCGCAGCATTTTCTGGCAGGCTTCCTTTCTGGGTGAAAACAGCAGGTAATCGGGCCGTATTTCGTTTTTCATGCAAGCCGAATACTGCGTTTGACACTCGCGTCCGCACGCCTGTCCGCGGTTCGTCTGGTAATCGGGCATGGGCGGAACCGAGGTGGCACAGGCGGCCAGCAGCCACAGCGCAAATATGATCATCGTCCTCAACATACCCCATCTCCCTTCTTTCGCAGTTTATTTGAGCCGACAACCGACCCCAACGTTTTATTTTACGACTATCACGAAGTAAAATCAACTTCATTACACTCTCTAAGCCATGGAACATCTCAGCAACCGGGCAGTTGTGCTGTTTGTTTATCTACCCTAAAAAAAATGGGGCGTTCCCTAAAAGAACGCCCCGTTGTTGTCTCGGGTTATCGACTAATTGAAGCCGTGGCAGCTGCAACAGTCGAGCCGGGTGGTATGTCCCCCCGGCTGGGCGCTGATCGGGCCCGGGCCGCACAAATCCACCTGCGTCTGCCCGCCGCCGCCCGAGTCTCCGCCCTCTTCGGGAGGCGCTTTGATGACGCCGAGCACGGTGGGTTCCGCGGCCTGATGGGCCACTACGACATCCGCACTCTTGCCGCTGCCGTGGCAGACGGAGCAGGTCTCAACGGCAACAACATTACTGCGGTTGAGATTGATTGCAGCGCCGTTTCCTTCCATGTGAGCCTTCACTTCCTCTCCATCGTGGCAGGCAAAGCAGGCTGCCGCAGTGGGCGTGATGACGAAGTCGGTGTCGTTGGGCACGGTATCCCGGGCCGCTTCGACAGCGGCTGTATCTGCGTCATTACCATCGATCTCCCCTGTGGTTCGGTTGGTGGTCAGCAGTGTGCCGTCAACCAATGGGGGGGCAAAGGTCCCGGGTTTATGGCAGGCCAAACAATTGCTGACGCTTTGCGGAAACACCACCTCGCTCCAGTTGTAGGGAATTCCGTTATTCCGGTTGCGCACAAATTCATAATCCGTGGTCCGCACCTCCCCGCCATGGATGCCGTGGATCATGTCCTTGAAGTTGTTCGTGGCTTCAGGATATAAAAGAGGGTTATCACCATAAGCAGCCTTAACCTCCTCACTTGCCGTCGCGGGATTGACCGTACGGCCGCTGCTGCTCAGGTTGGGAACGTGGCAGAAGACGCAAATGTTCATATTATAGACCCGGTTTCCGCCATGGCCTTCGAACCACTCGTGACAACTGGCGCATTTGTTGCTGTCGACCACTTCCCGCCGGCTGTCATCACCGCTGACGGCAATCACCGCCGAAGGCGTATGCAGCGAGTAGGTCTCTCCATTTACATCCACCTGGAAGTAGCCTTGTAGACCCACGGCTCGTAGGGTGGCGCCAGCCGGAAATGCGCCGGTGGGAAACTCGGTCCCGCCCGTGGTTGCCGTGAAAGTGCCGTCTCCGTTGGCAACCAAAGTGCCGGCATCATTGGGCGGAAGGAAGTCTTCCAGGCTCACCGAGAGAGGCTGCGCGGCACTTTCCCCGAGGTTGTTATATTCGGCCGGGGTGGTAATGTCGTCCTGGGGCAGGGCATAGGCGAGAATGAAACCGGGCCATCTGCCGGGCGCGGCCAAATCCACATCCAAATTTAACAGATTAAGCGGCACGCCGTCCCTCAGGATCTGGAACCGAATGACCGCCTGGTTGTTGCCGTCAACGGTGGCCGAATTCAATACGTACACCATATTGGGCACCCCCGGAGGCAAATCGGGATTGTTGGGGGTGGAATTGGGCGTTACATGCGCCGCCTCGATTTCGGCCGGCGTCAAACTGAGAACATTATCGGGTGCCGGGTGGCAGGACGCGCAAGCCGCCTCGGAGGGCACGTTCTTCCAGTTGTCCCCGTCCGGAGTGGCCGGGTCGTTACCGTTGTGGCATTTGAGGCAGTTCTCAACATCCTGAGGATACAAGACGTCGGAGTAGTCATGCTTGGTGTTGTTGAACCCCCAGATGATATAATCCGCTGCGGTATGGATCTTGTGCACCATGACGGTAAAGTCCACGGTATTGCCGCTGTTGGCATCCTCAGTGCCGGGATTGTGGCAGGTCACACAGTAATCGACCGAAACGCGATCGCCTCCGTGAAGGCCCAGTCTCTCGTGACATTCGCTGCAAGAGGCGTTGGCGACGATGCTACGGGTGGCCGGAATAGCATTGGGATTGCCGGGAACAAAATCATAGGTGGCGTTGGAGACATTGTCGCTCACCTGCATGGCGACACGATGGGTCAGGGACGGCTCGTAGGCGATGGGGAGACCTGTAACGGGATCGGTTACACCTCTGAAATTAATTGATAATTTATAGGAATACGTGCCGTCTCCGTTGTCCGTAAAAAAACCGCCGTCGGTACTCGCCCGTTCAGCCGTCGCCTGAGTTCTCTCGGTGCCGTCGGGGGTGGTCCCGGGATCGCCGGCCTCTTTGGTCTCGGTTGTGTTGATGTAGCTTTGCCATGAACTGGGACTCGACGCAGTTATGAGCTTGGCGACGGAAAACCGGATATCGTTGGCTGCAACACCGGCAAGGGGCGCCCCGTCGTCGGACAGCTCGAAGTTGACCGTCATGGTCGCTGTTCTGCCGTTGTCACTCACCTGCACGGCTGCGATCCGCACCGGCACCTCTTCTACATCTCCGGCCGTGGAATTGCCACCGGAACAGCCAAACAACGCGAGGGCAACGAGCAGAGCGAGCGTTCCGGCGATTGCGTATGATAGCCTCTTGTGCATGATACCCTCCTCAACATAAATAGGGTCCGTTAACGCCAAACATAAAAACTCTACAAAATACAATAAAGTATGGTACGGTGGTCAGGTGGACATTTGCGTCATAGAGGACGACAAATACATTATTTTTTAAGGTAGACTTCCTCATATATGACAATCGACTTTTTCACGGTGAAAGTAGCCGCCCGCGACGAGATGGTCGCACCGCTGATGGCGATAATGTCTTTGCCCACGGTCAACGGTGACTTGCTGGTCTTGTTACGGTACTGATTCATGAACGAACTGCGCGCGATAGGCTGGCCCCGCTGCTCCTGGTAGCTCATGACCCTCACCTGTTTGACGACCGCATCCGTCGTCATGGCGGTAATGATTTCGACCGGGCCCCATTTGCCGGGTTCGACGTCGATGATCGCAACGCCTTTGCGTTCGCCGTCTTTTTTTGCGAAATAGAAGTCGATCGTGTTATGGCTTTCCACCGGCGCCGATTCAGATCCTTCCTGGGTATAGATCAGGCTGCCGCCCAATCGCTCCTTGATTTTCTCGAGAGTTGCGCCGGTCAATTCCTTGGTTTCCTTTTCGATCTCCGCACCCGAGAAAAAAACTTCCTTCAAGGCCTCTTCTTGGGTGAGCAGGGTAAACGCAAACAGATCGGCCGTGAGTGCAACCGTGAACATGAGAAAAGAAAAAAGTGCAACACTCCGCTTTACCATCGTCATTCTCCTTTATTCGTGAAATCAGTCGATCGCTTTCAGTGCATGTGCCAGTCCGGACGAGTAGATTATTTTTCCCGAGGTGGTGACCATGACGGCTTCCATCCCGGGAATTCTCTCGACGAGAGCGAGGCCCTTCTCCGGCCCCAAGACAAAAATAGCGGTATTCCAGGCATCGGCTACCATGGGATCCGGGTGAACCAGGGTGGTTCCGCTCAAACCTGCGGCAGGATAGCCGGTTTTGGGGTCAAAAATGTGGTGATAGCGTTTGCCATCGCGCTCAAAGAACCGTTCGTAATCACCGGACCCCATAACGGCCAAATCCTGAATCTCCAGATATCCCAAAATCTCATTCCCGCGCGGCTTTCGGATGCCGACCTTCCACAGTTCACTTGCCTTTTTACCCAGGGCGTAGACGTCGCCGCCGGCATCGATCAGGGCCGAGGTGACGCCCTGTTCTCTGAGAACCTTTGCGGCCTGGCCGACGGCGTACCCTTTGGCGATGGCTCCCATATCAATTCTGACATCTGCCTTCTTCTTCTGTAGTTCAGTTTCCGACAAAATGAGGTTGGAATAGCCGACTTGATTCAGACAGTTTTGGATCTCTTCCGGCGCAGGAAGCCTGGGAGAATCACCATAGAATCCCCAGAGTTCGATGAGCGGTTCGACGGTGATGTCAAAGGCTCCGTCGGTATCTTTGGCGATCTGCAGGGCCAACGCGACGACGTCGAGAACTTCACGGTCGGTGATGGGAACATTCTGAGTGTTGAACGTATTCACCGGACTGCTGGGATTGCGCGAGTTGAATTTGGCATCCACCGCCTGCATCCGATCCAAGGCTGTATTGATCGCCGGCAGGGTTTTGGACTTGGGCCCGATGGTGTAGACCGTCACATAGGTATCCATTATGAAGCGGGTCTGTTTTTCCAGATGGAACCGGTACAGGTTGTATTGCCGGGTTGCAAACAGGCCCGCCAGGATTACCGCAAGCAGGACAATTCCAAAGCCCAGCCATTTGAGCGGTCGCTTTTTTTTCACACGGAAACCCTCGGTCGTGAAGGTCGATATCTGTGTTGACGCATTGGATTGCATGGTTATATCTTTGCCACCGGCATTTAACTATCAGCCAGTCGCCGAACAGGCGGCAAAATTTAAAAGGTCGTCCGCCATCCCAGGGTATAACGCCAGTATTTCAATTTTTCAAAACCGCCCTGTTGCTTGGCATCGACCCATTCGATCTGCGGTATAATGGTGGAACCTTCGCTGATCCAGAAATTGACGGCCGCACACCAGGTCTTATAATTGTCGGTCAGCAGCCTGTCGATGCCCGGCGACCAGAGGTCCACGTCGCTGTACTTGATTAAGAACCGCCATTGGGGGTTGAGCGTATACATGCCCTGGATGTACCAACCCTTGTCTTCGCCGTCTTCCGTTCCACCGCCGATGAGCGGTAAGTCCTCACGCCAGCGGTACATATACTCACCCCTTAAATTAAAGCTCGAGTAAGCGATTTCCGTACCGGCCGCCCACTGATAGGCGTCTTTTTTACCATCGTCGTCCCATCGTCCATAGCCGGCGGATCCCAGCAATCGGACGCGACTCCCAAAAGCATAAAACTCCGGCGTGGTGTGGAACATAAAGTTCTTAGCCGAGTTATTGTCGACATAACGGCTGTCCTGGTTGACCCCGCGACTCTCACCGTTGAGGAAGGGGTAGAGGTAGATGGGCAAGGAAAAAGATTCGAAATCGAAGTTCCGGTAGAGTTCGATCCCGGTGGACTTCCAGCTCTCCAAAGTCAGCAGACCTTGATTTCCATGATATTGCTCGTGCCACCAAACCTTTGTTCCATACTCTTCGCTGAATAGCGGATAGATCGCCCCGACCCGCATGTCGACCTGCCACGGCAGACGCAGGGTCATATAGGCTTCATCCAGATAGAGATTCACATCTGCCGATCCGGAACGCGTAATATCGCTTCCCAGAGATGGCGTGGCGGCGGCTTCGATTTGAATTTGCGGCGCCACCGTGATCTGCATCCAGTCTGTGAGGTTCTTGCTGAAATAGAGCCACAAATCGCTAACACCGGCGGAAAAAGAGTTGTGCTGGTCTCTGCCGTTCACCTCACCATTGGATTGGTCTGCCAGGTAAAACTTTAAATGGCCGCCGATGTTGACCTGTTTGCTTAGCTGCTCGGTAACTATCTCGTAAGCAGACGGCTTTTTTTCAATCTTTTCGACCGATTTGGCCTGGGCTTCCTGTTTTTTTTGCAGCTCATCGACTTTTTGCTGGAGTACCTCGAGTTGCTTTTTGAGATCCGAGAGTTCGTCTGGCAAGGCGAGGTTGGTGCTCATGAACAAGAAAACAAAAGCACATGATACTGCAACCGTATACTTCATCTGTTTTCCCCCCTTTCCGGCAAAGAACATTATCTACTGAAACGAGCTGGCAAATTCTTCACCATCAACTTTAATCGGCCAGGTCTTCACCTCTTTGGGACGACGTCCATCGGATCTCCATTCTCGGATCTGCACGCCTGCTGCCAGAAGCCGTCCGTCGAACCGGTCTCCAGGTAAAGCTTGGCGATCAAGTTACTCAAAAGCGGCAGCAGGTTTTTCAAGTTGCCGGCTCGGCCCAAGTTGGCCTTGCGAATCGCTTCACGTGCGGTTTCCCACAGGTAGGGGACTGCGTTCCACGACAGGGAGAGGACCTGTGCGAATCTATGGTCGTCGATGCCTATCCGACGCAGTGGTGACAGAAGCCGGGCCAGCCCGCGGGTCATGTTTTCCGGAGACGTGGTCCTGAGCAAAATCGAACTGGCGATAATCAGGAATACAATCCGTGCGGCAAAAAGGCTGCCGGCGGCCATGCCTTCGGATGTGATTTTCACGGATGCGATGCTTGCCAATATGTGGCTGCCGGAGTTGAAAAAAACAGGAAAAAAGAAAGCCACCGCTATCAGCGACGTATATTGTCTGACTCTTGCCCAAAGAAAGGTGAAAGGCGTACGGGAGGTGACTGCCGCAAGCAGCAGGCAGGCAGCCAGCGCCAGGTTGAGCCAGATATCATCGAAGATGAGAACCAGTATGGCCAGGGAAAATATACCCAGAATTTTTATCTCGGGCTTTGTGCGGTGAAGCAGCGAGTTCCCGGCCTGGTAGTGTTTCTGGGCCGGAATTTGCAGGGGTGTCGATTTGTTTTCGGAGGTTTCAGGCGCCGAAGCCTTTGCCAGCTGACGGCAGACTCCTCCAGCCACGATTCCGACCACCCAACCGGTGGCCAGGCCGCCGATGCTCAGCCAGGGGAAAAAAACGAAAATGCCGCTGTGTTTGACCAGCAGAAGATAGGCCAACGTCAGCTGAACCATGTTGTGGCAGAATGCGCCCACGATGCTGATACCGATAATGCTGAACCGAAAGCGAGCGCTAAGGCCCGACAACCAGTAAAACAGTCCCATAATCAACGTGCTGGCGATGGCTGCCGAAAAGCTCAGGATGAAGCCCGGCGACATAAACGTACCGATGATCAGCGAGCTTAATATGGTCCTGATGAGGGCGACTTCCAGGGCGTGGCGAAAACCTAACAACACCAGGGTCGTCAGGGTGACCATGTTGGCAAGACCCAACCGCAAGCCTGGAATCGGATGGGGTATCATCGACTCGGAAATCTGCAAAATACAGGCAAGCGCAACCAGCAGTGCGATCTGATAAATCTTGTGATCTTTCGGGTATACTTGCATCATTGATATCTTTCGATAAAACTTGTTTTAAAAAACAACTGCATCGATTACGGTGTTTTTCGCCGAGCCGATTTCGATCACGGTTTTATATGGAACGCAGGTGATGGCCTCACCGGAATGAGCGATCCAGCCGACCCGCACACAAACCTGATGAGGACATTCGGACCTGGCAACTCTGATTTTGCCGTCTTTGATTTCGATGAACATTTTCCCATCGTAGAGCGACTTTTGCTGATCTTCCTTCAATGAGAGACGTGTGACCAACTTACCGTCCTGATAGATAGAGGCTTCAATCGGCTTAGAAGAAGAACCCCGCGAACCAAGCGCCGCGTGAACAATCAGCGCCAGTGACAAGCTCAGTATCAAGACAATAACGATCGCATCCGGCATCGTCAGACGCTGTAAATCAATCCTGCTTTTGGCGACGTCTCTATCCACCGAGCAAAACCTCATGAGACTGTATTGGCCACATGTCGAACTACCAGGTGATGTTAGGGCTATTGAGGAGCCCTCCGACGAGGAGAAATACGCCGCATACAAGCGCCAGGTAGCCGACAACGTAATAGACGGCTCGGCGGGCGACACCGGTCTCCGGAACCAGCTGTTGGTCCAACTCGCCGGTTTGCTCCAGTCTGGCCAGCCACGCCGGCCGCTCGTGTCGGGTGGCTTCCAGGTCCGCGCTTCCCTCAAACATGGCTCGGTCCATGGGAAAATTGTGGCGACGCAAGTGGCCGATGAAAAAATGAATGATAAACACGTGACACATGGCCAGCAGGGCCTCGATCCGATGGATCCAAAAAGCGAGGTTCAAGAACCACCCGGGCATCACCTGGGTGGCGGATAGTGGGTATGCCAGAATCAGACCGGTGAGGCCCAAAACCGGGATGCCCCAGAAAACGGCCCAGTAATCAAACTTTTCCCAGTAGCCCCAGCGATCGAACTGCGGCGCTTGCGAGATTCCGAAGAACCAGCCGATATGTTGCAGAAAATCCTTGGCGTCCTTGGGCCGAGGCAGCAGCGAGTCCGACGAAAAAAGGCTTTCAGGGAAGTTCTTCCAGTTGATTTTGAAGAGCAAATAGATCCCGTGCAGTGCAAAACCGCACAACATTAAGATTCCCACATAGATGTGAATGGCGCGGCAGGTTTCGTACCCGCCGAACACCCACGCAACGGTTTTGCCCCAGGAGGTCTCGATGAACATGCGCGCCAGTCCGGTGGACCCCTGGATTAGAAAGGTCACGATCAGCAACAGGTGAAACAGCTGTTGAATTGGTGTGAAGCGCTTAATTCGAGTTCTCGTCTCCACGCTTGTTGCCATCTTTCTTCTTTTTCTTTTTGGTCATCAAAAATTCGCGAATTCCCCAGAGGGCCGTATGCGGCAGGAAGACCAGAAACGTTCCCCCGGCGAGCACAACCATGAACCAGAAGACATAGAAAAGGACTGGAAAGGTTTTAAGGGTGCTGACCTGTGTCGGGTTCGGTGGGTGCACTATATAACTGGCAAAAGAGGCACTGGAACCTTCGTGACATTTTGCGCACACGTAAGCATGGCGGCGGACAGGGTTCATTGGTGAGTAGTAGTGTTCGATGCCGGCAATCGGCTCGCTGCCATGGCACTGCCGGCATGTTAGCCTGGCTCGGACCGTGTGGATGTCTTTGGTCTGTTCGATGTGACAGTATTCGCAACGCAGGACATTGTAGAATTTGATGTTCTGGTGAGAGTCCGCCAGCCGAGTCCTTGTGCGAACTTGAGCGGCCGACGGACTGTAAGCAAAGACACCCGGTCCGACCCCCGGAACGGCAATGATGGGTCTTGTCTTTCGCGGCAAGACTTCATACTGTTCATAAAAACCGGTGCTCACCTCGCGGTCTTTATACCGCCGGAAAGCGGAAGCCACCTCTTCTTGTGCATGGGCCACAACCGGCCCAAGCAGGAACTGCGCTATCAGCAGCCCACTCAGGCCATATAAGAGATGTCCTATGCTATTTCCGAGTCGCATATACCAAGTCCGGCGAATGTCGTTGATGCGGTTAAAAACCCTACCAGTCCAGTTCCTCCATCGATCCGGGAAAAGCTCTCTCCTGGAGCTTTTTCGGGTCCTCGTTCTTGTGTTTGTGGCAGGCCTGGCAAGAGTTGGGCAGTTCGGGATTATTCAAGGTATCCTTGGGCAACACAGTGACGAAGACATGGCTGTGAACGGCTCCGGACTCCGCGCTGGTGGCGATCTTGGGCATGTGGCAGCCGACGCAGTTGGCGAAGGAGTGAATTGCATGAGCCGCGGTCTTGTTCAGCTGAATATGACATTCGAAGCATTGCTGGGAGCCGGCACCCACCGTCTGGGACCGGGTCGGCGGCAGCCCGATTTGATGAACGTAATGACACGACGTGCAGGTGACCCCTTCAGTCACATGCTGAGATTGCATCCAATCGAGATACTGCTGGTGATGGCCTTTGGTAAAGTCTTCGGCATAGGTCACTTTCACATCGCCTTCCGGATAGACAGTGGATTCAAAATAGGGTTCAAGGGCTCTTCCGGGTGCATAGCCCACCGGCCACTCGGCCTCTTTGACTTTGGTGGCGGTGCCCCGGTTGTGGCAGGAACCACAAATTTGGGCGGCGACCCCAAGAGTGAGTTTGGCGGGGTTGACGATCGTTTGGCGCTTTTCGAAAACGGCGGTTTTGGGGAGGGCAGCGTGCCAGGAACCTTTGCCGTGGCAGGCTTCACAACCAACAGAGGGTTCCACGAAAGTTTTCTTTTCCAGGTCCACACCGGTGGTGTGACAGCCGGCGCACTTGAGAGACCAGTCCCGCTGGTCCCAATCGGATTCGTGATACGTCGACCAGCTATGGGTCTCGATGTTGTATTGAACCGGCGCGACGTAAAGGCTGCCGTTTTTTTCGACGACGAAACCCTGTTTCCATTGGGTGCCGATCGTGTATCGCAGCTCTTCCAGCTTGGGGATGAAAATCTGATCGACGGGCACCTGCGGTTTATCACTGAGTTCTCCTAAACTCTTCCGAATTTTATCCTCGTCGAAATCGACGACAACTGCATCGGTGTTGTTTTGGGCGTCTTGAAGTGTTCGGCTGTGCAGGGTCATTTTCCAGGAATCGTAGTGCTCCAAATGGCACATCTTGCACGTGTCCGAACCGACATACGCCTGGGGCTGGGCCATGATGGCTTTGACATCCACCGCTTTTTCGCCGCCGCAAGCCGTCAGCGACAGCACCGCCAGCCCGAAAACCAAAACTACTGCAAGACGATTTTTCGCCATGATATACTCCTTAGGGATGAATCGGTGCGTGTGTGGCTGAACCAGTTTCGAGCTGTGTCGGGTTAATCTCCTTCAACCAGGCATCACGATGTTGGATGACATTACGCCGTCCGTCAGCTCAAAGTTTGATTCAGCGATTGGTCCGGGGTCGAGCTGTTTTGAAAGATGCTCTTCAACCAGAAGATCAGCTCGTCGGGGTCCAATGGTTTTGCCAGGCAAGCGAGGATGTGGTTCCTCAAGGCTTCCTCCAGCTCCGGATGAAACGGGCGTTCGGACTTTGCGATAATGTCGATTTCGGGGTGCTGCCGTTTCATTTGGACTAACGTTCGATTGTCGATGGCTATCGTATCAAGGTCGATCAATATGACCCGGCAATCGCTCTCAGTTAAAAATTCTTGTAGTTCCGGCACCGACTGCATGGCTGAGACATCAAGGCTGCTCAACAGGGTTCTGATCTCCTGGCATTGGGCAAGGTCGGTATCGAGCACAACAATTCTCTTTATCATCGCAAGCTGATACCCTCTGGGACGCCTTTTCGTTCCGATAGGGTGGCGAGGTAAAATTCGTTATTTTTCAGTCACTTTTTGAGCAAGCTGTGTGCCAGGGTGATCATTTCTGGCTCTCCCGTGCATGAAAATAAGGCCGGGTATCTCTAACATCCTGAAAATATATCACTTATTTTATGTAACGTGACCGGATCGCCGTTGCTCATTGCGGCGGCTTCGGCAGCAAACGGTTAGTCGTGTGTCCAAATCAAGAACGCAACACCGCTTTAAGTTTAAATCACATATAAAATCAAATTGTTGGTTGTGTACGGAAATTGTACACACTTTTGATAGAGCGGACAAAATGTCGATTCAGCGATGTGCTTATTCTTGCGTCTACGACAATTTTTCGGACTTTGCCGGCGTCATCCGGATCGAGCCAGTCGATGTTGCCCTAAAACGGCGGGGATACGGACTGGAATTGCAGTGCTCAATTGAATTCGGGATATTGAGGATGTTGACTGAGGTGCGGCGGCTATCGGTCGGTCAGTGGATGGTGGGTATCGAGATCCGGTATTTTTTCAACTTGCTGTATAAGGTGCTGCGGCTGATGCCAAGATGTTCTGCGGTAAGCTTTTTGTTCCAACCGCACTCTTCCAACGTTTCCTGCAGAAGCTTTTTTTCACTGTCCAGGATCGTGCGGGAGGATCTGGTTTTGGTTCTCTGTGACTCTTGGCCCGTTTGGAGCGCTGAAGGCAAATCGGTTGGTTCAATGCGCTCGCCTTTGGCCAACACCAGGGCGTGTTCGATGCTGTTTTCCAGTTCGCGGACATTTCCCGGCCAGGAGTAGTCAAGCAGCATGCGCATGGCTTCGGAACTGAAATCCTGAACTTCTTTGCCTTGTTCGACCGCAAAGTGGCGTAAAAAGTGGCGCGCCAGCATCGGAATGTCATTGCGGCGATTTCGCAAGGGCGGCATTTTAATCGGTATCACATTGAGGCGGTAAAAAAGATCCTCTCTGAAATTACCCCGTTTCACCTCTTCAAGTAAATCCTTATTGGTGGCGGCAATGATGCGCACATTCACGCCAAGGGTTTTCTCGCCTCCCAGGCGCTCGAACTTCTGCGTTTGAATCACACGCAGCATTTTGATCTGGGCCGACAGTTGAATCTCGCCGATCTCGTCCAGAAATACGGTTCCGCCGTCCGCCTGTTCGAATCGACCGTTCTTTTGTCTGAGGGCTCCGGTGAAGGCACCCTTCTCATGACCGAAGATCTCACTTTCCAACAGAGTCGCCGGGTAGGCCGAACAATTAATGACGATGAAGGGTGCATCTTTGCGAAGGCTTTGATGATGAACGGCCCTGGCCACCAACTCTTTACCGGTACCACTCTCACCTTGAATCAAAACCGTGGCATCTGTCGGGGCGATATCCTTAATCATTTTATATATGGTTTGCATTTGCCTGTCCTTACCGACGATGCCACTGAATTCGGATTGAATCTCCAGTTGGCTTCTGATACGCCTCAGATCCTCTTCATGTCTGGCGGCGCGGTTAATGGCGCCGGCGGATTCCTGCAAAATTAAGTCCATCACCTCCAGGTCTTTGGCATTGCATCGGCACACCTTTGGGCAGCCGACCAAAAGGGTTCCGAGTAATTGATTTTCGAAATTTACGGGGAAAGCTGCCAACCGGCGGGCAGCGGGGAAGGTTTCGGAGATGAGGGACACTTTAAAATTATTTTTATCGATGAAAGAAATATCTTCCAATCTATCCAGTAGGTTCCATGCTTCATCACAGGATGTCCGCGGCAGCACCGTCAATCGGCCGCTGGCAAATGCGAAAACGGATTCCTGGTTGCGGCTAATGATCACTAAGACGAGATCGGAACAGGTGACGATTTTTTGAAGTTGTTCAACCAAATAAGAACAGACATCCTGCAGAGTGGATTGGGTGCCGATCTTCTGGATAATTTCGAATGATCTGAGGGTCTGCCCGTGGGCCCGGTCGAGTTCCGCGGCTTTTTCTTCGAGCGTATTTGTATGATTCCGAAGGAAGCCGATCATGCGGTTAAAGGACCTCGTCAAACGGCCGATCTCGTCTTCTCCGGTCGGTTTGATATCGATGTTCAGATTCCCGTTACCGATTCCTTCGGCGGCTTCGGCCAGCGCCGTCAGGGGTCCGGTAAACCGTCTGATGAAAAGGTAGCTGACGGCCAGAGCTGCAATGAGAATGCCGATGGTTATGGCGATTATTTGCAGCCACAACCGATTGATCCATTCACGATAAGGGTTTTCGGAAATGCCGATGCGCAGGAAGCCGTCCTGACCGGACAAAACCGGCCAAGCAAAATCAAGATACTGTTCGCCGGTGGCAGAGGCGATCCGCAAGAAATTTCCGGACCCACCGCTTTGAGGAGAATTGGCACTGATCAACTCGTCTGGAAACCCCGCCGAAAAAGTGTGGGCCAGGATGCGGCCTTCTCGAACAATAAAAAGATACACAATGCTGGAATTGTGACTCAAGTGATCGCGCAGCAGCTCCTGTAGGGCCACGACATCGTTGGTGAGAATTTTATCGGCGGCCTCTTGGGCGAGTGTCTCTGAAAGAAGCCAACCCTGGGAGACCATGTTGTCAAGGAGGTTGACACTGTAACGGTGGGTGACGAGCAGAGAGATCAGCAGTCCACTGCCGAGAACGAGCGTGAATACAGCCAACAACAGTTTGCTTTTGAGGCTTTGCAGCTTCATGGCAGGCCTTATGCTCACTCAAAAATAATGCCACCTTTTGGACGCCGATGCTTCCCGGTCCTCTGCGCTGTGAAAACTAGGAATATCCAGATATCCCCGCGCTTTCGCGTTATGCCTTGCCAGGTGCTTCAACACCCAAAATTGCGAACTTATTTTATCGTGTAACTTGAAACTGTTTACATTTAATGAAGATTATTAAGGGTATCGGAAGTCCATCTCTTTGCCTGCATCAGAAAATCACAAAAGACATCCGCAGACAGACGGCGGTATTATCGGATCAGATGTAACGCAGAAATAGAAATGACAACGGTAAGTTTCGGTATGACTCGTCTCACAAGCGCGACCCACAAAATCGGATGCCACATTGTGGTGCCTACCTGTTTCTGAATAACATGTCAACCACATTTTTTAGCGCACCCTAATCCAAGTGCATATTTAGATCGCCGGATGCCTTCATTTTCCAGCAAAGTCAGCAGTTCTTCCAGGCATCGTTTTGAAAAGTTGTGGATCTGGGAAGATTCTCAAAGGCGTCAAGGAGCTTAAAGAAAGAAGTTGATTGTCAAGGCCGGAACAAGGAAAAAGGCGCCAGTCAAATAGTTGCAGTGATAAAACTCGTTTTTGGTCGACGCGTCCAGTCTAGGTGATTCTCCGCAGAATTTCGAGTTTTTTCACGACGCTTACCCCATGAACTTCGAGGACTACGATCGCTATATCCCCCATGCCTCTGTGAGTGGGCGCCCGGCCGAAGGCTCTTTCTCAGGGATCCGCTGGCGTTCGGATGCGGATGAGCGTGTCTAAAGCCCAGGACAGCAGATGTTCTCCGGCATACTGGAAGAAGACAGCGTCGGATTGCCTGAACCAGTAGCTGCCTCGCCAAACAAAAGAAAACGGACCGCTGGGCGAGACATCGATCCTGCTGCTGGAATAGTTACGGCCGTCGACGAAAATCATTTCGGTGCCCGATCGCACGGCCTTTAATTTTATCGGTTCGAAATTGTCGGCTCGAATCAGCCAGAAGCGAAATACCTGCCGATCAGATTGCACAAAGGGTTGTAGAGCGTAGGAGAGCGGTTGCCACCAGGGGGCCTCGTCGATGGGATGGCTTTTTTAAACGGCTTGCCTTGCCGTTGACCTATTACTAACGGGTCCTGGCCTTCATCGACACAATTCAGTCGGATTGGTCGAACACCGCCATGGTGACCACGCCTTAATCCAAGGCTCTGATGCCTGCAATCGGGGATGGGGG